>Ga0209515_10007297_pt1 | contig 13357 bp, 11 predicted proteins | sample Subgroupgradi54m_FD_187454 | JGI IMG/M metagenome (GOLD analysis project Ga0209515, IMG submission 187454) | Subsurface groundwater microbial communities from S. Glens Falls, New York, USA - GMW60B uncontaminated upgradient, 5.4 m (SPAdes)... ...
TCTGCTCGGTCTGCGCGCCCTCGGGCACGAGGTCTTCTACATCGAGGACACCGGCGAGTGCGTCTACGATCCGATCCTGAACACGCGCGCGATCGATCCCGGTTACGGCACCGCCTACATCCACAACGCGCTCGAGCCGTACGGCCTCGGCGACCGTTGGTCGTTCGTGAACTACGACGGCGGCTATCACGGCCGGAGCGCCGCCGACGTGCGCCGGTTCGCGGCCGGCGCCGACCTCTTCATCAACCTCTCGGGCGGATCCTGGTTCTGGCGCGACGAGTACGCACGCATTCCGCGCAAGGTGTTCATCGACTCGGATCCGGCGTTCACGCAGCTGGCGATCGCGAAAGCCGAGCCGTGGTACGTCGAGTTCTTCCAGCGCTTCGACCACCTGTTCACGTTCGGATCGAACATCGGCACGCCCGCGTCGCCGATTCCCACCGGCGCCTTCACCTGGCACAAGACGTGGCAGCCGATCACGATGGACGACTGGCGCACGGACACGATGCCGCGCGACCGGTTCACGACGGTGATGACCTGGCAGATTGAAAGCTTCACCGACGTCGGCGGGAACAAGGATCAGGAGTTCGTGAAGTTCATCGATCTGCCGTCGCGGACGCCGCAGCGGCTCGAACTCGCCATCAACGGCCCGCAGCAGCTGCTCCGGCAGTACGGCTGGAACGCGGTGGACGCGATGGCGGTGTCGCGCACGCCGTCGGAGTACCGTGCATTCATCCACGGCTCGAAGGCGGAGTTCGGCGTCGCCAAACACACCTATGTGGCGAACCGCTCCGGCTGGTTCAGCGATCGGACCGCGTGTTATCTCGCCGCCGGCCGCCCGGCGCTCGTGCAGGACACGGGATGGACGGCGCACCTGCCGTCCGGCGACGGGCTGCTCGCGTTCACGAACATGGACGAGGCGATCGTCGGCATCGGCCGGATCAACAGCGACTACGATCGTCATGCGCGTCAGGCGATCGAGGTCGCCCGGGCGCACTTCGACGCCCGGGTTGTCTTGCCGAAGCTTCTGGAGGTCGCCACACATTGAGAATCGCGCACATCGCGCCGGTCGCGACGACGGTCCCGCCGCCGAAGTCGGGCTCGGTAGAGACGATGACGTCGCTGCTGACGGAAGGGCTCGTCGCCGGCGGTCACGACGTGACGCTGTTTGCGACGGCCGACTCGACGACGGGGGCGACGCTCAACGCGCTCTACGCACACGGTTACTGGCACGACGACAACATGTGGCCGTGGGAGCTGTACGAGATGCTGAACCTGGCCGCGGCCGTCGAGCGCGCGGCCGACTTCGACATCCTTCACTACGAGGCGGCGTACTATCCGATGTCGCTGGCCTTCACGCGCCTGTCGCCGACGCCGCTCGTCCAGACGCTGCACCACTCGCCGACCCCGGCGGAGCTCCAGTTGTGGGCACGGTATCCCGAGGCGGCGTTCGTGGCGATCTCCCAGGAACAGCGCCGTCTCCTCACCGGCCTCAACGTCGTCGGCACGGTGCTGCACGGCATCGACATGGACAACTTCGTCTTCCGCGAAAAGCCCGAGGACTACCTGCTGTTTCTCGGCCGCTTCACCGAAGGCAAGGGTGTGCTGCAGGCGATCGAAATCGCCAAGCGCCTGGGTCTGCGGCTGATTCTGGCCGCCGCCGAAGGCGAGTACTATCGCGAGAAGGTCGCGCCCCACGTCGACGGCCGCCACATCGTCTATTTCGGCGAAGCCGATTTCCCGGCGAAGGTGAAGCTGTACGGCGGCGCGAGGGCGCTGATCTACCCGATCCAGGCGAGCGAGCCGTTTGGTCTCGTGCTGGCCGAAGCCATGGCCTGCGGCACGCCGGTCGCCGCGCTCGATCGGGGAGCCGTACGGGAAGTCGTCGACGAAGGCGTCACCGGGATGATCTTCGAGAACCTCGAGCACATGGCCAACGACCTGCCGCGCGTGTTTGATCTCGATCGCCGCCGCGTGCGCGAGCGCGCGGTCGCCCGATTCGGGGCGCAACGCATGGTCGATGAGTACGTCGCCGTCTACACCCGGATCGTGGAGGCCCATCGTGCCCGACGTTAGCGCCGCGCGACCTTTGGCCGGCCGGACCGTGCTCGGCATCTTCGCCCACCCCGACGACGAGTCGCTGGCCTGCGGCGGGACGCTGGCGCGGCTATCCGACGCCGGCGCACGCGTCGTCATCGTCTGCGCGTCGCACGGTGAGGCGGGATCGGTCAGCGATCCGGCGCTCGTACCCGACGGCGACCTCGGCCGCGTCCGGGTGCGCGAACTGCGCGACGCCGCCGCCGTGCTCGGTGTGGCCGAGGTGATCGTGCTCGACCATCGCGACGGCGACCTGCGCTGGGACGACGTGCCGGAGATGCACGCCGAGATCGTCGCGCTGATCCAGCGCTACCGGCCCGACGCCGTGATCACGTTCGCGGAGGACGGACTCTACTGGCATGTCGATCATATTGGCGTGCACGAACGGACGTCCACGGCGGTCCTGTCGCTCGGCGCCGAGGCGCCGCCGCTCTATTACGTGACGATGCAGCGCGGCGTGATGCGCGAAGTGGTCGAGGCCGCCCACGCCAAAGGCGGCGCACCGCCCGATTCCAGCCTGTGGGGCATCGCGCCCGACGCGTTCGGTGCCGGCGCGAATCCGCCCGGCTTCGTGATCGACGTGCGCGACTGGGTCGCGCGTAAGCTGGCCGCGCTGCGTTGCCACCAGACGCAGATGGGCCCCAACAACCCGATGGCGTGGATTGACGAAGACGAGGCGCGGCGCTGGCTCGGCACAGAACAGTTCAGCCGCGCGCCGCTCGACGCGACCGGCGACGCGATGCTCGAACATCTCGGCGACATCACGCATGCTGATTGATACGCTCGACGTGCTCCGCTGCCCCTACTGCGGCGGACGGCTCTCGCTCGTCGACTCGCTGTACCACCGCGGCACCGCCGACGACATCCACGACGGCATCCTCGGCTGCCACTGCTGCATCTTTCCGGTGGTCGAGGGCATTCCCGTGCTGCACCTGCTGCCCGCGTCGACGATCGCGCGCGATCAGATCCAGGCCGGACGGCCGGAGCTCGCTCGCCGCGCCATGTTCGGGCTCGACGATGACAGCCAGGCTGAAGCGTTCGACGCGGTGGCGTCGTCGACCACGGCGACGTATCGCGACACCGTCGAGGCGCTCGGGCCGAACTTCGAGGGCGGCTACTTTCTCTATCGCTTCTCCGACCCCACCTACATCGTCGCGCAGGCGGTGGCGCGAGCGGTGGGCGCGACGGTGCTCGGCGGCCGCCGCCGCGCGATCGACATCTGCGGCGGATCGGGTCATGTGACGCGCACGCTGCTCGACCTGTCGAACGCGCCGCCCGTGCTGGCGGATCTGTACTTCGCGAAGGTGTGGCTGGCGCGCCGGTTCACGGCGCCGGGTTGCGAGCCGGTGTGCTGCGACGGCAACGCGCCGATGCCGTTCGCGCGCGGCGCATTCAGCTTCGCGATGTGCACCGACGCGTTCATGTACATCTGGACGAAGCGGCAGTTCGTCGGCGAGATGGAGCGGCTCGTCGACCACCCGCGCACACCCGGCGCTGAACCGGGTGCTGTGCTGATCGGCCACACGCACAACGAGCGCACGTGGAGCCCGTCGCACGGGCAACCGCTGTCGCCCGAGGGCTACGCCGATCTGTTCGAGGCGATCGAGCCGCGCCTCTTCGGCGAAGCCAACCTCTTCGCGGACCTCGTTTCTGGCGGGCCGCTGGATCTGGCGCGGCGCGACAGTCAGGAAACGCTCGATACGAATCCGGCGCTGACGATCGTCGCCAGCCGTCACCCGGGCGTGTATGCGCGGCATCCGCTGACGCAGCCGAGCGCGGCCGTGGGGGAGTTTCGGATCAACCCGCTCTACCTGGCGGAGCCCGACGGCGACCACGTGCGCCTGCGGCTGCGGTTCCCTTCCGAGGAATACGAGGAGGAGTACGGCGCGTGCCGCGAGTACTTACCCGAGGCGCTCACGCTCGACCGGTCGGCGGTCGCTTCGCTCGCCACCGGAAGGGTGTCCGACGACCTGATCGAGCTGCTTCGACGAAAAGTGATTGTCGATCTGCCAAAGCGTTACTATTAGCCCCGATGCGACCCACTCCAGTCTCCCGGCGAGCCACGCGACACTTGGCTCGCGCTCATTTCACCGATCCAACCAGACGCCGGGGCCTGCTGGTCGCGTTCGAGGGACCTGACGGTTCGGGAAAGACCACGCAGCGGAAGCTGTTCAAGACCTGGCTCCAGTCCGAGGGCTACGACGTCGTCACGACGAAATGGAACTCGTCGGCGTTGATCAAACCAATCATCAAGAGCCGCAAAGCGGTCCGGGCGCTCAGCCCGGAGGAATTCTCGCTGTTGCACGGCGCCGATTTCCGCCATCGAGTCGAGCAGGTGATCCTGCCGGCGCTCTGGGACGGCAAGCTCGTCATCGCCGATCGTTTCCTGTTCACCGGCCTGGCGCGCGACGTGGCGCGCGGGCTCGATCTCGACTGGGTCCTGAAGTTGTACGAGCCCCTGCTCTGGCCGGACCTCGTGTTCTATTTTGCCGTGTCCCCGGTCACGTCGGGGAAGCGCGTCACCGCGACGCGCATGCCGAACTTCTACGAGGCCGGCCAGGACGTCACCCAGGTGGACGATCCGGTCGAGAGTTATCAGCGGTTCATTGCGCGCGTGATCCGCGAGTACGAATCGCTGGCGCTCATCTTCAACATGATCACCGTGGACGCGGAGCAGTCGATCGGCGACCAGCATCGGCAAATCCGCCAGCTGTTCATCGAGGGGCAGCAGCGGAAGTGGTCGGACTGGAACGTGGACGCGGTTGCCGAATGGCTCGCGCAGCGCGGCAACGGAGCGGGCCGGTGACGAGGACGAAGATCATCGCGGGGAAGCCCGCGCTCATCGCCGTCGACGGCGTGGACTCGGTCGCGGTGCTGGCGGAGGCGCGCGTGGCGCTCGGATCGCGGTCGCGCGGCGGCATCAGCCAGTGGGACGCGTCGGGCGTGTTTCAGGAACTGGCGGTCGGAGAAGCCGAGGCGGGCCTGCCGTCGGCGCGCACGCTGTTGCTGCTCTATGCGGCCGACCTGGCGTTCCGCCTGCGCTGGGAGATCCGGCCCGCGCTCGCGGAGGGCCGGACCGTCGTCGCGGCGCCGTACGTCGACACGGCGATGGCGTTCGGACGGGCGGCCGGGCTGAAGGCGGGATGGCTGAAGAGTCTCTTCGTGTTCGCGCCGCGCGCGAGGGATCGTCACTTCGTGCATCCGCGCGCCGCACGCGCGGCGGCGATCAAGGATGGGTTCGTCGGGTTCAGCTGCGATCGGATCGCCGCCGGCCGCGCGGGCCGCACGCGCAGGCAGATCATCGAAGAGACGGCCGCACAGTTGCGCCGGCTCGATCGGTAGAGTCTCGCGCACGCCGCGGCGCGCGCGATCGCGAATCAGCGGACTCCGCGCCTTGCACGATCCGCCGCAACCTGCGCACGAACGATCTCGCTTCGTGTCTGCGCCCAGTTCGTCAGGAAGCGGATCGACTCGTCGAAATCCGCGTTGGTATAGACCTCGCGCGCCGGATCCGCGTAGTCCGCGGCGCGGATCTGGTCTGCCATGCGCGTCACTTCCGATTGCAGCCACCCGATCGTCGAAACCGGCGTGGCAGACGGAGTCGACGTGACGACCGGCGGCTGCATGATCGAATCGGCGCATTCGAGCAGCGTGTTCAGCCACAGCTCCCGAAGCTCCGTGTCCTTCAGGGCGCGCACGACGAGACGGTTGCGTTTGCTCTCGGGGCCGTCCTCGATGTTGCGGAAGATGGAGTACGCGGGGCTCTCCCAGAACGTATTGCTCTTGTCCCACGGCAGGAACTGATACAGGTTCTTGTTCTCGAACCGGTAGAAATAGAAGTTGTTGGGACCGTAATCGCCGGTGATCCCGTCCTCTTCGGCGAGGAAGCTCTCGATCGCGAGATGACGGATGAACTTCTTCAGGTTGAGGAACTCCTCGATCGACGTTCGCCAGACCGCGTCGCTCGCGATGTTGATCGTCCAGAACAGGCGCTCGAGCACTTCGCCCTGTGGATCCGATTCCTGCGTTTCCGGTTTGAACGGGACCGGTGTGTACAGCGATGCATCGGGGCCGGGATAGCCGAAATTGAAGGGCGACTCGGCGAGGTTGTCGAAGCTGTATTCGTACAAGTGGCCGTCGTTCTCGTTCAGGTTCTTCTTCAGGAATGTCTTGTCCGGCGACTCGACAATGGTATAGAGGCCGACGTACGCGTTGTTGATGTAGAGACGCGCGTGCGCTTCCCGTTCCGCGATGAGGCCCATGCGCTTGAAGACCTCCATGCTGATCCGCTCGCGCATGCCGCTCGGATCCTGTGTGTTGTTGCGCAGGAGGAACGACTTCAGACCGAGGAATTTCTGATCCGTCGTGTAGCGATCGAAGTCAACGCGCAGGCCCGGCTTGACGCCGCTGCGGCTGCCGGTCCCGCGCGAACGGATCCCGATGTTGCGGACGGTCTGGCCGTTCCACTGGAAGTTGGCCGGGTAGTAGGTGTTTTCAAGGAAGTGCTCCTTGAGCCCTTCCCAGTCCCGTGAGTTGATGGTCAGGAAGATGTTCTGGAGGACGCTGCCGTCGAAGAAGGGATCGGAGGGATCCGGCTCCACGACCGGCACGGTGGGCGCGGGGACGGGCGTCGGCACCCCCTGTCCCGACACCATCTGAGGGGCCGCGACGACGAGCGCGACAACGAGCGCGACAACGGCGACGAGGACCCGAAACACTTTCGTCAGCATGACCGCCTCCCCCATACCGTTCAAAGGACGAACTGGAGGCGAATCACTCGGCTCCAGAACGCGGCGCCGTTCGGTACAGGATTACGTTCGGGGTCTTCGACATGTTCCCGGATGCCGTTGACCTGAATTTTCGCGAACCGGTTGAGCGTCCAGTTCAACCCAATCGTCAGGACGCGGTCCCCGCTTGGGAAAATGGTCTCTGCGCGAGGGTTACGGAATGGCGCATCCTGGCCCACGGGCGTGCTGTCGAACCACATACGCTCGTATCGGCCGGCGAGCTCGATCGCGCCAATTCCACCTTGTGCGAACGGCTCCGCCGCCTTCAGGGGACGTTTCTTGTCTTCGCCGGTCAGGACCCAGGTACCCGAGACATACCAGGCCCTCGCGCGGGCGTCCGGCAGATCCTGGTCACCGATGCCCTGCCGAAAGCGATCGTCGCTGACCCAGGTGAACTCCGCGCGCGCCGACGCTGGACCCGCATTCCAGTCAGCATCGGCTTCCCACCGACGGCGGTGGCCTTTCACGTACACCGGATCGGAGAAGGCGTCTTGCGTCATCACGGTCCGGCCGCGCAGCCCGTTGGGCCGGAACGAGTCGTCCGACAACTCGCTGATGGCGAACGCCGATCCGATCTCGATGTTGCCGACCGACGACGAGGAGAGCCGGCGGAACGGCGTCCCCGTCACGCGCGCGGCCAGCGTGCGGCCGCCGCCCTCGATCTTTTTCGATCGGGCATTGTCGCCGTCGTGCTGAAAGGCGCCGACCCAGTAGTTCAGGCCGCGCTTGAAGAAACGGCCGTGCACCATGCCTCCGATGTCGCGCGCCGGCGCCAGATAACTCGCGCCGAGCGACCGGTATACGAAATCGTTGTGTGTCACGCCCGTGAGCTCGTCGAGCCCGAACGGGATCTTGAACTTGCCGATCTGGACTTGCGCGTTCTTGATGAATGTGAGGTTGACGTTGACATCCTTCCAGTGCGAGCTCGGCGTGATCCCCAGCAGGATGTCCTTCTCCGTCAACTCCTTCTCGGTGAACTCGCGTTCGATCTCGAATTCGATTTTCTTGAACAGATTGCCCTGGACGCCGAAGCGGTTGCGATGCAGCTCCCAGGTGTTCAGGCCTTTCACCACGCCATAGGACGAATGACCGTCCTCCTGCATCTTCGCCTCGAAGTCGAGGCGGAGCGCGTCGCCGAAGCGCACCGACGGATGCTGCTTCCATGAAAAGCGCACGCCACGCCCAGCGGCTGGGGCGGCTTCGGCATCCACGGGCTCGTCGGGCGACGCCTCGCTCTCCTTCGCGACCCTTTTTTTCTTCGGCTTTTTTTCCGGCTTGGCCGGCTTGGCTGCCTTGTCCTTTTTCTCGTTCTGGTCTTTCGTGGGTTTCTTTGCCGTCGGCTCCTGATCCGACGACAGGCTCGCGGCCTGCGCGAACGACGCGACCGGCGCCCGCGCGGGGCGCGGCGTTGATGCGCCGAGCAGCGCGCTCAGAAACAGTGCAATCAGCATAAGACCTCGCCGGCGGCGCCGGCAGCCGCAGCGCGGCCCTCGGCTGCAGCAGCCTCGCGGATGTTCTTGAACAGCTCCGCCGCCTCGGCGACCGCCGACGCGTCGGTGACGACGATCGCGACCTCGCGCCGGAAATCGAGGCTCAGCGCCGCCAGCGCCAGGCTGCCGACGACGACCGTCTCGTCGTCGATGAGCATGATCTTGCCGTGCGATTTGAACTCGCCGAGGCGCCTGGCGGAGAAGACCTCGACCGTCATCCCCGCCGCGCGCTTCGCGCTCAGCAGCGATACGAGATCGGGATCCGACAGCTTCGCATCGATCAACCGGATGCTGGTGCGCGCCTCGTTCACGAGGGCCGTGAACTGCCGGCGCGCGCGCTCCGGGCCGACGATCAACCGCTGGCTGAGATCGCCGGGCATCTCCAGCCGGCCGCAGTCCGCGGTCCACAGCCGCCGGAGATCGGACACGACCGCCGGGTCGTAGGTGACAACCAGCGCGTCGCAGGTTTTCTTGAAGCACTTCTTCGTGAAATTGAGCGACGCGACAATGGCCGGGCCCTCGTCGGCGACCAAATACTTGGGGTGATATTTCACGACGGGATCGGTGTAGGAGTGCAACGACGCGCCGGTCTGCTCGAGCGCGCGCCACAGCTTCGCCATCTTCTTCCGTCCGCCCTTCGCGCGGGACGTGACGAGCACCTCCACGGTGACGCCGCGCGCCGTCGCCGCCGTCAACTCCTCGAACACGGCGGCGTCGTTGCAGCGGAAGAGCGACAAGGTGATGCGGCTGCGCGCTTTGCGGATGACGTCGAGCAGCGCAGCCCGGCGTTCATCGACCGACACGACCAGCCGATCGGACGGAACCCTGGAGCCGGCGGTCATGCGCGCTCCCGTTTCGAGTGTCTCGTAGGTATGTCGACGGACATCACGCACAATTTCTGCGTAGACAGCCGGTCGAGCCGCTGCTGGACGGCGCGTTCGAACGCCTTGCCGGCGCCACCGGCCCCGAGCGGTTCCATGGGCGACATCACAAGGCGACCGCCGCCCGGCTTCCTGGACATATGTGGAGAAGCGGAAATATACACCAAGGGGCATCGAAGAACCCTAAAAGACACACCTGCACGGTTTGGCACCCTCGGGTCGCCGCAATGTGATTCAATGGGGATGCGGACTTCTCATGACGACCCCGAAGTGGTTGCGGTTGCTCGTCGTCCCGGCACTTTTGGTCGTGGCCTGCAGCGGATCGAAAACGAACACGGTCGGTCCGACACCAACCCCCACACCAACGCCGACCCCGGTACCGCCGCCGGCGTCCGTGACCGCGTACCTCGTCGGGGCCGGGGACATCGCGGACTGCGGAAGCTTCAGCAATGACGGCGGAGTGCGCTCTGAGGCGACGGCGAAGCTGATCGACGGCATGCCCGAGGCGATGGTTTTCACGGCGGGCGACGACGCGTACTTCAACGGCACGGCCTCCGAGTTCAGCAACTGCTACCACCCGCGCTGGGGACGGTTCAGGAACCGCACATTCCCGAGTGCCGGCAACCACGAATACGATCCCCCGACGTTCGGCATCCCCTACTACGACTACTTCGGCGGCCGCGCCGGCGATCGCGGCGCCGGTTTCTACAGCTATAGACTGGGCAACTGGCACATCGTGTCGCTCAACAGCAACATCGGAGTCGGCCCCAGCTCAGAGCAGGTGCGGTGGCTCACCAACGATCTGGAGTTGAACAAGAGCTCGGACACCGCGAAGTGCACGCTCGCCTACTGGCATCATCCGCTCTTCACGTCGGGGCCCAGCGCCGGCAGCAACCAACTGATGAAAACCGTCTGGACCGTGCTCTACCAATATGGCGTTGACGTCGTGGTCAACGGCCACGATCACATGTACGAACGCTTCAACCCGCAGGACCCGAACGGCCGGCCCGACGCGCCCGCCGGCATCCGCGAGTACGTCGTCGGCACCGGTGGCGTGGCGCTTTACGAGTTCGGGCCCACGGCGCCGAACAGCGCGTTCAAGACGAACCGGTCCTGGGGCGTGATTCGATTCACCCTTCGCGATGTCGGCTGGGATTCTGTGTTCGTCGAAGTCGGCACCCTGGCGCAGATCGACCTGTCGATTGGCAACCTCTGCCACTGACCTACCTGGCTGTAGAGGCGGCATCATAACCTCCTGTAGGAGCCGACCTACGTGTCGGCCCGGGGCGAACATCTGGGTCCGCCCCTACGGCGAGGTTCTGGAAACCGGCTCTCGCCCGAGCGCCGTCACACGTCGGCGTCGCCGGCGACTCACCGTCCACCCCTCCATCCCGGCGAGATGCTGCTCAGGAAGTTTCTCGAGCCGCTCGGCGTGGGGCCGGTCGAGGCCGCCCGGCGGATGAATGCTGCGCGCCCGTGGTCGGCGCGCGAAGGTCAAGGCTCCCTCCTGAACTGGTGGCATAATGAGGCGGTGAAAGTCGTAGGCACTCGCCAGACCGACGGATCGTCAATGGCCGACCAGGCAGGTCTTGCGAGAACGGCGGCGCTCCTGCGGGGCACCGTGGGCCTTGTACCTCGTGGCGTCTACCGTTTCTCGAGCTTCGACGAGGCCGACGCGTGGATGACAGAGATGATGCTGCGTACGCACGCGCTCCTGAGCCGGAAGACCTCGTCCGCATCTGCCGCGCGCTGAACGACGCGGGCGCACGCTATGTGCTGATTGGTGGATTCGCCGTCATCGCCCACGGGTCCAGCCGTTTCACGAAAGACATCGACCTGCTGGTCGACGACGCCCCGGACAATGTGTCCCGCGTCAAGCTCGGGCTCAGCATTCTCGCGGACAACGCGGCGGCGGAAGTCGCCGACAACGACGTGCGCGACCACACGGTCGTCCGCGTCGTGGACGAAGTGATCATCGATGTGATGGGACGGGCGTGCGGACTGGCGTACGCGGATGTGGCGGCCGACGTGGAATGGCACGAGCTGTCGGGCGTCCGCGTGCCCATTGCCAGTCCAGCCACCCTCGTGCGCACCAAGGACACGTACCGTCCGCAGGACGCAATCGATCGATCGTTTTTGCAGCAGGTCCTGGAGAGACGCCGCCGCGACGGGTCCAGCGTCTGAAAAGGGCCAGCGGTTAAGCGCTGCGCTTCGTGGAGCGCGCGATCGCCAATGAGAGCATCGCCACCCCCCACGCGGTCAACGCCAGCGCCTGCGGCCACAGCGTCTCCAGCCCGACGCCTTTCAGGAAGATCGATCGCAGAATCACCAGGAAGTAGCGCAGTGGGATCAAGTACGTGACCCACTGGATGACGGCCGGCATGTTTTCGATCGGGAAGATGAAGCCCGAGAGATAGATCATCGGCGTCAGCAGAAAGAACGTCGTCGTCATCATCGCCTGCTGCTGCGTCGACGAGATCGTCGACACGAAGAGGCCGAGACCGAGCGTGGTCAGCAGGTAGATCGACGTCAGCCCGAACAGCAGCCAGACGCTGCCGCGCAGCGGAACCTGAAACCACAGCACGGCGATGCCGAGCACCAGGCAGACGTCGATCATCCCGACGAGCGCGTACGGCAGGAGTTTGCCCACGATCAGCTCCCACCGGCGGAGCGGCGTCACGTTGAGCTGCTCGAGCGTGCCGAGCTCCTTCTCGCGCACGATCCCCATCGCCGAGAGGTTCGTCGTGATCATCAGCAGCAGCAGGGCGATGACGCCCGGGAGCATGAAGTCCCGGCTCTCGAGCCGCGGGTTGAACCAGACGCGGACGCGAGGCTCAATCCCGCCGCGGATCGTCCCGCCTGGCGGGGCGCGCCGGGCCGCCTGCTCCTGCGAGTACACCGCGATCAGGTTCGTCGCGTACCCGAGCGCGACGGTCGTCGAGTTGGCGTCGGTGCCGTCGGCCACGACTTGCACCGACTGCGGACGCCCGCGCCCGAGCGTTTCGGCGTACTCGGCGGGGATGCCGAGCGCCATCCACGCCCGCCCGCGCTCCAGGTAGGGATCGATGTCCCGCGTGCTCGAGACGACGCCGACGATTGTGAAATTCGGCGAGGCCTCGAAGCGCGCAATCAGATCGCGGCTCGCATCCGAGCGGTCGGCGTCGGCGACGACCACCGGCACGTCGCGGATGTCGGTGGTCGCCGCGTACCCCAGCATGAAGAGCTGGAGAATCGGCGCCACGATCACGAGGCCGAACAGCCGCGGATCGGCTCTCAGCTCGAGCAGCTCTTTCCAGATCAGGAAGCCTACGCGTCTCATCTCACATCCACTGCCGGCGAAGCCGGACGGAAGCCAGCGCCAATACGACGACTGCGAAGACGGCCAGCGCGGCCAGGTCCACGGCGAACGCGGCGATTCCGGCGCCCTTCAACACGACGCCGCGCAGCGCGATCAGAAAATATCTGGCGGGCACTGCGTACGTCACGAGCTGCAGGAACCGCGGCATGCTCGCAATCGGAAAAATGAAACCGGACAGCATGAGCGTCGGTAGAAACGACACGAGCAGTGCCGCTTGAAACGCGACCTGCTGCGTGTCCGCCACGCTCGAAATCAGCAGGCCGAGACCGAGCGCGCCGACCAGAAACAACGACAACGACAGCAGGAGCAGCAGCCACGATCCGCGCATCGGCATCCCGAACAGCGCCATCGACACGACGATGATGACCAGCGCCGAGAGCAGCGAGACGACGAAGTACGGCACGGTCTTGCCGACAACGAAGGACGCGGCATCGAGAGGCGCCATGCGCACCTGCTCCATCGTGCCCCGCTCTTTCTCGCGGACGATGGAGAGCGCGGTGGAAGCGACGGCGGTGATCATCGCGATGTACGCGATCAGGCCGGGCACGAGAAAGAGCGCGCTGCGCAGCGACGGGTTGTACCAGACACGCGGCTCGACCGACACCAGCGGCACAGCCAAAGCGGCCGCGGGCAGATATCGCGCGGACTCGCTCCGGATAATCGTCACGGCATAGCCCATCACCGTCGTCGCGGTGTTGGCGTTGTCGCCGTTCAGCAGCACCTGGACGGCAACCGGACGACCCG
>Ga0209515_10007298_pt1 | contig 13357 bp, 15 predicted proteins | sample Subgroupgradi54m_FD_187454 | JGI IMG/M metagenome (GOLD analysis project Ga0209515, IMG submission 187454) | Subsurface groundwater microbial communities from S. Glens Falls, New York, USA - GMW60B uncontaminated upgradient, 5.4 m (SPAdes)... ...
ATCTTCTCGTCGGCCAAGCTCGTCCAAGCGCCCTCGGCGCTCGTCTACGTCCGCCAGGACGGATGCCCCGCCTGCAAAGAGTTCGACGAGAAGGTCATGAGCAAGGCCGACGAGAAGATCATAGACGGGGCCAAGAAGATCGAGATCACGGCGGGCCTCGTCCCAGCCTGCGACACATTGGCGGACAAGTTGAAAATCAAGGCGACCCCCACTCTCATATTCTACAAGAATGGACGCGAGTCTTCGAGATTTGAAGGGATGACAAACCCCACAAAAGATCTGGCCGAGATAAAGCGCCGGATTTCCGCATAGTTTTTAGCCTTCTGGTACCAAGAACTCCTTCTTGCCGACCAAGGAACAGTATGCATCTCATAGAGAGTACTACCTACGGTACAACCGGGAGCATAGATGGAAATATAGACATCTCTATCCGCCAGCTAAGGACCAGAAACGAGAACAGGGCCGGCGCTATCGTGGACGCAGACTTCTTGCTAGAATTGAGAGCCGCGTGGCTTGGATTCAGGAAATGTCCCGGCTCGCGCATCGGGAATGGGATGAAGACCTCGAAACTAGGTACGCCATGGTCGCGATGTTGGTTGATGGCGAAGGAACAATTAGTTTCAAGACGACAGCCCCGAAAACCACGCCTCAGTATCATCATGGAACACAACGCTCCTTCTACATTTTTCCTACAGTCATCGTGAACAATACTGACCTGCGAATCCCGCAATTCTGCCGACAAACATTCGGCTACGGCTCGCTAGTCCGTCCCAAGGCCAAACCTGGCGAAAACATTTGCTTTAGGTGGCATGTGGACGGGAAAAAGGTCGCGGATGTACTCTCCAAGATCCACCCGTATCTATTGATTAAGCGGGCACAGTCGAATGTGATCTTCGAGTTCCTGAAATCTCGTCTTGCTAGGGCCCAGAAAAGCCCTTATTCTCAAGAAGAACTATCATTATTGGCAAGGATGCAGGTCCTGAACAAGAGAGGCAGACGAATGGAAGATGTCTTAGAACTGCAGAACAGGTTCACATAATGCCGGTCGAGCTGAGAGGCAACTTCTGCAGAAGAAGAATAATGCCGCCTTCAAAGTGCGCATCAGGGAGCATCCGCACCGTCGTCCAAGGCCCGAACAGGATACTCGTCTGTTGCCCGAAGGGACGCTTCTCCGGTGGCAGGTGCCAAGTCGGGACCCGGGCGCAGGCTATTCTCACTCCGCCAAAGGGTGGGCGTTGCCCCTCGCGCTAGGGTTTTTAAGCCGCACTTGGCCCCAAGTAACGCATGAGCTCTGGCGAGACGGCTAGCGTACTCGGTGACTTAATTAATGGCTTGGGGCCAAGACATGGGGCATGGCAGGTGAAGGAATGAGAATAGTCTTGGACATAGGGCAGATCTCCTTGGAACAGCTCGAGAAGCTGGTGCAGTGGCTCAAGAACGCGCCGTTGCCGATCAACCCGGGCGAGCTCACCAAACAGCTCGACGTGGAAAATCGCTACTGCCATCCTTCTCGTATTCACAGTCCTTTTCGCTGCCATCGGCGCGTACTTCTTCGTCTCTAACGGCGCACTCCAGAACGACAAGACTGATCTACAAGCCCAGAACGCCAATCTCAAGTCGCAGGTCGACCACTGGAAATCCCTCGACTCGCAAGCCAACGCGACCATCGCTTCCGACAACGCCAAGATAGCCGCGGATAAGACCCTCATCGACAACTACACCGCATGGGTCCACACCCTCCAAGGCAACATCGCCACCCTCCAAGCACAGGCCATCGTCGACCAAGCCACTATCGCACATCTGAACTCGCAAATCGCCGTCTGCAGTTTCACCATCACCGAGGGCGCAACTTCGGGACTCTCAATCGGGTTAGACAATACGAACCACTTCTGCGGCGACTCTACAACGCAAGCAACCAGCTTCACTCTCGACATAACATGGAGCTAGAGAATTGGCGGGCGCCAAGTCCGTCAACCCCCTCTTTTTCCGTGATTGAGAATTGGTCAAAGTCCTGATAGACCTCGTCGACCGGGACGGCAAGAAGTCCCAGCTCGAGCTTACAGGCGACGCGAAACAGGTGGAGAAGGACCTCGACCACTACAAGCGGACCCTGACGAAGCGGGGGATGCAGATCGTCGGGCACAGGGTCGTTCTCGACGACGGCTCGGTCGGCTCCATGGACGAGAAGCACCCGTGCACCGGTTGCGGGAGAAGATCCTCGGGAAAGTTCGAGAAGATCGAGCGGACCAAGGAGGGCATCGCCATCGCGAGAACAGTGGTCTACCTCTGCCACAAGGACGTTATCCGTTTCGCCAAGGACGGCGAATACCGGGAAAAGCTCTGGGTGCAGGGACTCACGATGAACCTGATGAGCGAGGAAGCGAAGTAAAATGCCGAGAATATGCCCGTTCTGTCTGAAATGTGACGGAGGACACTACCCTAGTTGCCCGGTCGGAGCCGACCTCGAGGCCATGAGGCGGCGTCGCGAGAGAAAGAGAAAGTAGTGCGGGTCGGGGTCATGCCAGACCCCTCATCCCCTGTTGTGGTGAACTCGACCCCCGCCTCATCGCAACCGCTCGGCGGGTTAGCGGTTTCCAAACAAAAGAGTATTTGGAAAGGATTAGAAGGAAACTACCGCTTGCAGAACTGCTTCGCCCGGAATTTCCCCGCACATTGACAGTGACGGGGTTTCCCGACCCATTTACATGCCGTGGCCTAGCACCTCTTGCCGAAACTGAATCCGTGTCGGCCTGCTTTCCGCTTCACCATTCTGTGAATTTTTCTGTTACATGTCCAGCCTTTCAAGGAGTTCGATCCCCTCCCATCGTCCACTACATATAACGATTCTTCCCGAAAATCTGGCTTTTTTAGGCGCGGTACCAAGTATCTTTCATGCCAGCCAATCATCTCTGGACTGAAAGCGAGATAAGATGTCTTTCATCCTTTTGGGAAACCCACAGTTACAAGTGCGTCGCCATCAAACTCGGACTTGACAGAGGCTCCATCGTATATAGAGGCCTGAAACTCGGTCTGCGGCCGCATTCGAAGAGGGTCCGTTGTTGCGGGAAGCCGAGGATATACAGGGGTCCGGAAAACTCGTTATACAAGGGAAGAAAACTCTGGCAAAACCGGAAACGGCGCACTGCCTACTGGTTCCTGTATCGGCCTAATCATCCTAGAGCGAACAAGCGCGGCTATGTCAAAGCCTCACATGTCATCGTTGAAGAGAAGATGGGAAGATTACTCAAGCCTGAGGAGATCGTCCATCACATAAACTTCGACAGCGTTGACGACCAGCCTGAGAATCTAGCCGTTCTGACGGCCATCTCTCATAAACTGGTAGAGAGAACACTTCACGACCTTGTGAAGGCACTTATGGAAAAGGGGATCGTAGGTTTCGATGGAAGCCGTTATTTCCTCAGATTCTGAGGCTATGAGGCTACTTGCTCCGGACGCACTTGACGCCTTTTCCGGGGCCCTTGGTTTTCTTGTGGAAGCCGGGGCGACAACGACCCATACTTAGCGGCTCCTACTTCCTCTTGTGTCCAGCGAAGTTCGCACAGCGTTTGGCCATTCCTTGGCCCTTGACGTGTACGCGCTTGTAACGGGTGCAGTGCATCTATGTTCTGTCTCCTAGTAGTCCGCGCAGCGCTTGCCCATGTGGCCTTTGCGCCCGTGGCTTCCCTTGATATGAACGGTTTTGAACCGTTTGCAGTGTCGCATGTTCCCATGCTTCCTCCCGACTATTTTAAAAAGACTTCCCTGTCCAGAACGGCGTTTTTCCCTAGGCCGTCCACCGGTGACGACAGTTCTTGCACTGTCCTTCCTCGAGGCCCGCCACGAACCCTACCCTCTCGATCTTGGTGCTTCCGCAGCGGGGGCATGCCGGACGGTCCATGGAAACCTACCTTAGAGGACAGGCCGCGTCCTGGGGCGTGATCCCGAACCTGCACTCCGCCTTGACGATCCTACCGTGCCCCCCCGCGCACTTGCTGGACTCTTTCGTTCGCGGATTATGCCACCTCCCATGAGCGGCGGCGGCACGCTTCTTCGTGTCGAACGGAAAACTCCTAGTCTGCGGACACGCGAACGCACTCGGCGGGAGGCGTGCTCTCTGGGCCGCTGTTATTACCATAGCATTCCCATCGATGAGCAGAGAAATAACAGTTTCCTGAGGCACCTAGACATGTTTTTATGCTTGGCCCCAAGCCCTGTCCTAGGACCGCCGATGAGCGAGAAGAAGGAAATCTACGACAGATACACGGTCGAGATAGGATTCAGGGAGAAGATCTACGGAGGCATACCCAAGGAGAATGGCGTCACCACATTCAAGAGCGACGCGAAGGGCTTCTACATCGAAGAACGACTGATCAGGGCCATGCTCAGGGAGGCCGCCCAGACCACCGGGCTACTGTCCAAGTACGGCATGCGGGACCTGCTAGCCCACGGAATGTTCACGGGGCCAGACAAGATACATCTCTTGAGAGGCAACGACAATATCATCGAAGAGGATGGCACAACAGTGGCATGTGGTGCAGGCACTGAGATCACCGAGGAGGACGCCTTGAAACGGCACATGTATGTGGAAAGGCCCCGAATCTCCTTCACCATGTTCGTTACCAAAGTCTCGCCGCAGGCGATAGACGAGGAAGTGCTTCACACACTCTTCCAAGTCGCACAGGAAATAGGACTCGGCGCCGACCGCAGCCAAGGAGAAGGCAAGTTCGACCTCACCAAGTTCGAGAGACTAACCTAACCAGCCCCTTCCAGGCGACTTTCCTTACCGGTCCGCGACGATCCAGACGAGTCCAGCGACAGTCCAGGCCGTGCCGGCCCCAATCAACCCACAGCCCCTGCGACGATCCTCACCGACCCAGACCAACGCTCGCGACGATCCAACCCGCGACGAACCATTCCGCACCAGATTCGCACCGACACCCAGCGACTACCCGAGTCTTCCCAGGCCACCCCGAGCGACAAGCCGACCCGTACTGCTCCACACCAGTCCGAACCTAGCGACGATCCCCACCTATCCATGCCTTGCGACCATCCACACCTATCCGAACCGAACCGGACCAACCCGCGCGACGACCCTTACCAATCTATGCCATTCCCGGAGCGACGAGCCACACCCGGCCCTGCCGGACCAATCCGCGGAGACAAGCCAGCCCGAGTCCCGCCCAGCCACGCCATACCTTCGCGACGATCCTCACCAAGCCTTGCCGTCCCCTGCGACTCTCCTTTCCAAGCCCTGCCAGCCCCAACCAAGCGACGAGCCGTTCCTAGCCAAGCCGGACCCCGCGACAATTCCGTCCATACCAGACCCCAAACTCCCGTGCGACGAACCGACCCCGGTCGAGACATCCCGAGCGACAAACCAGACCCCCCCACCCCAAGTCCGACCCGCAACGACTTTCCTAGCCCATCCTTCCCGCGCGACTGTCCTTCCCATGCCAAACCCGTCCTGCCGAGCGACCCTCCAAGCCAGCCCTTTTCTCGCCGAGCGACTTCCCGAGCCGAGTCTTCCCAAGCCAATCCTAGCGACAAGCCCTACCGACCCTGTTCCGACGACTACCCAAGTCCGGCCGAGTCCTTTCCTTCCGCGGCGACTATCCCTACCACAACCTCCCGTTCCCATGCGACTGACCGACCCGTGCCAAACCCGTCCTGTCGAGCGACTAACCCTACCATACCAAGCCCTATCTCTCCGCGCGACTGCCCTAGCCACACCAGACCAACCCAGCCTCTGCGACTATCCTTTCCAGGCCTATCCTAGCGACATACCCCCCTCACCGAACCTATCCCAGCGACAGACCACGCCACGTCCGACCGCATCCGTGCGACCGACCTGTCCTCGCCAAACCAAATCGGGCCTCCCCACGCGACTAGCCTTTCCTGTCCGCTTCCTACCTACCCCGGTCCAGACCCGACCATACTAGCCTACCTCTGAGGACGCTTTGCTGGCCAGAGACGGCTAGAGACGACTGCAAACGGCCGTCAGCGGCCTCCGTGGTTCCGGATGCTTTTTCAGCACCGCGCACGCTGATACTACCGTGCAGGGCAAGCGGGCATCGGGCGGCGGGACTAGCGGAATAATTACCGCACCTATTCGTATGCTGAGGGAGTGCGAGAAGCCTTCGATAGGGCGGCATCAGGCGGGCACCAGCCACGGATGGCTACAGCACCCATGTTTTGTAGTTGAGGAGCCGACAGATTGTCGAGTGATCAACCCCGTAGTACTGAGCGAGATCTCTATGGGTCCAGAAGCCGGTCTCGTATTTTGCTCGTATAGATTCAGCCTTCTTCCAAGTCAGCTTGTGGCGGGCGATAAGTTCGCCCCTTCTATAGATGAACTTCCCCTTTCGGACTGCATCCCTTATGTTATCGCCCGGAGTTCCGAGGAACAGATGGGCCGGATTCACGCACAATCTGACATCACATACATGGCAGACGAGCAACCCGGAGGGTATCTGCCCTCGAAAAAGCTCGTAGGATACTCTGTGCGCGAGGAGGAGCCGTTTCCCGACCCTGATGGCACCATAGCCGTTATTCTTCCTGTAGCCAGTCCAGAGCCAGCAACCCGACTCAGCCTCTATCCGAACATATCTCAGGAAGCGATCCTTTAGTGGAATTGCCAATCGGGAACGACCTCGGCCCCAAGAGAATCCTATTCGTTAGGGATGCTAAAATACTCGACGGAATCCGAGCCTCTCGTAGACCCCATCGTTGCGCTAGTTGCGAGAAGAAACTGAAGGGCAAACAGCGCGTGTGGTGCTCCGAGAACTGCCGGGAGGCGGCGTATAAGTCGAGCGTAGTGTTCGATTGGAACGAGACCCGTAACGAGGTCCTGAAGCGGGACAAGTACAGGTGCAAGAACTGCGGGCGGGGTCCGCTCTCTCCCTACAGGGAGGGGCCTCTCGAAAATTGGGCCGAGTGCGACCATGTGATTCCGGTCTCGTTGAGGCCCGACCTCCAGTTCAACCAAGACAACCTCCGGACCCTCTGCCACGGATGCCACAACGACGAGACCTCGAAGCTCCGGCGGTCCAAGCGGGCCGAAGTGCCGGCCGGAGAGGGCAAAGGCCTTAATGCTGAGTTGGTGCCAAGTCCCCAGCAGGTGCTCGTAACGCCCAGTATTCCGAAAGCTATCAAGGAGAAGGTCAAAGCCGACCTCCTCCAGAACCTCACGCTCGAACAGGTCGCCGCGAAGTACACGCTTTCCCTCAACGCGGTGAAGGGAGTATGGGGCTTCCTGATCCAGACCGGGATAATTGCGAAGGGCTCTGTGCCAGGCATGGTAGCGCCGCCTCCGCAGGGCGGCCCGCCTCCTCCATTGGCCGCGGCCCCCACTCCTCAGCCCACTCAGGTCCAAGTGACCTCACCGGGATCTACCGCGACGACCGTCTCGACAGGTCCCCAAGTCAATCCGGTCCAGCCTCCTCCAGGGAACGCGATAGGTCCCTCGATGCCGAACGGCGGCCCGAAACTCGACCGTGTGCCGGCCTACGAGGTCACGCAGGACCCCGGCCCAACGCCGCCAGCGGGTGCCAGTCCGAAGACCCTCTACACGGGCGGGCCGATGACGCTCGAGGCGACCGGGGTCATGTTCAAAATCTTCCAGAACCCCAAGACGCTGATGTGGTTCGACTTCTTCAAGAAGAAACACCCCACGTGGGACGGAGACCTCGCGGACTTCCTCAACGACAGCGTCGAATACTTCTTCAAGAGCTTCGGCTACAAGATGAGCATAACGAGGGAGGAACAGGCTTGAGCCAAGAGGGAGAGCCAGCGGCCCAGAGAGGACGACCGCCCAAACTCCGGACGTACGACATGGAGACAGGAAGGGTCGTGACGACCAAAGTCGAGGAGCAGAGGAACCCCATAGACCAAGTGCTCGAGGACGCGGACGCCGAACTCGCCCGGGAGATCAAACGCGAGAAAGCCGAAACCGTGCTCCTGACCGCTAGGCAGAAGAACGACAGGTTGCGCGGCGGAGCCGGAGGCCCCATGATGGTCGATCCCGACGGACTCGGACGGAACGTCCAGTACGCCCCGCAGGCCCCGGTTTCGACCGGCGGAGTACTCCTAGCGTCGCTCATACAGGGAGGGATGGCCCCGGAGAAGGCCCACGAGTTCCTCCAGAACCTCTCCCCGCAGGAGATAGCCAAGCTCAACATGATCGGCGCCTCAGGACGACCGGGAGGCGGGAACGACATGATGCTCCCGCTGATGCTGCTCGGGAACCTCGGAAGCAACTCGCAGGTGTCCGTCAAGGACCTCGTCGAGATCGGGCCCAAGTACGTCGAGAGCGCCGCGAAGCTGGCCGAGATGAACAAGCCCCAGTCGGAGTCGAGAGGCGAGATGGCGGGGATGCTCACCGAGATGATCAAACAGCTCGGAGAGGAGCGTAAGAGCAACTTCAACCTGCAGATCCAAGACCTCTCGAGGAAGATCGAGGAGTCCCGAACCGACCCGATTTCGACGACCGTGGGCGTGATCAAGACCCTCAAAGAAGGAGGCTTCGTCAGCGACAAGTCCACGACCGGAAACGCCGACATCGAGATCAAGATCGAAGAACTGCGCACCAGCCGGGAGATAGAGATGCTCAAGATGAAGCAGGAGATGAACAGGTTCATGATCGAGAAGAACGCTGAATCCGACCGCTGGGACAACATCCTCAAGACAGCCTCGCCCATGATCGCGATAGCGAGCAAGCCCATCGAGGAGGTCGCTCGGGCCGCGGCTAGGAAGTACGCTCAGGGCCAACCCCAGACGGTTACGGCGCAACAGATCACGACCCCGCTCCAGCCAGCGCCCCAGATCCACCAGCCTCAGCCTCAACAGACAGTCGAGGTCGCAACTTTGAGATGCGGACAGTGCGGCAACGAGTTCCGGATCACGGCACCGTTCCCTCAGACCGTCAAGTGCACAAAATGTGGTCATACCGCATCTTTCCCTGTCTCGGAAGAGACTCCTCAGACCTCTGCTCCACAGAATCTCCAACCTCAAGTTCCGGTCCAGCCTCTAGGAAACGCTGGAGTTCCTTGAGGAAGATGACCTGCCCGAACTGTGGTTTCGATCCAACCGGATTCTGGCAAAACATCGAAAAGACGGCCGATGGCTGTTGGCTTTGGAAAGGATCTTCCGACCACGGTTACGGTAGAGTTCGCTCTCGTGGCGAATGGGCACATAGAATAGCATTTCGGCTCGTCAAAGGCCCTATTCCGGACGGATTTTTGGTGATGCACCTCTGTGATAACCGTCCCTGCATTAATCCTGACCATCTAGTGCCCAGCACACCAACCGAAAACGTCCGAGACGCTGTGCAGAAGGGAAGGCACCGCCATGGGATACTCTCATCGGATCAAGTCGGAACAGCAAAGCTCTCTTGGAAGGATGTATCTTGGATACGGAAAGAGAACTATCCTCGGGGAACACTCACACCGGCCGCGACTAGATACGGACTCAGCCGTCAGGCTTTCTCGGATATAATTCATGAAGTGCGATGGACTGATTTTCCTCTGCAACGACAGCTGGGAGCCTAAGATGTCCTTCACGAGACAACGGTTACAGAGCGTCCGCGAAGAAATAGACAAGCTCAAGGCAGAAGACGAGGACTTCGAGGCAACGTGGAAGAGGCAGCAGGCTGAAAAGCGCGAGAAACGAGACCGCGAGAACGCGCTCACATGGCTAAGACGGATACTGTTCCCCTACTTTGAGGAGATCGCCTCTCAGAGAAACATATCGGTCGTCGATGCCGCCCGGCAGATGGTCCAAGCCAAAACCCGGATTGATCTTCTGCTCAAAGAGTACTGGAACAGCCCTGAAGCCCAAGGCCTCATCGACAGCACCGCGGGAAGGATCATGCTGGCGGCCGCGGGAGAACTGCTCGCCGAAGACGATGAAGTAACCGCCAAGCAAGCCCGCTGGCTCCTCCACAATGTTCTGCCCGGCGATTACACCGGAAAAGAGATACATGACGCCTTCATAACAGACGAACAACTCTGGATCGATTCTATTGTCGGCTTGAAACACCTGTTTGCGGGCAAGTCACAGCGGTTCTAGTTCTTCTTCGCTTCTTCGGTACGCTTAAATGCAACTTGGCCCCAACAAAGCTCGTAATGTCATCACAAGAAGCTGTGATAAGCACTGAAATTACCTAGGATAGAGTCAATCTTGCCCAGCGGGCAACATCATGGGCGAAAACTGATTGAGGTTACTCAGGCCGTGATAGATCGGGCAACAATGCGCGCTTCTAAAAGTTGCATCGCCGCAGAAGCGATCAAAGAGTGCATTCCTGAAGCGACGGCTGTTTCTGTTGATCTTGCGACAATCCGTTTCACCGATAAAACCACTGGAGATCGCTACATTTACGGAACTCCTGGCCCAGTCCAACAGACAATAATTCAGTTTGATCAAGGAGTAAAGCCTGAGCCGTTCAGATTCAAACTGAGAACTCTGTACCAGATCCGTCCAAAATCTGCAGTTGCTCGGCGTACACCGACCATAGCCGCTAACAGACCTGAAGCGGGTACAGGCGGCGATAGCACTGGCAGTAACGCTCCCGTTGTAATAGGCGGCAAAGCGATACCTCGCAAAACGGGAGGGAAACCAGTTCTTGGAACGCCAGTTATTGGGAATCTCAGACGTTTCGGAATACGAACACTCCCGGTCGGGCTGAGGCAGGTAGCGAAGGTCAACTCTGAGAACGATGGAACGGAAGCCTAAGATTTGGCGAAGAGAGTTAGTTTCAGAACTAGCGACGGAGAAAAAGTTACGTTCTATACTACGAAAAAACGGAAAGCAAGGAAATCGGGCTGTCGCTAAGGCGTGGTCGTAACTTGGAAATGTCCCGATTGTGGTTCTAGACTCAAAGTGCATGAGCACGGCCGGGATAGGGACCGCGCTCGGGATGAAGCTCGGGAGAAACTTGACGACAAAGTTCGGGAACATCAGTTCAGATGTCATAAGAAATATGGTCTTGGGGTCGGTTTGTCTGGATAGGCCCGTTGTCTCTGCTAGAGGAATTTAGGAGAGAACCTACTCCCGAGCCGCCTATTCGTTCACTTGAGAGATTCATCTCCAAAATCCAGTTCGGTCCAAGTTGCTGGATCTGGAAAGGTAACACGAACGGTGTTGGCTACGGGATCTTTCTCCTCTCTAAACCCAAACAGGCGATTCTCGCTCATCGAATCGCTCATGCGTTATGGAATGGTCCTGTTGGGGAGAAATGGGTCTTGCACAGTTGCGATAATCGTGCCTGCGTCAATCCGTTCCATCTAAGGACTGGCACGCAGGCAGAAAATTTAGAGGATGCCATGGCGAGAGGAAGAATGAGAGGCCCGCCATCGGGTGAGATGAATCACAACGCCAAGTTATCATGGAAGGATGTGCGAGAAATAAGGAGTTTGAAGGGCAAACTCACAATAAGAGAACTCGCCAAGCAGTACGGAGTGAAGTCTCACGGGACAATCCGGATCATCCTAGCAGGGGAGACATGGAAGGAATGAGTTCAAGCATCTGTTTGCGGGCAAGTCACAGCGATTCTAGCCAGCTCGACGACCTCCTCAAGAGCGTCGGGCACATAGACCATGTCATAGGCCACGCCGTCGAAGCCAACAGGAAGTTCAAAGAAGGACTCGCCGGCTCCCTCGAGGACAAACAGAACGCCGTCGCCGAGGCCATGAAACGGGTCGGGCCCCCCATGTGGAAGGTCCGGACGGACCTGTGCTACGTTCTCCCGTGCGACAGTTGCGAGGACCACTGCGTCCACGGCGAGAGCGCCTTCCACGACATCGTGAACCACAACACGGGCAAACCCCTGTTCGACCCGAAGAACATGGCCGGGTTCCAGAAGGTCGTCAGCGGAATACCGGTCCCGAACGGGCATGAAGCATTAAATATGCACACCCCTCAAGCTAACGCCGATTCCAAAATGGCATTCCAGCTAAAGGGAAAGCAGAAGGAAGCGATGCGGCTGTTCGTAGCTGGGTCAGTCGGCGGAGGCGTCGGATTCGCACTCGTCGACCACTTCGCGATCCAGCGGATCAGCGGCTTCGACCACAACATGAAGGACGCGATACACCTCGCGATCGGCGTCGTCGGCACCCTCGCAGGACTAGGGTTCAACAAACTGTGGCTCGGCGAATGGGGAGCTGCCTACTCGGCGGTACCAATCGCACGTCTCGCAGAGCGGAACCTCTTGGGAGGCATACCGGTAGGCGCAGTCAGAGTGTTCTCGCCCCTCCAGGTCAACGGCCGGACCGCCGCGTCGATAGGCGTACCGCCCACATTCGTGAGCGGTGCGAAGACGTTCTAACAAGAACGTTCCCTTCTTCCACGCTGACTTCCCCACCGCCCGTTATTTGGGCACCCTAATCCAGAGTTTCTAGGCTACCGTCGCGAGCGCCTGCAGACCCTTCGCTGGCGAAGGCGGGATGAGACTATCGGCGACTACTTGGATGAGATTGATGATTGTTTCAGTGCTACTGTTCGTGAGGATCGTTACTACATTATGGCATCGTTGACAAAGCAGACGGAAGTTATTTGGATAGGCCCTTACTTCCCTGTGGAGTCTCTGCTTGTCGGTTTCGCCGTTTGGATAGGAGAGATGATGAAATCCTAGCCTACCGATTTTTCCGCAACCGAAGCATCGATTCCCGAGAAGGCGTCGAACCTCGTTGCGCTTCCTTGCATAAAGGGTCCGGTCATAATCTAATCTCTTCTGTCTAAACTCAGCATTCTCGCGCCACCGCCTTCGCACATACTCGGCATTCTGCTGGCGCTTCGCTCTTAGCGCAGGTTGATTTTCTCGTAACCTCTGCCATCTCTTCCGCTCGCGCTTTCTTGCTTTCTCCGCGTCTGCATACGGCACATCTCCCTCGGTACCAAGTTCCTATTTGATGATTTGCTCCGAGAGAACATGCAATCCTCCCGAGGGAAATGGGGGAATCAGAGTTCTTCGGTCGATCTCCCTCTCGCAGTCGGCTAGGACCGTCCTCCACTTCTCGAGGCACCTGTCCCACGAGTGGGCCTCGGCGAACGCGCGTCCCTTCTTCGAGTAGGCTTCCCGGCCCGTGTTCAGGATCTTCTCCAAGCCCGCGGCTATGGAACCCGCGTCGGGGACCGCCTTGATGACCTGCGGCCTCTCCGGGGGCCGGAATACACCCGCGACCTTCACGAGCTCTCCGCCGGCCACGTGCTCGGGCATGCCCACGAAGTCGGTGGCGAGGACGGGGCATCCGCAGCTTTGAGCCTCGAGCAGAGGCATTCCCGGAGACTCTCCCGCTGACGCTTGGAGGAGAACGTCGGTGCAGTTGTAGATCTTGCACATGGCCGAGTCGCTGTAGCCGAGGAC
>Ga0209515_10007299_pt1 | contig 13357 bp, 15 predicted proteins | sample Subgroupgradi54m_FD_187454 | JGI IMG/M metagenome (GOLD analysis project Ga0209515, IMG submission 187454) | Subsurface groundwater microbial communities from S. Glens Falls, New York, USA - GMW60B uncontaminated upgradient, 5.4 m (SPAdes)... ...
CTTTTTGCAGTACGACCCACATATCCCTGTCATCTTCGGTTTCTCCAAAATGAAAAGGCATCACACCCATGGGGGGTCTGGCCCCAGATCTTGAGTCTCGATTTACTCCACAAGTTTCAAGCCATAGTATTAGAGTAATCTCTGCTAATTGGGGTGCAAATGTATCCGCTGGGGATAATCCGTGTGATGCGTTGTACCACTTGATGGCAGCAGCCATATATTTATTCCATTCACTGACAGTTGCCGGAATGTAGGGTGCAAAGTCCGGTTCAAATGAACGACCGTAGTTTGTCAGATTGTCGGGTTGTCCCAACCAGTAAGAAACTTCTGGGTGGGTATTTCCGGTGATCTCTATAGGAGCGACTGGGACGGGAGATGGTTCTACTGGCGGCTCAGGTGTGGGTTCTGGTTCGTTAGCTTGTGCGGAAGCATTGACAGAGGTGTTGTTGGCCAAGAGACTCTTGGCCTTTATTCCCCAGATGAGAGCGGCTAAGCCCGTGGGGATAAGAAGCTTGAAGAATTCACGGCGATTAAACTCTTTTCTCTCATTTCTCATCAGGGGGTTTTATGAAGCGAGGAAGACGCAGTTGATTGAAGGATTCATAGATAGTTAGAATCCCAGTTGCCGTGACCCAAGATCCTGCCGCTGCTAGAAGTAGATTTATACCTAGAGAATAAAAGTTGGCGTCAGGTAGAGTAATTATCTCAGTCTTGGCCAGCGATATGGCGCCGATTGTCGTGATGGCGACTCCTGAGATACCTCCAAGTAGGCGATTGCTGGCCAGACCCTTGGAGACTCCTATGGATGCACCTGAGGCGATAGCTACAGGTATGCTGACAATGGAGCTAAAGGTTTTGATGCGGTGAGTGACGATATCAAATTTCATTTGTAATCTCTCAGTTTCGACCTCGGCCTCTTTTTTCTGAGCTGAGGTTTCAGTGACACTCGCTGTAGCATTGTTTTCAGTGCGGTAACTTCTATAGAGAAAGATTTTCTCAGCATGGCTGACGTGGTCGGGGTTGCGGTTGCCATTTCGCAGGAAGCTGTTGATTTCTGTTTGATATTCGGAGGGGACCTTTTGCCAAGCATTTGCACTCATGGGCTCTATCTGAGAGAGTTCGACGATGGATTTATTAGTTGTGTCAATTTTTCTTTGATAGATAATATTTTTAGCTTCTTCGGTCACACTGACGCCAAATCGAGCAAGGGTCGAGGTGAGGGGATCGGCAGAGCTTTTTATGGGAGCAGATATGGTCGCGTTATCCCGCTGCGTCGCTTTGGTTTCGATTACTTGATTGAGAGTGGCAACAGTTTCGGGTGGAAGGGGCCCGGCGATTCTGCCGGCTTCGCGGATTTTGCTGTAATCACCTCGGTCAAAAACTACCTTTTTTTCTTGCCTTAGGTTGAGGAGGATGTTGCGAAATTGATCGAAGGTAATCTGGTGGGGAAGTTGGGGTTCAACTAATTTCCATTCCGTTCCAGGGTGAGGTTTGGGAGGGGACTCTGTTTCAAGCGGGAGTTGAGTCCCGACTGAACCATCCCCATTTGGGGAAGAAGTCGAGTCGTTGGGGGCAAGTCTTTCCACTCTATGGTCTCCTTAGTAAGGAGTATAGCACTAAATGCAATATGGGATTATTTCTTCATCCCATTGCGAGGCCTCTTTATTACTAGCTCTTCGACTTTGTCAAAAAGCTCAGAGATGACCATGGGTTTGGGCTCGAGTTCTTTCTCTAGCTCCGCTTCTATCTTGCCGGTGTCCAGTTTCTCAAGCATTTTCTCCAGCTCTTCATCTTTCTCGGATTTAGGAAACTGGGCATGATGAAGTTCGGCTAATAGCTTTAGAGCTTTGGTGACTTCTCTTTCGGCAATCTCGTTTATTTGCAGGTGTATCTCTTCTCGCAGGGAAGCTACAGCAGATTGGCGGTTTTGGCTCATGAGGACAAAGATGGAGAGGAAGATAGCTTCTAAGGACACCATCATGGTTAGGAGGTTAAAGGGAAACGGATCAATTATGGGGAAGTTGGGGATTTTGCCGCTGTTACCTAGAATCCAAATGGTAAACCCAGCTACATGGACTATGAAGAAAGTGAAGTTGCCGGCGATGCGATTGATATCGTCAGCTAGCCGCTCGGTAAACCGACGGTTTTTTTGTAGCTTGGCTTCAAAGGATAGATGGGGCATACGTCCAATTTACAATTTACAATTTGAAAACACAATAAAATTGAAACGAGCTTCGGTATTTATCTTGCTTATGGTTTTAAGCGCAGGGAGTAGAGGGAGGGGAGGAGGTCAAATCCCTCTGGCTGTTTTTTGATGACAAAGAGGCGTGATCCGGCAGAGGAGGCGACGGCGGCGAGGGTTGATGGATCGGAATCGATGACGACCTTGTTAGTAGCGTCATATTCGCTCACACTGGTTGCCCCTCCGCTTATCTCGATGATGTGCCTGGATGTGGGGAACCAGGACCAACTTTTGTTGGATGCCTCGATGATGCCTGACCAATCTTGGAGTGCTGTTTTGGGTGGGTTTTTGACTGATTTGGTGTTTTTTGGTGTAGGGGTGGGGACATTGAGATCGGCAAGCTTGAAGTTTCGATCCTCTTTAAGGTCGTAGACGTAGACTGATCCGGGGATGAGAGTTCTTTCTTGGGGTTGGGAATTGGAAGCCGGAACTGGAGGGATGACGTCGTCGGGAATGGTAGCTGAGCTAGTTGCAATATAGAGGATTTTGGTTTCATCTGGGGAGAAGGAGAGTTTTGCAGTATGGAGCTTGAATAGGTCGCTTAGGGGTTTGGGAATTTTGGTTTGGTTGAGTTGTGCCATTCGTAGATCCCTTTGTGCTTCCCAATCTTTGAGTAGTTGCTTGTGGGTAAGGATGATATTGATAAATTGGGAGTTGGTGCGACTGGGGTCAAGTAGATATACACTTGTCAGAGTGCAAGGGTTTTTGATGCGGTCAAAGTCCAAGCATTTTTTATCTTTGCCGACTCTGGCCATAAGTTGCCTGTCGTCAGGTGACCAGGTAAGTGCAGCTTTATTCCAGTCAGGTGCGGTAGTAGTTGGGGTCGTGGGGGTGATGGGTTTGGGGTCGCGGTTGAGGTTAAAGGGGAAATCGGATAACTCTAGAATATATATGCCGGAGGCAGTTGATATGTTGGTGTTTTGATCCGGAGAAAGCGAAGGGGAGGGTGAAGCGCCCTTTATTGGTATAGTAGGAGTGATTGAGGAATTTTTTGGTACAATATATGCGATTCGGGACTTATCTTGGGATATACTGAATTGCAATAGACCCTGGGGAGTGATTTGCTTTGCGGTTGGGGAGATAGGAAAGAGAAGAGAATTTGTTTGGGTGACTAGTTCCTTTTCGATTGTCAGACGCTTGTGCCAAGGCCAGAAGTTTTCTTTTTTGATTTCCACGTTGTAGTTTCCGGGACTTAGATTGAGGCTCGCATTGGTAGCTCCTACAGTTTTGCCGTCCAGGAGAATTTGGGCATTGTCAGGAAGAGATTGGGCAACCAGAAGACCTGTGGGTTTGAGAGTGCGAGTGGTGAGGTCTGGTCTATACCCGCGGGCAAGTTGGATGACAAAATAAGTGATAGCAGGGATGACTATAAGCACAGTAAAAAAGACGACAATGCGGGTGCGTTTCATGCTGCTTTTGATTATAACAATTGCTTCCTGATTTAACATACTCGTTGCCCTTGCTTTATATAGTTGTTATATATTGCGATGATGTTATTGTTACCATGCCTATGTGGAATAAAAGAATTGCTATAGATCTAGGGACTGCCAACTCATTGGTCTGGCTTGCAGGGAAGGGGATTGTTCTCAATGAGCCGACTGTGGTTGCCGTGTCAGTTGAAGACAATCGAGTGGTCGCTGTAGGGAATGAAGCCAAGGAGATGCTAGGCAGAACTCCAGGGAATATTACAGCCAGTCGTCCTCTTCGCGATGGGGTGATTGCTGACTATGAGGTGACGGAGGCGATGTTGAGGTACTTTATCCAGAAGGTTTCGGGTAAAGCGTTATTTTTTAAGCCTGAGGTGATGATTTGTACTCCAGCTGGAGTGACTCAGGTGGAAAGAAGGGCGGTTCTCGAAGCGGCCCTTTCGGCCGGAGCTAAAGCTGCATATTTAATTGAGGAGCCATTAGCGGCGGCCATTGGAGCCAAGATCCCAATAGCTGCGGCTTCGGGCAATATGATTATTGATATTGGTGGAGGATCGGCCGAGGCAGCGGTGATTTCTTTGGGAGGTGTAGTCGTTCACAAGTCGGTACGAGTATCGGGAAACAAGCTGGATGAGAGCATATCCAATTTTTTGAGGCGCAAACACAATCTTATAGTGGGGGATGTAGCGGCCGAGTCAGTGAAGATTAAAATTGGAGCGGCTTTGCCTTTATCTAAAGAAGAGAAGATGGAGGTTAAGGGTAGGGATTCGGTTACAGGGTTGCCAAGAATGGTGGTCGTGTCTTCAAATGAGATCTACGATGCGATGCGACCCACTCTGATGCTAATAATTGGTGCAGCTAAAGGAGTTCTTGAGGAGACTCCTCCGGAGCTCGCGTCAGATATTATTGACAAAGGAATCGTGATGAGTGGAGGCACATCTTTGTTACGTGACTTTGACAAGTTGATGACACAGGAGACAGGAGTACCTTGCCATGTGGCTGAAGAACCACTTTTGTGTGTGGTGCGGGGGACAGGGGTAGCTATGGAGAATATTGATTTGTATAAGAGGAGTATCAGTAAGAAATAAAAAGCCCCCGGTAAAGAACCTAATATCCTATAGCATTGACAGGTGAGGCTATTTTTTGGTATAATTGCATAGGTTTATTGGCACATTTACTTTGATTATTTCCAGGAGGAAATATGCAGCTTATCAATGGTGAGATTGGGAACGTGGAGAGTATTCAGATCCATGCCTTTGGCCGCTCGTTTAGGCTTAAGGTCGAATCTAGAGAGGGTGAAGTAGGTGGTGAGCTATATGCTCAGGCCAGTTCTCAGGACGAAGTGTCGGCGATTTCGGCGGTGTGTACTCGCGGCAGCCTAAGCATTGTTCTTCCTATAGGCTCGAAATTAACTGAGGAACCAAGAGGTAGCAGCATTAGAATAACCGGCGAAGATGTGTTGGAGTTTTCCCGTGTCTTTGCTGGTGACCAAATTATTGAACTCAAATTGATCCTTCCTCCAGGTCGCAGTTTTTCTTTTGAGGGGGAGGGTATCAGCATTGGTATGGTTACTCCTTTGCTGCCTCGTCAGAGGGTCGAACGCATTGAGCGCGTGGAGATTCCCGAACTGCGAGCTAAATTTGCCCAGAAGGCCAAGGCCAAGCGCGACAAAGCTGTCGAGAAAAGGGATCGGAATTTGCAAAGGGCCAAGGAAAAGAAGCAGAAAGCCGACGGCAAGAGAGCCGAAGCTCAAGAAGCCCGCAGTTCAGGTAAGCATGATAAGGCTTCCCGGAAAGAATCCGATGCTCTGGATGCTCTGCGTGAGGCCAAACAATATGAAGTCGAAGCCCAGCAAGAATACAATGAACTGATGCGTGAGGCTGGGGAAATCGAGCGAGAAGGCAAAGAAGAAGAAAGACAACTTCAAGCCCGGCTTGAAGTACTCAAAGAATCGCTTAACAAGTAACTATTTTTCTATTTTTTACCCCGTCAATCCTGGCGGGGTTTTTGTTGGTCATAAAAAGACCCCGTTTGAAGCGGGGTCTGAAACTAGAGAAATCAACTTTTGACTATTAGATAGATAAGCACCGATGTATATAGGAGTAGAGTATAAATGATCAGGATAGAGAGGGTCTTTTTAAAGGAGAAGGTTGGGATTGCGGGGGAAACCAGTCTTTTTGCCTCAGATCTCAAATTGAACCAAACCATGATCCAGAAGAGGACGTCCAGGCCTGTGATTACTATGCTTCTAGATTTGATATAGGCGGCTATCAAGTTGACCAGAATGCCTAATATTCCTATTAGCAGGTCGGAGAATTCTAGTCTGTCGCTCACTGTTAAATTCTTAAAGACCAGGCGGCAGATTTTTCCACCATCTCCCCAGCCCAAGAGGGGAAGCAGGCTTATGTATGCGATGATTCCATTGGTGTAGGAGATTTCCTTGCCATGACCGTTTCCCATAAAAAGGAGCGCTAATCCTAGTCCCATCAGAGCGAAGTTGGCCAGAGGACCTGCTGCGAGATAGACGATGCGCTTGTAATCGTCTAGATTTTCGCTGGGGTCTTTGCGTTCGGCCGTGACAGGTCCCACTAAAGGAATGATATAGACCGGGTCGTTGAAGCCATAGTGTTTGAGTACGAGCCAATGGCTTATTGCATGAAGCAAGATACTGCCAACAAGTATTACAGTGGGAGTCCAATCGCGAAAAAGTAATTGGAAAGCTGCCGTTAAGCCAGCGAAGATAAGTATGGATACGAGGAATGGCTTGATATGGGCTCTTATTGCCTTACTCCCTGGATTTTCTGATTCCAGACGAGTGAGATTGGTGTAACGTTGGCGGCTTAGAGCCAAGAATCGATCTTCGGGATAGTTTTTGTCCCATTCGACTGTGGTGATGTCACCAGTGTCGTAACGACAGAATGGTTGGTATCCCACGACCGCTGCGAAGGCATCAACCAGCGGTTGCGAGTACTCGTTCATGGAGAGGAGCAGGCATTGATTATGAATCCAGGTGATGAAGAAATGGTTATTTCCCAGCACTCCGCTGCAGTTATTGGCACCGGCTGTCAGGGGATCGATAATGACATTGGGTAGATGGCCTTGGATCTCGAGGTCGGCCATGATGTTGTACCAATGCCACCTGGCCATTCCACCGTGTCCTATTTGGACTGTCTCAGGCATGGTAGCCTCCTTCTTGTGGTTGTTAAGGATCGAGATATTTAAGTGTAAAGTATATCAAAAGGGTACAGACCGATCAATTTTTTGCACTTCCAAGAATAAAAAAGACCCCGTGCAGACGGGGTCAAGAATTAGAAATTAGATTAGAAGGTAGACGAAAGTGGAGGTGTACATGAGTAGGCAGTAGATGACTAGGGTCGCGATGGTTCTTTTAAATGACAGAGTTGGAATTGCTGGTGACTCGAGTTTCTTGGCGTCAGATTTCCAACTGAGCCAAACTAGAATCCAGAGGACGAGGTTTATACCGATGGCCACAGTGCTCCACGATTTGATATTTGCCACGATTAGGCTGATCAAGATACCTGGTGTGCCTATGGAGAGATTTGAGAACTCGTTCCTGTCTTTGATCGTCAAATTTTTGAAGATCAGACGGCAGATTCTTCCGCCGTCCACCCAGGAGATGATGGGGAGCAGGTTTGTGTAAGCCAGGCTGGCGTTGTAGAAGGCGATATCGTGACCTAGTTTATTTCCAGTGAATAGAAGAACTAATCCTATTCCCAAGAGGACGAAATTGACGATGGGGCCTGCAATTATATAGTTGATCCTTTCTTTGTCGCCTAATTGTTCACTGGCATCTTTGCGATGCAGGGTGATGGCGCCCAAGAGGGGAATCAGATATATCTGGCTGTTGACGCCGTAGTATTTGAGGGCGGCCCAGTGGCCCATCTCATGGAGGAAAACACTGCCAACGAGAATTGCCGTCTTTGTCCAGTCGTGCAAGAGTAGTTGTAGAGCTATCGTTGAGACGATAAACAAGAGAGCGGATACAAGAAACGACTTAACTTGAGGTTTCATCTTTTTCTCCTGGCTCCGTTTTCGGTTTGGGTTCAAGGCGCACGAGGTTACGGTAGAAGAAATGTGGTTTAGCTGCCATCTGTGAAAAGCGCTCTTCTGGATCTATCTTATCCCACTCAACTGTCGTGATATCTCCGGGTGTTTCATAGCGGCAAAAGGGTTCATAGCCCACAACTGCGCTAAATGCATCCACTAGCGGTTGTGAGTATTCGTGCATAGACACGACCAGACCCTGATTGTGAAACCAGCTGATAAAAAGACGATTGTTTCCCAGAATCCCGGAGCAACTATGTGGGCCGGTATAAAGTGGATAGATAACGACACCAGGTAAGTCGCCTTGTACCTCCAGATCACTCATGATGTTGTACCACATCCATTTCTTAACTCCATCTGATCCTGCGGTGATTGTCTCAGGCATAGCAGCCTCCTTGTAATGTTTGTTAAAGAACCAATATGAGGGCAGAGTATATCAAAGCTATTGTCCCAGATCAATTCTTATGGGATATGGTTGAGCTGTTTCATGGCCGTTGTCTTTGGTGTTATATAATGTGGTCTTGGAGTGCTATCGGTTGTACGTTAAAACTTAGTTTTTTCTTGCAAGGAGGTTGCCATGCCAGATTGTTCTGTTCAGATTAGGTGGGGTGAGGGCGAGCAGTTGATGGGTTCTATTGATAACTTTTTTCGTCAGGGGGAGATGGTAGTGCTAACCCAACAAGAGGGTGAGGAGCGGATGCGCCGCATTACATATGACATTACCAAGTACAGCTCTGCAAATCTTTATAACGTGCCAGGGACTGACGACAGTTTTCTGCTCTGTCCTGGCTATAAAGATACGAAATCAGCGGTTCAAGCCTTTCACACTTTTGCGCCGCTTAAAACAGGTGAGATTCTGGAGATACTCAAGGAGCGCTCCAGAGTTAGTGGTTGTGTTGCTACCCAATGTAGATTTCTTATCGTATCCAGAGACAGCCTTGTATCTGTGGCCCTTAACATAAATGGGGCTTGGAGATACGAATTTTACGATCAGTATCAGTTTGCTTCCTTGCTCAATCTGGGATCTTCTTCCACATATATACACAATGTCTTCCTGAAGGATCATCACTTGGTTGATCGTGTGCCTGAGTCTGAGGTGATGGGACTTGTCCAATGGGATTGGCCTTTACTTTTTCCCATGGATGATGTCTGGGAACCAGACTTTACCCCGGCGAATGTTGAGCTATCAGTTCCTTTGCCGATCTTGCCTTCGAGTACCAAGGTGGTCGGACTTCGAGGCCGGGAAGTGGATATCGAAGTGCCAATGCGGGACTATTTTGCCGGGCCCTCAAGTATTATGTTGCTCAAGGCCCACGCTCGTAGGCGGTAAAAACTAATTAGTGTAATCTCTTTGGCGCCGGGCAATGCTTGGCGCCTTTATTTTGGATAGTTTGTTATAATCCGGGCGAAGTTCTTTTTGACGAACTGTTCGCTCTTTAATTTGTTCTACTTGAAGGAGGTAGATATATGTCCGATTGGGATGTAGCACTAAGGTTTCGCAAGGATGAGAAAGTGCTGGGGAGTGAGAATTGCTTTGAGAGAGACGGCGAGGCTGTTATCTTTACGCAGCTGGGAAAGGAAGAGAGGCTTTACCGGGTTGCCTATGATCCTCGCAAATTTTCCTACGTGTATCTTAATAGTTTCGGTCCTCCCTGGCAGCTAAGTTGCTCTGCGCGTGGAGTCCATCCCCCATTTAGTGGGACTCATACATATGCACCCCTCGAGACTGCTGAGGTTGTTGCTAGGCTTCATGGGTACGATCACCGAGGGTGTCGTTTCAGTGCATTTTTTGAGGGTCACCGTATTTTGGTGCGAGGGGGGACCCCGACCGTTGTTGCCATGATTAACGATGGCAATCCGGGCTGGGATTGTATGTTTTTTGATAGTGAGAAATATCTTGCTTCTCTTTTGTCGGACTCCCGTAGCAAGTTATTTCATAATGCCGTGACTGAAAGTGTGTTTTTCCGGCAAATTTCTGTGGCAGAGCTGCTACCACTTATCAAATGGGACCTGCCTATGTTTTTCCCAATGGATGTAGGATGGAAGCCGGATTTTACCCCCCCTGAGGTCGATATGGTTATTCGTATGCCGAAATTGCCTTCGGAGGCCAAGATTACCCAGGTTAGTAAAAATGGCACCGAGATCCGTATGCCCATGCGCACTTACTTTGAAGGTAAAAAGGATAGTGATTCACTCTTGAAGAAGGCCCATGCGACCAGGCCCGGACAAGAGTATTGGTCGAGTTAGTTTTTTGGCGCGAAGTGATTATCATTTCGCGCCTTTCTTGTATGATATGGGGGTGGTTATAGGAATTGATGCTAGTCGGGCGTTTGGAGAAGAGAGGACGGGGACGGAGAACTATTCTTATAGCTTAATTAATAGTTTGATACAGTTGCCGGAGACTCGCGAGCATAGATGGATTCTATACACAAAGCCGGGGCAATTTGAAATTAAAAGTTTGAAATTTGAAATTGGTAGACTCGAGAACGTTAAACTTGTTGAGGTTGGGTTGCCTAGGTTATGGACGCAGGTGGGACTTGCGGCCAGAACCTGGATAGACGGCCTAGATGTACTTTGGGTACCAGCGCACACTCTGCCGGTTTTGAGGAAGCCAGGCCTACCTACTGTGGTGACGATACATGGGCTGGAGTATGAATTTTTACCCCATTATTATGGTGAGTGGGCGAGGTGGCATCTGACTTGGTCCACCGAGTATGCAGTTGCAAGTGCTAGTCGGATAATTGCTGTATCACAATTTACTAGGGACGCATTGATTACAAGACTAGGAGCGGATCCGGCGAAGATAGATGTGATACATGAGGGAGTGCTTGGGATTGACAAATTCGAAATTCGAAATTCGAAATTCGAAAAAAATAGAAATAAAACTAGAAAGAACGAGGAAAAACTGGTGTTGCGAAAGCATGGAGTTGAGAAAGGAAAGTACCTTCTGTTTGTGGGCACAGTTCAGCCGAGAAAGAATCTTGTGAGACTCATAGAGGCGTTTTGTGAGCTAAATTCGAAATTCGAAATTCGAAATTCGAAACTTAAATCGTTGAAATTAATAATTGCTGGGAAATTTGGATGGGATTATGAAGAGATATTGGAGACTCCCAAGAAGTTTGGGGTAGAGGATGACATTGTTTTTACTGGATATATTAACGATGCAGAAAGATATATTTTGTTAGCCAATGCACTAGTCTATGTACAGCCGAGTTTGACAGAAGGGTTTGGGTTACCGGTGCTTGAAGCGATGCAGATGGGGGTTCCGGTGGCTTCATCTACAGGTGGAGCCTTGCCTGAAGTGGTGGGGGATGCTGCAGAGACGTTTGATCCTTTGGATGTATCCCAGATGAGTGAGAAACTTAGTAAGTTGATCAGAGATAAGACACTGATGGAGAGACTGGTGGAGAAAGGCAAGAAGAGGGCGCAGGAGTTTGCCTGGGAAAAAGCGGCGAGGGAAACACTATCGGTCCTAGAAAAAACTGCTCAAGGAAAGTAACTATCTTATAACACTATATACTTCATTCTAGATTCGACTGGCCATTTATGGGGATATCATGCTCAGACTAGCTTCAGAAATTTGGTTAACAAATGTGTACAGATGTTAAATTTATTTATGAATTGGTTTCCTGTTTTACTTTATATAATATGTCGTAACTATAGGCGTTTTTATGTTTTTAACTATTCAATACCTGAGCAGAGTTCCGTTGTTAGAGAACTTTAAAACCGCGTGGTTCTGGCAAACGGGATTTGATAGACTATCATTATGACCGGAAAGTGCCCGAAGCTAGTTTGTTATGAAAAAGCCTAAACGAAGTCAAATAATGGGTGTCGAAATTGATAGCACTCGTCGAGCCGAAGTGATAGAGCTCGTGCGTAAATGGCTTGTTGGCGGCCGCGGCAGAGCAGATCCCAAATTCATTATCACTGCTTATTCAGAGTCGATTTTGGAAGCTCAAGAGAATCCGGAGTTTAAACAGTCGCTTGCAAGGGCAGATTTAGTAGTACCCGATGGGGTGAGTGTGGCTGCAGCAGTTAGCTATATTCGCAGGTTCAAGGAACTGGTAGGGAACAAATTCCTGGGTGGATTGAGTTTGGGTTTAAAAGTGGGCTGGGAGATTCTTTCTGGCAGGTACATAACTGAGACTGTGGTAGGGGTGGATCTGATGAAAGATTTGATAAAGGAAGCAGGAGAGCGTGGGTTGAAAATAATGTTGGTAGGAGGGTGGAATGGAGTGGCTTTGCAAGCTAGTAAAAAGCTTGAGGGTCAGATACCGAATCTTAAAGTTGTAGCTTATGAGGGACCCATAGATGCCAGGAATATAAAATCGTCTGAGGAAAATCAACTTGTCGCGAAGATAAACGATTATCGGCCTGACTTGTTGTTTGTGAGTTTTGGTAGGTTTAGGCAAGAGGTGTGGATTGCTAGTCATCTGGATACGATCAAAGCGGGAGTGGTTATGGGAGTGGGGAGTGCGTTTGATGAAGTGGCAAGGGTGAATGGTTGGCGCGATGTGCCCGTGTGGGTGAGGCGGATGGGGCTCAAGTGGTTATGGCGAGTGTTTCAGGATCCCAAGCACATCAAGCGTGCTTGGCGTGCTTTCCCAGTATTTCCTTGGAAGGTGTTTCTGAATTGTCTACAAACCGACCAATAGGTAGGTTTATTGCACGATCTCTTAATACCGCTTTTCAAAAAACCGGTAGTTGTCGACTTTTCTCTGGAAGAAGAATCAAGTTTCTCGACACTACCTACATACTCGTCAGCCACCGAAACGTTATTCTCCTTTATGTGGTTATCCACGGCTGACTGCGTAAATTTTTTTGAAAAGGATATTCTCGAGCTCGTGCAACCTAAATACGTTTTGCATCTCAAGTGAAGAAGCTATTTATCTGTATTGGCCGAAGAGAGCGTAGCCTTGGGGGAAGTTGCGGCGAGCAAACTGGATAATCTCGTCCATGTGGCGAGACATCAGATCAGTTGAAGTTTCTTGTACAAGCTCATCTACGGTTTTGTCTTTGTAATCGTTGGGGTAGATTCTCTTGGTGGTCTCGCAAACTTCTCGGCGGATATATCCGGGGACATGGAAAGCCCAGTGAGTGAAACCAATTTGTTTGACATCCATATCACAATTGGGGTGAACTACTTTGACCGGTTCTTTCCTGGTGGGTAATGTGATTTGGAAATTGGTGGGGGAATCCTTGGAAATTATTTTGTGGGTGATGGGAGCGTCTGGCACGAGGTTGGCAGTGTGCAGCAAGCCTGAGTTGTGAGCTACAGTGATTTGCACTAGCTCATTGGGGCGACCTTTGATTGTGCAGACAAATATTGAACCTTCGGGATCAGTTCCCACAGAGGAGATGCGGCAGATAATTTTTTCGGCGATACCATCGAATTTTGCAGCCTCAGTCATGAGTTTAAGGGCTACGGGGTACAATTTGGCTCTTTCTTCGTGGAGCTCTTTGATCCAGTTTGTTTGCCTTATTGGGCGTTCAACTGCCATGTTGCGGGGATTATAGTCCGATAATTGGCCAAATTCAATAGGTCGAGACTTTTACTTTTGTACGGGAGTCAGGAAGGGGAAGAATTTTTCCTTCTAGCAGATAAATTGTCTCGTCGGTGGGG
>Ga0209515_10007303_pt1 | contig 13354 bp, 15 predicted proteins | sample Subgroupgradi54m_FD_187454 | JGI IMG/M metagenome (GOLD analysis project Ga0209515, IMG submission 187454) | Subsurface groundwater microbial communities from S. Glens Falls, New York, USA - GMW60B uncontaminated upgradient, 5.4 m (SPAdes)... ...
CCAGAGATCATCTTTCAATGGCTCGATATACCCGCGACCGACGCCGTTAATCCCTATCCGTCACATGACGAAAACGCCCAGGGTTATTTTCTTACCACGGCAGCCATGCGGCAGGCCTGGCGTTTTTATCTCAGCGAGTCGGCCGACGCAAAAATACCTTATGCGTCGCCCATGTGTGCAGAGGATGTCGGTGGCTTACCAACGGCTTTAATCACCACGATGGAATATGATCCTTTGCGTGATGAAGGCGAGGCCTATGCCGAAAAACTCAAATCAGCTGGCGTCGCCTGTGAATTAATTCGTTATCCAGGGGTGATCCATGGTTCGCTGATGTACACGCGACTTATTCCCGAAGCGATGCAATGGCAAAATGAAATCATCGCGATCATTGCAAAGGGACTGAACCGGCGTTTCGGTTAGATCCATTGATGAAAAAAACAAAAGTCAGGTATGCAGCCAACAATAAATCGATTAAGCCACAAAATACCGGCCAATAATCCGGTATGCCTGGATTAATTAAAAAACTGTGATTGATTGCATCGTAGGCAGCATGACCGGCATAGCCTAGGATTAGCAAGCCTTGAACAATTCGATTTTTAAGAAATAGCGCCGCAAGTATGGCAATAGCGAAAAAAGGAATACCGTAGATTAATTCCTTGATAACGGCGGAGCTATCATTGATATAAAGCGCGAATCCAACACCAACCAACGGAAACATAGTTAAAATAAATGGATAGCCGGAAGCTTTTACCTCATTGCCCGACCAACGTGTTGTGACGATGATGAATAAAGTTAGGGTTATCGCGGCGATTATAGGCAGCATTACTGATTCCTTCTTTTAATTCTTTCAGTCTTATACTAGATGTGCAGTACATGCTGTGCCATACGCAAATTAGCTGTCAGTCATTTATCGCAATACTCTTACAATTCCCCGAGCTTTTCTGCTCTCATAGTGACCTTGTGTGAATGAAATGTTGGCCTATACTTCAGCAAGAAAAATCCTTGGATTGAAATAGAAATGGACTTAGCTTTATGGGTGAATCGTCGCTTAATTTAATTAGCGTTAATAAGCCGCAGCGGATAAATAGGCTAAAAAGAATAGCTCTTCTACGCATTTCATCACTCCTCACGCTTCCTATATGTTGCTTCAGTCACTCGCTTCTAGCGGCGCAAGATTTTCGATTCTCAGGTTTTATCACGGCAGCAGTCGCTATCACCGACAACGAAGAAACTTACCAAGGTTACAATAACGAAGTAAATTATGGCCATGATTCGATCTTTGGATTACAGATTGATAGACGCTTATCTAAAGATGTCCGCGTATCTGCTCAGTTGGTTGCCAATGATGCATCGGATTTTGATGCGGCAGCCGAATGGCTTTACATCCACTACCAAATTTCACCTACCCTCGAATTCAGGGCTGGCAGGCTAAGACTCCCGATTTACCAGGCTTCACAACATATTCATGTCGGCACATCTTATTTGTGGGTAGCTCCACCCCCTGAGGTATATGGCCAGGCGCCGTTTACCCGGTATCACGGTTTCGATCTCATTCACCGCACACAATTTGATGATGTAGTACTTGATGTGCAATTTTTTAGCGGCAGGGTCGAAGATGAATTTCGTTTCTTTGGCACTTATCTCACGGGTGAATCCAAGGAATTATACGGCATTAATTTTATTACCGAAGGTGACAACTTACGTACCCGAGTGACCTACGTAGATACTAACTTTCGGATCACTGCCACACCACCTTTGGAATTTTCTGTAAAGTTCATGACGGTAGGTTTGCAATACGAAATTGGTAATTGGGAAACCATGTTTGAGTGGGCTCGGCGCGATACCGATGCACTTCCTATTGGTTTATCGAGTGGTGCCTATCTGACAATTGCTCGATCCATCGGAGATTGGATGCCCTACGTGACCTACGCTTTTCAGGAATCGGATGATGATGTGCCGGCTGGTTTAAAGCCGAATACCAAATCTGTAACAGTAGGCTTGCGATTCGATGACGTTAATGGTCTGGTCTGGAAAGCAGATCTTCACCATGGCAAGGCGGAAGACGGCGAAGCAGGGCATTTTACTTTCGCCAATGCTACCAATCTGCCAGAAGATCCCACAGTTAATCTGCTGCGCCTTACCGTCAGCACAGTATTTTAGAGGTGACTTTGGTGAAACTCTTATTGGTAAAAATCATCTCGACATCTTCAGCTTTTATTGCGCTGTTCTTTTTAATCTGTAGCTCACTTTTATCAACGCGGGTAATTGCGACCGAGATTGCTATCGTCGTCAATCCCGGCAATTCGATAGAAGCACTTAATCAAGATGATGTGCGGCGCATATTTTTAGGCAAACTCAGGAATTTCGAGTCCGGCAAAAAGCTGCATGTCAGCAATTTACCGGATGATGCGCCGCTACGTGAGGAGTTTTACCAGCGTCTTACGGGACACTCGGCAAAAAAAGCTAAATCGCAATGGGCGGCTTATGCATTTTCGGGTTTGGTGGAGTTCCCGCAGGAATGTGCCAGCGAAGAAGATCTCATCAGTTGGGTGAATAAAAACGAAGAAGGCATTGGTTATATAAATGTCGAATCCGTGACAGACCGGGTGAAAGTTGTTTATCGTCTGGGGACTAATAACGATTAATCCCTCCGTACTCTTTTTTATAAGAGCACTCCGCCATTGACCTATTCTAAAATGGCCTTAGTATATGATCTTAGAAAAACCTGTATAATTTTTACCGACAATATCTACCGATCATAGCGAAAGGCTGAAGTAATGAATAAGATGCGAACATATTATCACTCCCTATTTTTTGTTGTCTTGATACTTTCACTGACATCGTCACTTTCTGGTTGCGGTGTAAACACAATCCCGACTTTAGATGAAAAAGTAAAATCGTCCTGGGCACAGGTCGAAAACCAATATCAACGGCGAGCTGATCTTATCCCTAATTTAGTCGCGACCGTCAAAGGTTATGCGGGCCACGAAAAAGATACATTGAGTGCCGTGGTGGAAGCGAGATCGAAGGTCGGTTCCATTCAAGTTGGCAGCGACATTCTGAATGATCCTGAAAAACTGCAAAAATTTGAAGCGGCTCAGGCGGAATTGGGCAGTGCACTAAAGCGCTTGTTGGTGGTGGCAGAGCGTTATCCTGATTTAAAAGCCAATCAAAATTTTCTCGCACTGCAGTCGCAATTAGAGGGGACAGAAAATCGTATTGCGATCGCACGGCGTGATTTTATCGCAGCGGTGGAGAAATTTAACACCGAGATTCGAACCTTCCCCGGAAAATTCTGGCATTCAATGCTCTACAGTGATTTAAAAATGAAAGAGACTTATAAAGCCACAGCTCCAGAAGCTGCACAAGCACCCAAAGTGAATTTTGAATGACGTTATTAAGCAAATACTCTCTGCAAAAGAAAGAGCCCAGAAATTATTTACGCCAGGTCGAGCAGTTATTACTTTTGCTGACCTGTCTTCTGCTGGCCGATATGGTATTTGGGGAAATGAGTTTCCCCAAGCTGTCGGGCCGAGTGGTTGATGAAGCGGGCTTGCTCAGTCCCCAAACCGAAGCCAAGCTCAGTCAACAGTTGCAAGCGTTGGAACAACAGACTGGGCATCAATTTGTAGTGGTCACGCTTAAATCTCTGCAGGATTATCCGATTGAAGAGTACGGCTATCAGCTAGGTCGACACTGGGCGGTGGGTAAAAAAGAAAAAGACGATGGCATACTTCTCATCGTGGCACCTAATGAACGCAAGGTTCGCATTGAGGTAGGTTATGGTTTGGAAGGCGTGATTACCGATGCCTTGTCCTCAAATATTGTTAATGCAGTTGTTTTGCCGGAGTTTAAGCGTTCGCGTGTCGAAGAAGGAATTATCCTGGGCACCGATGCTATTTTCGCTGCACTGGATGGCAAATATCAACTGAAGCCAACTCGGCAGCCTGCCAAATCCGGTAAATCCAGCAATATTATTCCGCTGGTGTTTATCTTGTTTATCATCTTGATGAATCTGTTTGGCGGCGGCGGGCGTAGACGTGGTTTTCACCGTGGCGGATTCTATGGCGGTTTTGGTGGCGGTGGTTTTTCCGGTGGAGGGTCATCAGGCAGCGGCGGCTTTTCCGGTGGCGGGGGAAGTTTTGGCGGCGGCGGTGCATCAGGGAGTTGGTAATGGCACTTGTACATGAAAAAGAATTCGATGAAATTAGCGCGGCGATTGCCGAAGTTGAACGGCACACCGACGCTGAATTAGTCGCTGTACTGGCGGCTAAAAGTGATGACTATCGCTACATTCCAACACTCTGGGCAGCCTTATTGGCCTTGGCTTTGCCGTTTCTCTTGGCGATGACACCTTATTGGTTGGACGCTTATCACATTGCTGTTTTGCAATTGTCAGCGTTTGCGATAATCGCGCTGTTGTTTCGCTGGCCCCCATTGCTGGTTAGGTTGATTCCTAAAAATGTGCGGTTTTGGCGTGCTTCGAATTTAGCGCGTCGCCAGTTTTTAGAAAACAATCTGCACTATACAAGAGGCGAGACAGGCATGTTAATCTTCGTCTCTGAGCTCGAACGTTATGTAGAAATCATCGCCGATCGAGGCATTGATCAGCAAGTCCAAACGGAGCAATGGCAATCGATTGTTGATTCGTTGGTGAGTGAAATTAAAAAAGGTAGAACCAAAGAGGGATTAAAAGCCTGTATCCAATCTTGCGGGGAACTCCTCATCAAGCATGTGCCCGTAACCGACCAAAAAAATGAATTACCGAATCATCTGGTGGTGCTTTAAAACTGAATGCGTCGTGCAACAGGACAATGTTCGGATAAGAATAAGGGGGGCTGTGCTTACCTCAACATTGTTCTTAGAGCGTCTAACTCAATGAAACAATTCTGCATTGATCGTCATTCCCGCGAAGGCGGGAATCCAGTTATGCAGGCATTACGATACTAGATTCCCGCCTTCGCGGGAATGACGGTGAAGTTAGGTTTATTTTGTTAGATGCTTTTAACCTTAATTTTGTTAAACACTCTAAATAAATACTGGTGAGCTGCACTTTGCTCTCATTAACTTTTATTTTTCCTTTACAGTCTAGAATGACTATTCTAATTTTTATTGGTACTGTGAGTTTATTCTTGTAAAAGTCAGATTTTTATTGAAAGTGTTACTACACTTCAAATGACTTTCTAATCTTCACGGTTGTTCTAGAATCAATATCTTAAGACTCTAAACGGTTTAAATTCACGCTCTAGAAGTGTTCTCATACTAGATTGTACTCATAATCGCTCAGATCACCTGACATCTCAGGGAGGTAAGGATGTTCCCAAAACGCAAGTTTTCTGACAATTTCAAAGCGCGCACGCACAAGTCTGGAAAATCAAAAAGTGATGGCGATAAAGTAGACGAAAAAACTCAGGCTGTTAATGATTCCAATCTAAATGCCAGCTTAAGCAGTTATCGAAAAGCGTTATTTGCCTGCCTCGGTGCCTATGACGCAGTGCGCAATCAATTAGAAAAAATGACTAAATTGAGCGGTATTCGCTACAATGAATTGGTCTTTCGCGGTGAGCAGTTACAACAGAAAGCGAAAAATTATAAAACCACTTCGCCTCAAGACAGCAATCCAATTACGCAAAATACCATAGTTGCAACAGGCATGCATAAATCTGCCAATAACCTGCAAGACTTAAATGCAGAAGCGATAAATGACGCCGTGGCAGAAAAAAATGCCGCAGCCATTATTGGTGGTGGCAGTACGATAAAAGAAACCATTCAGGATTATCTAACTCAATTCGGCAAAAATACACCACCAGAAAATATGGTGGGAAAGAATAAAATCCAGCAAAGCAGCAGTAAGCAGGGTAAAGAGTTCACCACCAATCGATACGCACTGGGCATTATTCCCAAGCTTGAACTGCCTGTCGGAAAAATCAAAACTAATCTGGAAAAGGTCTCCAAAGACATCTCAGAAATGATTGTGGAATCGAAGAATAATTTCATCAATAAGCGCCAACCAACAACAGATCAGTCGGAAGAAACGACCAAGAATTTGCGTATAATCACGAAGGATGGTGAGTTGGTGGTGGATTGGGTGGACAGTACTTTAGAGGATGGATCATTAGTGGAAGGTTCTTTAATTGAAAATTCTACAAGTTCAGATGGCACCTCAGGTAGCACCGATCTCTCGGATAGCTAAACTACAGCTTCCTCGATGCTCATTTCAAAAAGAGCAATGTTTGGGTCAGAATAGCCCACTTTGCCAAAGTGGGCTATTCTGACCCAAACATTGTTCTATTGCACGACGCTTCCTTAAACTTAGCTACCGTTCTTTTCAGAAACGCCATGCAGTAGCCCAATCAAATGTTGTCTAATCGTGGCTATGGTCTGCAGCGTTTTTGCATAGTCCTTGTCATCCATAACGGGTAAGCATTTGTCTAAATTCGGCACGTCTGCTTTTAGAAATTTAGCGCGAATTTTTTTCCCTGCCGGCGTGAGTTTAGCAAATATCTGCCGTCTATCTTCACTGCCCTGAACGCGTTCGACGTAACCCTTTTTCACTAACCCGTCTATCTGGCGAGTTACCGTCGATGGCCCCTTTACCGCCCAGCGGGCCAGCTCAGACAATGGCTGATCGTCATTTTTCCATAATTGGTTTAATAACACGGATTCTTCTGGTGTTAAATCAATACCAGCACTTTTGATTTGTTGTGCAGTCAACTGACGCAGGAGGTTGCCACAAGCAGTTATTTGGAAAGAGAGAGAAGCTTCTAATTGCATTTTTATACCGTCAGACAATAGTTAGGTTTTCTTCGGGGAAGTTTATCATAGCTATCCGAACAATTTGTTCATCGCTAAAACCAGGATGAATGAGCGGAATCTGTTCTGTTTAAGACTGTTGCTATGAACTATTGTTTGATTTCACCAAAGCTAACTATACTAAATAAGCATTCTTAAATAAGTGCTTTTCAATAGGAACTTCTGTGGCTAATCTCAATAAAATTGCTTTAACCTTGTTGTGCATTCTTCTCGCTCCACTGGCGCAAGCGCTAAGTCTGGGCGAGCTGTCAGTTTATTCATTGTTAAATCAGCCCTTGGATGCCGCAATTGCATTGGGCAATGTTGGTCAATTGGCGCCGGCTGAAATAAGCGTAAAACTTGCCGATGCAGCGGAGTTTGAGCGTGCTGGCATAGACCGCGAAGCTGTTCTATCAGAGTTGCAATTTGAGGTACTGATGCCAAAGGCGGGTACATCAATGATTAAAATTTCCAGCCACCAACCCGTGACCTCACCTTACCTTAACTTTCTCATCGAGATCCAATGGCCCAATGGATTAATTATTCGGGAGTGTACCGTTTTATTGAATCCACCCGCGGCCGAGCAGTAAAGGCGATCTAACGCAAGCCAACCACGGCTACTACACAGTTGTGTACCAATTGAATATTGGATATATTCGCTGCAAATTAAAATACTGATCAGCTCGGTGGCACTTTTTGACCATCTGACGAATTACCAAGGAAACGAATTACTAAGGAGCAGCTATGAGTGCCAGTGAAATTTATTCGCCAAAACTTTTTGAATTACCGATCACACCCGCCGACGCATCTCATCGAAACGAAGCCGATCTACCCTGGGTTGAAATGGGTCTGGATATTAAAATGAAATTATTGAGTGCCAATGATAAAACCGGCACTTGGATCTCACTTTACCAATTTCCTGCTGGTCTCGTGTTACCTAAACATCGCCACAGTGGCTGCGTTGTGGCGTATACGTTGCAGGGTAAGTGGTGTTATCTGGAAAATGATTTTGTTGCAACCAAAGGTTCGATGATTCAAGAGACTGCAAACTCTGCCCACACACTTTCAGTTGATGCCGATAATACGGAACCAACGATTGTATTTTTTGTTGTAGAAGGCAGTCTCACGCATTACGACGAAAACGGCAATGTATGGGGTATTGACGATGCACAAACCATGCTGCAACGTTATCTCGAGTTATCTGCGGCGCAGGACACTCCTGTAAAACGCGAGCAAGTAGCTTATTAACAACTTGGGTCAGAACCACATGACACTTACTTCAAGTCTAACTCCGTCACCGCTCCTGCGCTGGAATGACAAATTAAGTGCTATTCGGTCAGAACTTTGCAGCAGCGGAAAAGCCCCATGAAACTCGAAGATATCGATATCTATAATCCGGATAATTACGTCGACGCAGTGCCCTATGATCAGTTGGCATTTTTACGGGAAAATGCTCCGGTCTTTAAGCATAAGCATCCCGACGGGAAGGATTATTGGGCTTTAACGTGTCACGCGGATTGTGTTGATGTGTCTCGCAATCATAAAACCTTTTCGTCGGAGAAAGGCTTTGTTCTGCTAGATGATCTTACACCCGAGTTATTGACCCAAGTGCAAGAACAATTATTGGGGATGGATCCACCCAAACACGGCCCCATACGGCGTTCTATTATTACCCGCTTTACGTCGACCATGCTTGAGGCAGTGAAGCCGCGCATTCGAATAATCTGTAATGAAATTTTCGACACTGTAGCTAATGGTGCTGAAGTAGAGTTTGTGCATGACATTGCATCCAAGCTACCTATGCAGGTTGTCGGCGAACTGATGGCTGTGCCAAAGGACAAATGGGAGCAACTCGCCAGTTGGGCAGAAAAAGCCACAGGAACTTCTGACCCCGATATTTCATCGCCAGAAGAAACCCAAGATGCGACCATGCAGATGGGTATCTACGGTTTCGAATTGGCTTGCGAGCGCAAAGGCAAAGATGGGGATGATCTTATCTCATTGTTAATCAATGAAGCGGTGGAAGGGCATGAACTGAGTGAAATGGAGTTTGCTTCATTATTCGTGCAGATTGCCGTCGCCGGGCATGAAACCACACGTAGTTTGATCTCTAGCGGTTTGCATCAATTAATTCAACACCCTGTGGCGATGGCAGAATTACGCCAAGCACCGGAATTATTGCCGCGCGCAGTTGAAGAAATGTTACGGTATGCGGTACCGCTCCACTATTTTCGACGCACCGCCGTAATTGATACCGAGGTTGGCGGACAAAAGATTCAAGCAGGTGATCGTGTCGTTCTGGTGTATTCGGCCGCCAATCGAGATCCGGCAGTTTTTTCCAAGCCCGACGAATTTAATATTCATCGCGAAGGTAACCAGCACCTGTCTTTTGGGCATGGGATTCATCTCTGTTTGGGCGCAAATTTGGCAAGGCTCGAGACGGTAATATTCTTTGAGGAATTTTTTAAGACATTTAGTTCGATCGAGTTAACTGGACAGCCGGCACGAATCCGCTCTAATCTGGTTAATGGATTTAAACGTATGCCGGTCAGACTAAGACGGTAAATTAATATAAACTCTGCCAATAAAAACACATCGAGAAAGCTGCGCTTGGTCACTGTAGCTGCGATCAAAAACACTCGCGTTTATCATATAGCTGAGCGGCTTGCTGCTGGTTATCTGGCAAACCCCGAGCGATTGAAATTATTGATTTCACGCTCAACCAAAAAAGCCCAACTCAACGTATCATCGCGCTTCAATGTAGTAAAGGATTCCCTTTTTACATTTTTGCGTCTCCTTAAAGCGTACAGCAAGGGTGAATACCGGGACATTCCCTGGAAAAGTTTGTCGCTGATCGTCGCCTGTGTGATCTACTTTTTAGCACCGATAGATTTGATTCCAGATATCCTCGGCGCGCTGGGGCTGTTTGATGATGCGGCTCTGGTCTCTTGGACCTTTAAACATCTTACCGAAGATTTGCAAAAGTTCAGGGCGTGGGAGGAGAATAGGTCGCAGCAGGAGCAAAATACACAGGATGATCAAATCGCCAGACGCTAAAAAAGCCTCGACCAATTTTTGTAGCCGATTTTGATTCTTATATTGATGTGGCAAATTGATAGCAAAAAGTTATCAACTTGCCCAATCAAATCTAGCCGGACTCGTTACGCGATTTTTCTACAAATTAACCTGCGAATCTCATTCGAATCTAATTGGTTGATATCGTTTTATATTTTTTTTATACCGTCAAATGCGCATTAAACACCGCATTTAAATGAAAACATTAACTTTTCCGGCATACTAATTAAGCTATAACTATAGAGAGGTGCTTTTTATTAAAGACATTGAGGCACTAAAGGCATTGGATTTTACAGCATTGGGGTGATGATCTTGTAATGGAAAGAAAGTGCATTCTTTGCGCCGATAGCGATCAAAATACGTTGGATCTGTTGAGCGATAGCCTGGGCGATGCCTATGATATTGAAATAGCACTAACGGGCGTCGAGTGTTTGTCAAAATTTGCTGCGGTTAAGCCTGATGTCGTTCTTTTAGATGTTGATCTCGCCGATCTGGATGGTTACGAAATTTGTGCGCGCATTCGTAGTCTTAACCAGCGACATGATATCCCCATACTCTTCTTCTCTGAACATTGCGAAGTAGAGGACATGCTGAATGGTTACGAAGCTGGCGGCGATGACTACATCCATAAGCCTTATGACATTAAAGTAGTACGCGCCAAAATCAATACCCATTTGGTGAGGTTTACCCATGCAATGTATTTGCGTGATGAATTGGAGGGCGTCACCACAACCGCGATTAACGCGCTGATTAATACCAATGAACTGGGGGTCTTGGTCAGTTTTACTGATGAGTGTCTCTACACTCAAACCCATGATGATTTAATCCGCGTGTTGTTCAAAGCACTGAAGAGTTATGGTCTCGCGGCTTCTGCTCAGGTTCGGACGGGTAACAAATCAAAGATCTATTCCATGCAGGGCGATCTGGCACCGATTGAAAAAGAAATTTTCAATGTCTACATCGAGGGCGAGGCAGTAATCCATTTTAGCAACAAAAGCATGCTGAACCGTGATCATGTTTCATTGCTGATAAAGAATATGCCGGTCGACAACAAAGTTGTTTGTGATCGCATCACCGAACATCTATCGATCATTGCCAACTGTACCGATGCACGGCTTAAGGCCATTCACATCGAACAAAATAAGGCGGGCCATCTACGCAACTTATCGCAGGCCGCGATCGACGACATCAGGGGCGATATCCGCATGCTCGAAGGGCAGTTCAAAGAGTTTGGGCAGGCTTCAAGGGAGATTATGGAAGCCCTCACCTTAGAAATGGATCGCACGCTTTTCGCCCTCTGTCTCAATGAAGAGCAAGAAGAGCAGCTGCACGAGATGATCGCCGCCGCGCAAAAAGATCTCAATACGATCCTTAAAGACGAATCAGAAATGGATCTTTATTTTGAGGGCATTACGCAAAAAATTACCAATGCACTCGACTTTTAGTGCCCTTAATTTTTGATTAACGGATTATCTCCACTCAGCCCTAACCCTTCACAACTGTGAGTGAGTATGATGTGGTCGGTCCCTATAGTACCCGAACAATTTTTCTACCAAATCATCGCCAAAACACTGCATTTCATCGCAGAGAAAGAGAGAACAGGTGACATCTTTTCTCGTTGTTATATAATCCGCGAAACTCATGGAGGGGTATGATGATTAAATTTAGGCCAAAGCTCGGTGACATAAACGAAATACTTGCTGAATCCATAATTATCTCATCGGAAGGTGAGCTAATGAGTTATCTTGAAGAGCGCTCGTTCGATGGAGAGGAGCTGCGCTTTGCTGAGTTAGATGAGAGCCTGTTAATTCGCGCCAGGAAAAATAATCCCAATCATTGGGAGACTCATATCGTGCTGCTTGATGGCCGCGTGGTGGGATACAGCAATGGCGTGGCTGAAAAAGAGTTTGCGGTGTTTGACACTATTGCTGTCGTCTAGGACACACCGCAAAACCAAAAGATAAATTTCACATATGCCTTAGCTCTCCGCCGGAGAGCTGTCTCTAGAGAGCTATCACCAGAGAACTAAGGCATCAAAAACTATCGCTCCTGCGCAAACTGGCGCGAAACAATCTCCTTCATAATTTCATTGGTCCCTGCATAGATTCGCTGCACACGGGCATCAGCCCAGGCACGCGCTATCGGATATTCCCACATATAGCCATACCCACCGTGCAGTTGCACACACTCATCCACGGTTTTACATAACAGGTCGGTGGTGAGTTGTTTCAACATCGCCGCAGTCGGCACGTCCAATTCATGTTGCAAATGTAATTCCAGGCAACGGTCGAGCAGGCAACGCGCGGCGCTGATCTCGCCCTTTAACTCGGCTAGTTTAAAGCGTGTGTTTTGAAAGGCCATGATCGGTTTGCTAAAGGCTTTGCGCTCATTACAGTAATCGATGGTCCACTGTAAAGCGGCTTCACTGCCGGCCACCGCACTGATGGCAACCAACAAGCGCTCTTGTGGTAATTCTTGCATGAGGTAGATAAAGCCCTGGCCTTCCGCACCTAAAAGATTGTCTGCGGGGACTCGCACGTCTTGAAAAAATAATTCAGAAGTATCCTGCGCTTTCATACCGATTTTTTCGAGATTTTTTCCTCTGCTAAATCCCGGTGTGGCAGCCTCTACGACGAATAGACTGATACCCTTTGCGCCATCGTTGGGGTCGGTTTTCGCGACTACAATCACGATATCAGCATGCTGACCGTTGGTGATAAAAGTTTTCGAGCCGTTGATAACATATTCATTGCCATCGCGAATAGCGGTAGCTTTGATCCCCTGCAAGTCTGACCCTGCGCCGGGTTCGGTCATGGCGATAGCACTCACCATTTCACCCGCGGCCATTGCCGGCAAATAACGCTGTTTTATCTTTTCACTGCCGTAATTAAAAATATAGGGTGCGACTATGTCAGAATGCAGGCTAAAGCCGATACCAGAGGTTCCCGCGTTAGCTATCTCTTCTGCGACGATCGCGTTGTAGAGAAAAGTAGTGCCACTGCCGCCATATTCTTCCGGTAGTTGCGGGCAGAGAAATCCCATGGTGCCCGCTTTGAGCCAGAGACCTTTATCGATCTGGCCGTCTTTTTCCCACTCGGCATGAAAGGGCAGTGCTTCTTTGGCTAAAAACTTTCGCACCGAATCGCGAAACGCATCGTGGTCAGAATCAAAGAGAGTTCGAGGAATCATAAGTCGCCTTTTTTGTTTTTTAATGAGGGGCTATTGAAGGTAAACGAACTCATGATGTTTTTTGCTCCTCGAGTTCTCAATGGCTAAAACGTACATTGTATTAGCTATTTCGGCCAGATTTGACGACGCACTAACATGACGACAGAGTCATGGCCGATTCATTCAAAAAGCTTTAGTCTGTGCGTTCCCACGCGGGAGAGGGTGTCGTAAAAGTCTAACGGTGGGCGGTGCTCACCCTACATTTAGAGGCAAATATTGCGAATTAGCACTACTTGTAGGGGGGGCACCGCCCACCAAA
>Ga0209515_10007304_pt1 | contig 13351 bp, 11 predicted proteins | sample Subgroupgradi54m_FD_187454 | JGI IMG/M metagenome (GOLD analysis project Ga0209515, IMG submission 187454) | Subsurface groundwater microbial communities from S. Glens Falls, New York, USA - GMW60B uncontaminated upgradient, 5.4 m (SPAdes)... ...
AAAATCGTCATAGAAGAGGAAAAAGCCTGTGTAAAAAAAGGATTTGGGAAGTATATTAAAAGAAGTTCTTATAATAAGGATTGCGCAGAAAACATGGAATTAGCTTCAGCACTATAAGGAGAAAAACTATGGGAAGAACAGTAAAAGTTGGTTTAATTCAAGTGGCAAATAAATTGCCCACTGAATCATCCTGTGAAGAACACAGAAAAGCAATGATAGCTGCTCACATTCCTTTCATAGAAGAAGCAGGAAAGAAAAAAGTCCAAATGCTCTGTTTTCAAGAGATTTTTACTGGTCCATATTTTTGTCCATCTCAAGATTCAAAATGGTATGACCTTGCAGAACCAATCCCTGACGGACCAACAACGAAGCTCATGTGCGAATATGCAAAGAAATTTAATATGGTCATCATAGTACCAATATATGAAGTTGAAATGACTGGAGTTTACTACAATACAGCAAGCGTAATTGATGCTGATGGAAAATATCTTGGCAAGTATAGAAAGAATCATATTCCACAAGTAAAAGGATTTTGGGAAAAGTTTTTTTTCAAACCAGGCAACCTTGGATATCCAGTTTTCAACACAAAGTATGGAAAAGTTGGTGTTTATATTTGCTATGACAGGCATTTCCCTGATGGTGCAAGATGCCTCGGATTAAATGGAGCTGAGATTGTTTTTAATCCATCTGCAACAGTAAGCGGGCTATCTGAATATATCTGGAAAGTTGAACAACCTGCACACGCTGTAGCAAATGGATATTTTGTAGCTGCAATAAATCGTGTAGGCAAAGAAGAGCCATGGAACATTGGAGAATTTTATGGTTCCTCATATGTTGTTGGACCAAAAGGAAAAATAATTGCAGAGGCTTCAAGAGACAAAGATGAATTATTAGTGTGCGATCTAAACTTTGATGAAATAAAAGAAATTCGTGATCTCTGGCAATTTTACAGAGACAGAAGACCGGAAACATATAAAGAGCTTGTAGCTTTATAAAATTGAAAGGCAATTATGACAAATCAAAAAAAGTCAAAAAACGGCAAAGTAACAACCTTATCAAAAGAAAAATCTTCAAGCAGTAAAGAAATTCTAGAAGTAAGAAAAAAGCACTTCTTACCAACAGCAACACTGTACTATAAAGAACCTATCCAACTTACAAAAGCAAAAGGTAACTATGTCTATGATGAAAATGGCAATGAGTTCTTAGATGCAATTGGAGGTATTGTATGTAATTCTGCAGGACATAATCATCCAAAGATTCAAGAAGCACTTATAGAAATGATTAAAAATGATGAGATTCAACATACAACTACATTATATTTAAATCACCATATAACTGACCTTGCAAAAAAAATAATTTCAGAAGCACCAAATGGAATCGATCGTTGTTCATTTACAAACTCCGGCTCAGAAGCAAATGAACTTGCTTTTATGGCAGCAAGACATGCAACCGGTGAAACAATGATAGTCAATTTAAAACATGGTTATCATGGAGGAACATCAGGGGCTCTTGCAAGCTGTGGTCAACATACCTGGAAATTTAGAGCTCAGCCAACAGCTTCAGTAACCTCAGCTGCTGCTCCATATTGTTATCGTTGTCCTTTTAATAAAACTCCTGAGAACTGCCACCTAGAATGCGCAAAGGATGTAGAAACCACTATACAGACATCAACCCACGGAAAGATTGCAGCATTTATTGCTGAGCCAGTTATGGGTATTGGCGGAGTTATAGCTCCACCTAATGAATACTTTCCTGAAGTTACAAAAATAGTTCATAACTATGGCGGAAAATACATAAGTGATGAAGTACAAACCGGAGCAGGTCGTTGCGGTAAAAATTTCTTACTTACAAAAACATTAAAAATAGATGCTGATATAGTTACCATGGCTAAAGGTTTTGGAAATGGTGCGGCAATAGGTGGAATCTTAATGAAAACAGAAATTGCTGAGCCACTTAAAGGAAAACTATATTTTAATACATTTGGCGGTGATCCTTATCAAACAATGCAAGCACTAAAAACAATGGAAATTATAGAAGAAGAAAACATGCTTGAAAATGCATTTGAAATGGGAAATCTTTTAAAACAAGGACTCACAAATCTAATGAAAAAATACGAACTAATTGGAGATATCAGAGGAAGAGGATTATTAATAGGAATGGAGCTTGTTAAAAACAGAAAAACAAAAGAACCTGCAGCTCAAGAATGTGTTGAACTAATGGAACTCTGCAAAGATAAGGGCTTGCTTATAGGAAAAGGTGGTTTATTTGGAAACACAATTAGAATTGCACCTGCACTAACAATCAATAAAAAACAGATTGAGTCAATAATAGAAATAATAGATAAATCACTTTCTATGCTTTCCTAAAAGGAGCATTATACAAATGACAAATACAAATTTACTGCCTTTACCAGACAACGAAACTCTTGAAAAAGAGTTTAAAAAGATAAAGCCTTTAATGACTGCTTCAGAAGCTGTTGTTGAGTCATCACGATGTCTTTTTTGTCACGATGCTCCCTGTATAAAAGCATGTCCTACTTCTATAGATATTCCAATGTTCATTAGACAAATAATGACCAAAAATATAAAAGGCTCTGCTAAAACTATTTTCACTCAAAATATTTTAGGAAAATCTTGTGGTGAGGTTTGCCCAACACAGGTTCTATGTGAAGGCTCATGTGTTTACTTAGAATTAAATGAAAAACCTATTGACATAGGAAGACTGCAAGCATATGCAACCGGATATGCAATTGAAAATGACATTCATTTTTTTAAGGCTGGAAAAGCAACCGGTAAAAAAATTGCAGTAATAGGGGGCGGTCCGGCAGGACTAGCTTGTGCACATGAATTAACTGTTTTAGGACATAAAGTAACTGTTCTTGAAGCAAATAAAAAAGCAGGCGGACTAAATACTTACGGAGTAGCTCCTTACAAGCTCACAAACAAAGATTCTTTAAATGAGGTTGAATACATTTCCAAAATTGGATTTGAAATAAAGGCTGGGATTAAAGTTTCAAGCAATAATATTGAAGAGCTCGAAAAGAATCATGATGCAATTTTTATCAGCACAGGACTTGGGGAATCTAAAAAAATTAAAATCCCAGGAGAAGGACTAAAAGGGGTTATTGGCGCTACAGAATTTATTCACAACCTAAGAGACAAAGAACAAAAAATAGTTGTAGGAAAAAATATTTTCGTCATTGGAGCAGGAAATACCGCTATAGATGCAGCTGTAGAATCATCAAAACTTGGAGCAAATGTAACTGTTATATACAGACGCTCAGCAGGAGATCAAAATGCTTATGATTTTGAAGTGAATCATGCTAAAGAAAACAATGTAAATTTCCTATACCTTACTTCACCTATTGAAATTTCCGGGAAAGAACATGTTGAAAAAATAAAGTGTATTAAAAACAAACTTATAAAATCAAAATCTAACATTAAATCAAGTATTGAACCAATTAAAGGTTCTGAATTCGAACTTGATTGTGATATGGTCATTCTTGCAACTGGACAAGAAAGAATGATCGATTTATTTAGTGGAATAAAAGGACTTGAAACTGATAATGGAAAAATCATTGTAAATAAAAACTTCCAGACCACTAGCCCTAAATATTTTGCAGGTGGAGACTGTGTGAATGGTGGAAAAGAAGTGGTAAATGCTGTTGCACATGGAAGAGATGCAGCAAGAGGGATAGATAAGTATTTAATGAGCAATAATACTTGTCATTCCCATGAAAATGGGAATCCAGAGAAGTTGGTTTCCAATGCTGGATTCCCGCTTACGCGGGAATGACAACTGAAGGGAAAATATAAATGGCTAATTTAGAATCAAACTTTGCAGGCATTAAAAGTCCAAATCCATTCTGGTTAGCCTCTGCTCCACCCACAAATACAGGTTACCAAGTCATGAATGCATTTCGCGCAGGCTGGGGCGGTGCAGTATGGAAAACTTTAGGACAACCAATAGTAAATGTATCTAGTCGTTATGGGGCAGTTGCATACAAAAACAATAAAATTATGGGGTTAAACAATATTGAGCTTATTACAGACAGACCTCTTGAAGTAAATATAAAAGAGATGAAGGAAGTAAAAGAAAAATTTCCAAAGCATGCTCTTATTGCTTCAATGATGTTTGAGAAAAAAGAAGAGTGGCATGATTGTATTAAACGTTGCGAAGATATTGGTGTAGATGGATTTGAATTAAATTACGGATGTCCACATGGCATGTGCGAAAGAGGTATGGGTTCAGCTGTTGGGCAAAATCCAGATGTATGTGAAAAAATAACTTCATGGGTAACAGAGGTTGCAACAAAACCTGTAATTGTGAAACTAACACCTAATGTTACTGACATTACAAAACCTGCTTTGGCAGCACAACGTGGCGGGGCAAATGCTGTCTCATTAATTAATACAATAAATTCTGTTACTGGAATTGACTTAAATAAAATGGAACCAAACCCAAGTGTTGCAGGAAATTCTACACATGGCGGGTATTGTGGACCTGCTGTCAAGCCAATAGCTCTTAATATGGTTGCAGAACTTACAAACCACCCGGATTTTCACCTTCCAATTTCAGGCATTGGAGGAATTGAAACCTGGCAAGATGCTGTTGAACACTTTTTAATGGGTGCTAGCACTGTTCAGGTTTGTACTGCAGTAATGCACTATGGTTTTAGAATCGTAACTGATTTAATTCAAGGAACAGAAGAATATTTAGAAAATCATAAAATGAATAAGGTTACAGATCTTAAAGGCATAGCTGCAAAAAAATTAAGAAAGTGGGAGAACCTAGATTTAAACTACAAAATCATTGCTCATATTGATCCGGATAAATGCATATCATGCCAACTGTGCTACATAGCCTGTGAAGATGGTGCACACCAGTCTATTGCTCTTGTTCCAGGCTCCAGAATCCCAGTAATAAAAGAAGACACTTGTGTAGGATGCAATCTTTGCAGTTTAGTATGTCCTGTAGAAAACTGCATTAGTATGGTTGAAATTAAAACCGGTAAACCAAAACTGCTTTGGAAAGATCATCCTAAAAATCCATTTTCAATTACTAAAACCCATTCGTCTTAAATACTCTAAGCTATCATCTAAATACGAATTTCTTTCTGTAGATCTTGCTTTTAAAAATACAGATTTGAATTCTTGCTTCATCTCCATGTATTTAGTTCTTAATTTAGGAGCCTCTTTGAAGAGGGACTCTCTGATTGATTCTCCAGAATTAGGTTTTTTATATAATTCATCCAGAAATTTTCCATTTTCAGTTGGATTTAATTTAATAAATTCTGATTCAATTACTTTATTAAACAATGGCTTGATTAAATATCTTTTCTTTTCACCATCAATTTCGTGAATTTCTTCAACACCATCCAAAAAACGTTTTCTCAAAAAATCCAACTTTGAATCTACATAAAGCTTGCTTTCTTGAAGAGTTGTTTTTGTAGCTGCATAAACACTAATTAATGCAGATGCTTCCTCTCCCCATATTTTAGGTGTCCCATATCTTTCTAGCCTTTTTTCAAGTAAATCAATCATTAAGGATTTTATTAAACTTTCCTTAAGCGATTTTTCATCAGAACAATTACTTGTCAAATAAGCAAGTCCAAGAAATGCATTTTTTCTAAGTCTCATTAATGCTTCAATATCCTTTGGATTTACTTTTCCATCCTTACCAACTATAAATGAATTATCTGGTAAATAAGATTTAGAAAGAGTCAAATTCCCTTCTAATATTTGGGTAAGATCAATTGTAAATTTATAAAATCCTGAGGTTTGATTGGGAAAAGAATCATAAATTAATGCTCTACTAAAGTTGAACCCTTCTTTACTAAACAAACTATTATTAACTGTACTAAAGAATAATAGCTTTCCTATACCACGAATAGCTTGAGAGTTCTCTTCATTTGAGATTCCATCTCTTAAAAGACTAATAACTTGGGAATATTCTTTATCAGACCTTATTGTTTTACTTAAAGTCTCATAAAGAATTTCTCGTAAGTCTGAAGCAGCTTTAGTTTTTAATTGATTGATTACAATATCTCTTATAATTGCATAACTTTTTTCACTACTTACAATTTCCTCTACTTTTTCATTAAACTGTCTCCAGCCTTTTAGAGCATCTGTGCCATTACCTTTTAAAACTTCATCTTCTAAACTTAATAAAACTGTTTCAAGTAATGGTCTTTCAAGTTTTTCATTAAACCAGGTCTCTATTTTTGATATTTGATTTCTCCAGTCAGGGCGGTACTGCAATTTTGTACCACCTGCAGTACTTGTGTTTATTACCTTTGTTTGTTGATAAGATTGTGTAAGCCATTCAGCATTAAACAATTGGTGAAAAGACAGGTATAGTTCTTGCAATTGCTCACCTGATGCAGATTTCACAGCAGAAATATTTGATTTTTTATATGCTTCTATGATAGATTGGATGTTTTTTTCAAAATATTCAGGATTATTTTCAACAAATTGAAGCATCATCTCTATTGGTAAATCTCTACCTACATGTTTCTTTTCCTTAAAGCCAGAGCTTAATAAAGAGTAAGTGAGCTTCATAAATTCTTCCGTATCTAGAACACTTTGATTTTTACAGTAAAAGTTTGATAATCTTGTGAGATAGTCTTTGCAGTATAGATTTGCTACTCTATCAGCAGCTTTCTTCCTAAGTCTTCCATCTTGATCCAGGTATTGCTCAGGTCCAAAAGAATTAATAAGAGGCATTGTAGTTGCTATCTGCATTCTAAGCGATGTTTTATCTTTTATATTTTGAACCTTATGTATACTATCTGTAATAGTGTCAAACAATACTAATAAATCAGGGTGTAATTCCTCTTCTTTAGAGTAGTCTAAGTAAAAGTAAGAAAAGTATTGAAACTCTATAAGGGCTTCTATATTTTTCTTGAGAAAGGCAGGATTTAAATTGTTTTGCTTAGCAAGTTTTATATAACTTTTAACTAAGGGTTTAATTAGCTCTGCTTGAAGTAAAGGATTTTTTTCAATTCTTGCTACAACATACAGTTCTTCCCTAGCAGCAGCTTCTAATATTTTTTGTTTTTCCTTTCTATCAGGAAGTTCATCAAGTATAGAGTTATCTATTTGTTTTACAAGCCAACTGACATAGTTTTTGTGATAAGTAGCATTGTTTTTACTTAGTTCTGAAATAAATTGAGCTGTTTTTATTAGCAGTGGATTAAAATCGCTTTTAGTAGTATTTTTAGAAGCTTGTGTTAAATCTGATTTATCTTGAGCTGAAATATTTTGTGCCCCTATTAAAGTTGCAGCACCTAATATAAATGAACCCATTAACGGAGTTATTTTCATATCTGTAATTATTCAAACTCTGCTGAAACAATCCCTGAAAATCTTGTAATGGAAACATATTATAGTCGAAAAAAATATGTTAAATACTCTAGAAAAATGTCATTCTGAGTATAAGCAACAAAGAATCATATAAAACCAGTCATCACAAATTACTTAACATAAAAATTTAAATAAAGTAACACGTCATTGCGAGGAACGTAGTGACGAAGCAATCTCCTAACGCAACTCGCAATGACATTAAGTACAAAGAGATTCTAAATGAACAGCAACACATTCAGGAAGAACTTTTAAATTATAGCCACCTTCAAGAACAGAAATTATTCTGCCACCCGAGTACTCAAAAGCCATTTCCAGCATTCGTTCTGACATCCATTTAAAACAATCAGTGCTTAAAGAAACATTTGCAAGAGGATCATCTTTATGAGCATCAAAGCCTGCTGAAATAAGAATAATTTCAGGTTTAAATTCTTTTATTTTTGGCAATATTTTTTTTATGAATGCTTCTTTATAATCCCTATCAGTAGAGCCAGTTTTCATTGGACAGTTCAAGTTATATCCTAGACCCTTACCTTCACCAGTCTCAGACTCAGAACCAGTGCCAGGGTAAAAAGGATATTGGTGGAGGCTAATATAAAGAACAGATGGGTCACTGTAAAAAGCATTTTGAGTGCCATTTCCATGATGAACATCCCAATCCAAAATTAAAATCTTTCCAACTCCATGTTGTTTTTGGAGATATCTTGCCAATATTGCAATGTTGTTAAAGATACAAAAGCCCATTGCTTTATCATATTCAGCATGGTGACCAGGTGGTCTTATAAGAGCAAAACCATTTTTTATATTTCCATGAGCTAATTCATCAGCTAGTCGTATTACTCCTCCAACAGAAAGAAGAGCAATCTCATAAGATTTCTCACAAATTACAACATCCGGCGTGTCTAAAATATTTAATTTTTTTTCACAAGACTGCTTCACCCTGTTTACATAAGCTGAAGAATGAATCTTTAAAATCCTGTCCAATTCAGGATTTATAGGTTTAAGTTGTTTTAATCCCTTAAACCATGAAAGTTTTTCTAGATATTTTTTTACAACTACAATACGTTCCGGGCATTCAGGGTGTCCTAAACCCGTGTCATGCTCAAGATATCGAACATCACTTAAAAAACCAGTTACCATAATTCCTTATTCTGTCAAATCATTAGGTATATATTTGATTGCAAAATACTAACATAAGCTCTTGTATAATATTAACCAAGAATAAAAAATTTGAACGTTTTTCATAAAGTACGAGGAGGTACTAATGACTACCACTTTAAATCACGATAAAACAAATGCTAAAGTAAAAAACAAATCAATGGTTGACTTTAATTCATTTAAAAAAGTTATTGAAAAAGAATTTTTTCAGCATCCTGTTATCGTAAACAATCCTTACACTAAATGGTTCAAACAGGGTACGGCCAATACAGAACAGGTAAAAGATCTTATACTTCAATTTTCAGTGTTTTCAAACCATTTTATAGTTGTTCAAGCCAAAAGAATGGTAAATGCAATGACTTTAGAAGGTGAAGAAAGTGCACGCGCTATTCTTCTGAACGAGTGCGGTGTAGGCATGGATGTAAAAACAGGCAGTATAGAAGGTCAAAGGTTTACCACTCCAAATGCACATATAAACTGGCTTAGAAAGATTGCAAAAATCCTAGAGCTAGATCAAAGAAGCATTGGCAGGTGGGAAATAGGCACAAAATCAACTCATGATTTTCTCAACGGGCTTGATAAAACATATGGAAGCCACGATGGACAAATTGGTGCTGGAGCGAGCTTTGCAATTGAGACATGGGCTGCTTATGGGATTGGGCATGGAGAAAAAGAAGAATCCAATAATTTTTGGCAAGAATTAATTACAGGATTACAAGACTATAACAAGAAATATAGGACTCCAAAAAGCTTACCGGAATTACCTGTAGGGTTTTTTCAATACCATTTTGAGACAGAAGCCGGACATGGTGCAAATGTATGGCAAGAGTTAGAACAAACCTTTAAGCAAACTGATTTTGATCAGGAAAAATATCTTAAAGCAGGGAAAATGGCACTTGAAGCAATTTATACTTTTTGGTTAGGGCTGGATGAAACAAGGAAAAAACTAAACAGTTAATGAAAGTAGCAAGGATAAATAAAATTATCTTCAGTGAAGTAATAAGGATGCAGCTTCAAAGCCTTGGCAAAATAATTACAAAACCCGAGATAGAAAGAAGATTTTTAGTTAACTATTTACAAAAAAACTGGGATTCACATCCACACCTTGAATATAAACAAGGTTATTTAAAAACAGACGATGAGATATCTGTCCGGTTAAGAGAAGCAGGTAATAAACATTTTTATACAGTTAAAACTGGGACAGGAAAAGTAAGAGATGAAGCAGAAACCTCAATATCAGATTACTTCTTTAACTCATTTTGGCACTTAACAAAAGATAGAAGGCTAAAAAAAACACGTTATGAAATACCACATAAAGACTTAACTCTTCAGCTTGATATTTTTAAAAAATACCTAAAAGGGCTAGTTATGGTTGAGGTTGAGTTTAATACAATCGAACAATGTGATAGTTTTATTCCCCCAGAATGGTTTGGTGAAGAAGTAACCGATAATAGAAAATTTACAAATAAAAGCCTTGCAATTCATGGAATACCAAAGGGATTTAAAGGTTGGATTTTTACTTAGTTTTTATAGTTGTTGGCTTTTTATTCTTTGCATATTCAAGCATTATTTCATCAGCTTTTTGAATATCATTGTCTGTTATTTCCCAAACATTTTTTGAACCATACTTAGAAAGTAATAATTCAATTAGTTCATGATCAAAAAATGGAGTCACTTTTCCACTTCTATATTCTTTTTCCTTCTCACCATATAGCCCTAAAAAAGTCTTATCCCTAAACCAGGATTCTCTATTATGTTCTTCTATCTTTTTCAGGAGGGCTGGTGAAGGATTTCTTTGAACAAATTCAAAAAACATTCCACTGGGTTTTTCATCTGACAAATACCACTCACCACTAAACACTTGAATTACATCCTCATCTTCATCTTTAAGAATAGGAGTAATAAAATTGACTCCGCGATCAAGAGCATATTTATGGAATGCTAAGAGATCCGATGTCCTAAGCGCAATGTGCTGCCAGTGCGCTGTTGCACTGTGCCCTTCAAGCATATCCCTTACATGTGAAGACTGAGTTTTAGGCTCTGAAGGTTGAACTAAAGCAATAATAGTATTCTGCATAGTAGAATCACCTACAAATCCCTGCCCAATTCTCACAGCAAAAGTCATGGAAGCTTCTCCCTGCCCTTTTACCCATTCCTTTCGTTTTTCATAGATTACATCCTGAGAGGAAACTCCAAATATTGTTTTAAAGATTATATAAGCAATGTTATACATCCTAGGTTTAACAAGCAAAGTCATATGATCAACCTGAAAATTTAAGAATGTATGTTTGGGATGTGGCATTTTATGTCTCCTTTATTTAGCACCAGCTGCTTTATACCAACTTAGAGCATAATCTTTATCTCTATACTTATAGCCATACTCAGTAACAACTAAACTTTCAAAATAAGTGTCCATCATTACTGCTAGTCTTTCACTCAGCTTTCCACGATCTTTAATGGAATTCAGCGCGGCTTTACCATGTGGACTATGAGGAATTGAACCTGGGTGGAAAGTTATAGAACCCTCTTTTATAAAACCTTCCCGTGCTCCATATTTAGAACTTGAAAAAAACATTACTTCGTCTGAATCAACATTTGAGTGTGCAAAAGGTGCAGCAATATCCTTCGGGTGCCAGCCTTCCATTTGAGAAACAAATGAACAAATAGAAAATCCATTAAATGGTACATTGCCTGACTGAAATGTCTGATGAACTGGTGGAGCCGTATGAATTTCTCTAGCTATTCCATGATGATTTTTAATATCAAATCCAAAAGGATAAACAGCACCTTCCCAACCACAAATATCAAAAGGATGGTGACTCATAGTTAACCGTGTAATATTCCCACCTGAATGTTTTACACAGATAAAATACTCACCAGTTTTATCAATAGGAGCTTGAAAATCTGGTGTCTCAATTTCAGTTTCAACAACAGGTGCCATAAGTGTTGCCTGACCAGCTTTATTCATATAGTGTGGTGGAAACTCAACAGGAAAAGAGGATTCCATAATAAAGAAAAATGCATTCTTAGAAGTTAGTTCAATATGATAAGTCGTCCCTTTAGGAATAATTAAATAAAAATCTTTCCTAAAAGATATATTTCCATATTCAGTTTTTAAAACTCCAGCTCCATCCTGGACATAATATATTTCATGCTTTTCTCCATTTCTAAAAAATTTGTTTTCATCACAACTTTGAGTAGGCTTACTAACAGAAACAATAGTGTTTAAGCCATATAGCAATGGCTTCCTGGAAGTAAGAGTATTTCCTTCATAAGGAATATCACTGGTTAGTATATGGTAAGGCTGCAAAACACCATCATCACCTGATTTTAGAGATAAGTTAACATCTGCTTTTTGAGGAAGCTTAGCTTGTTCGGTAGGATAAGAACGGACATGAAGTTTTCTAGTATGCGGACCAGAAAAACCATATGTACCATGAATCTCTTCAAGTGCCAGCACATTTGGAATAGAATAAAACTCAGTATGAGGTATTGATGGTAAATTCCCGCGCTTTAATATCATTCCCATAATTAATTTTTTGCTCCAACTCTATTTTTCTTATAATTCAATTCTATCTGACAAGAAGGCTTGCCTATTTTATTTTTCAAGATTCCAAGTTTTGGTACTGACAACTCAATTGTATCTCCAGGTTGAATCCATCTATCAAGATCCAATCCGCAACCTTTATAGAAAGTTCCTGAACCAAGAATATCTCCAGGGTAAATTGTTTCCCCCTGAGAAACATGAGAAATCATAAGTGGAAATCCCCAATATTGGTCCTTAAAATGACCATTAGACCATTCTTCACCATTAACTTTTACACTTAAAAAAAAATCTTTTATTGGATCAACTTCATCACTGGTAACAAGATATGGTCCAAAAGCATTGGCAAAATCTTTTCCCTTTGCTGGACCCATTCTAAGAACCATCTCTTTCTTTTGAATATCACGTGCAGAAAAATCATTAAATATCATATAGCCAAAAATGTGATTTTTTGCTTCATCAATAGATATATTTTTCCCTTTTTTACCAACCACACAAGCAATTTCACATTCAAAATCTAATTTCCTTGTATAGTTAGGCCATGGGATTTCATCATTAGCTCCATAGATTTCCCTATGATTTCCTTTGTAATAAGCAGGAACTTCATACCATTCATCAGGTAAAGTTTCATTTCTTCTTTTTGCACCAGCTTTTGCATGCTCTTCAAAGGCAAAAAAATCTTTCAAAGAAGGTGGGTTAAGTAGAGGTGCTTTAATTTTAATTTCAGTTAGATCATAAATGGAATCAGAAGTTGGTTTACTTAAAACTTCTTTTACTGTAGACAGGGATTTTTCTCCACCTTGAATAAAAGGCAACATGCAAGGCAAAATCTTATTTTTAGTAGCTATTGTCAAATCCAAAACTTTATTATTGTCAGTTAAAACTCCAATACGATAATCATCAGGATTTCCTTTAGTGAAAGTTATAAGTTTCATAAAATACTCTAATAACGTATTTTATCAAATGCTACGGCAAGATTTACTCATTCTTTAGGATTACCGCTTTCAACAGGAAATCCAGCTTCAATCCACGCTTTTATTCCACCATCTATAACATATAAGTCTTTATAACCAAGAGACTCAAGATATTCAGCTGCTTTTTGGGCACGCTTACCAATGCCACATAAGAAATAAGACGGTTTAGTGCGCTCTATTAAATTCATTTTTTGTTCAAACTCAGAAAGCGAAACTAGTTTTGAGTTTGGAATTCTTACTGAAATATATTCTGAAATTTCTCGCACATCAATGATCTGACATTTATTCCCAGAATCATAAATCACTTTTGTTTC
>Ga0209515_10007305_pt1 | contig 13350 bp, 12 predicted proteins | sample Subgroupgradi54m_FD_187454 | JGI IMG/M metagenome (GOLD analysis project Ga0209515, IMG submission 187454) | Subsurface groundwater microbial communities from S. Glens Falls, New York, USA - GMW60B uncontaminated upgradient, 5.4 m (SPAdes)... ...
TCTGACTTGCCTTTTTCTAAAGGGTGCTCTCGAGAGGAATCGAACCTCTATTGCAGGATCCGCAATCCTGCGTCCTATCCGTTGAACGACGAGAGCATGTAAAATATATGTCGAAATTATATACCAAAAAATAAAAAAGCGCCAGACCTGCGGTCGTGCGCTTAGGAAACTCTTTGGTAGGGGGTTGGGCCGTAGAGGAGAGTTTTAGCTTTTTTATCTTTTCGGTTGAAGAGGAATCTGGCTGACTCTCCCGTGGCATCAAAATTAAAGTCGGTTTCCATGGCGAAAGTGTTTCTTCCTTTTGGCTTTAGCACCGTGCCGTCTTTGAGAGGGGAGTTGGTTCGTGGATCAAAAGAGATGAGGTGAGAATCCAGCCCGACGACGATTTCATCGTTCCAACGAGCGCGATAGATACCTTCGTATTTTTGCTGGTCGGCGATGTGTTTACCTTTTTCTTTTGACGCATCAACCACATGATAGATACTTTCAAGGATTCCAGGGCTGATCACGCTTGCTGTGTTAGCGTTTGTGTTTGAGAGCGCGATTACGCCGATGTCGTTCTCCACATCAAGATCGACATGGGTAGTAAATCCTGGAAACCCTCCACCGTGTCCGATGATCTTTTGTTTAGCGATGGTCTTAATATCTAGACCCAAGCCGTAGCTCTTGCCTTCTACGCCGGTATCTTGGTGTGCTTGCATCATTATTTTTTTTGATTCTCGGTCAAGGAGTGTGTCATCATCTCTTTTTAACGATAGGGCTGATAGAAATTTGGCTAAATCCGGAACGTTAGAGATAAAGCCAGTCGCTGGGGCATAGGCATTGGTTCGAATATGCGGGAAGCATTCTCGACGATCAACGCCAGGGATTGAACGCCAATAGCCTTCGGCAAGCCACGAGGCGGTGCTCGGAGTGTAGTCGGCTGCAGTGCAACGCATGCCAAGATTTTTTATAATATTCCTGGTGACGTACTGTTCATAGGTCATGTCGCAGACAGCTTGAATGACCTCACCCAGCAAGGCAAAACCGAAGTTAGAATACTTAAACCGAGTCGAATTCTCATACACCACAGTTTTGTTTGAGATGGATCTCCGCAATTCACCAGCAGTAGGAAATACGCCATCAGCCCATTGGCTTGCGATGCCATCACGGAACACTCCGGCGGTATGCGAAAGAAGCTGTCGGATAGTAATGTTGTGGGCATCTCGATTCTTATCCTTAGCCTTAAACCAGGGGAGATAGGTATCTACCCGGTCATCCAAACGGAGTTTGCCTTTTTGAGCTAGTTGCAGAATAGCTACGGCGGTGAATGTCTTTGAGATTGAAGCAATGCGAAAGGACGTCTCCGTGGTGATTGGTTTTTCCAATTCGATATCCGCCAATCCAAATCCACGCTGGTACACGAGCTTGCCGTTGAAAGTAACCCCAACAGCCAGACCAGGAACCCGATCGTACTGGATTTTCCAAGGCAACCAAATATCCAAAAGGTGAGCAACTTTCCGAATGGCAGTTCGAAAATCCTTATCCCTAGATCCCACAAAAACTCCATTGTGAATGTCCTAAGTGTTCAATAAAATATCACGATTTAACCTGAAAGTCAAATGTGCTCTCGCGTGGAATTGAACCACGATTTCAGCCTTCGGAGGGCTATGTCCTATCCGTTGAACGACGAGAGCGTGCTTAAGATTATTTTCCCTTAAGGAATGCGTCTATGAGAGACAATTCATGTTCTTTCTCTGGCAGGTATACGATGAGGTGGTTGCGGATTTTCATGGGGTCGGTATCATCCAGCGGGATCTTGAGATAGGGGAGATGCCACTTTGCTGGCTCGATACTTAACTCCTTCAATCCGCCCGGATTATATTCGACCCAAAACGAACTCATATCTTTCCAAAACTTAGTCGTGCCGTCAATCCGAATACCGGCATCGGAAATGGTAATGGTTGAGGCGCGGGGTTCTTTGGAGCGCTGTACCAGGGTTAGAATAAATACCAGTCCAATAAAAACAAAAAGCAAAACTGAACTTTGCAAAAGCGCCAAGAGGCTCGCACCAACCAACACAATACCAATCAACCAAAGCATCCGAGGTCGCCGAATGGCCTGCTGAAGATGAGTCGTCCACGTAAACCCTGAATCTTTCTTCACCATTGGTGTTGTAACCGGAGCAGTAGCGGGGACCACCTTCGCTGGCAAAGAAGGTCGCTGTATGGGTTGGGTCATCGCCGGCTTCCTCTCACTATGCAAAGGTCGCACGTGCGCACTGCTGTACTTAGTACTTCCTCCCTCAACGGTCGGGCGAGTTGGGGGGGTGGGTTGGGGAGCGACTGGTTTTTTTAAATTAATAACGTTTGACATAAGTTGCGGAGGGTGTAGGACTCGAACCTACAAGGGATTTGACTCCCGACGGTTTTCAAGACCGCTGCCCAACCATTAGGCGAACCCTCCGTGTAAGATCTCCACTAGGGAGGTCTTATTGCGCTATTATACAACTTTTGACCATATTTTTCAACGGGTCATACGGGTATGACCCGTTGGCACTGCCGAGATCTTTGTTTGACTTGCTTTTTATTTAAAAAATTATATAATGTATCTGTAAGCACTTTAAGATATAGCAAGCTTGCCACAGCGGAAAGCGTCCATCAACAGCAGCATGGGCTCTCTCCGCTGTGGCAATACTGTCTCGGTTAAGCCCAACAGCAGATAACGACCTAAGCGACAACATCCGCAAGGATAGTCGCCCAAACAAGGAGTAATCGTCATGCCGACGAAATCCGCGTTTTCCATTGTGGGCCTAGCTCACAAGCTTTGTCTGGCTGCCGAGGAGCAGGGGTAAACACCCGAACTGCTCAATACGCTGGCCGAGCACCCGACACTCTTAGGTGAGTTCCGGAAAGTCCAGTTGGGTTTCTCCGAAATCAAGCCCATCCTCCACGCCATCAACTGCGACGCCGATCCCTTCATTCCCGATGGCTGGAGGGTCCTACCAGACGAGGATCAGCTTCCCAACCGCGTAAAGGGCATCGTCACCTGGGACTCCACCAAGGTGAGACTGTACTTCTCCAAAAAGCAGAAGGGCGACAAGTACATCGTGGGCGATGACCTCCGTAAGGAGCTCAAGTCCCAGCCAGTGTACACCGCCAATGTCTTGGACTACCTACTCAAGCCCGAGAATCAGCACCTCATTCCCGAGGAGTGGAAAGGGAAGTACCTCTTCTTCTGGGGCACCATCTACCGCGCCTCCGGCGGCGGCCTGTGCGTTCGGGACTTGTACTGGCGCGGCGACAGGTGGGACTGGCACTACCTTTGGCTTGACCGCGCCTTCTACTCTGGCAGCCCTGCTCTGGTGCGCGCCGTGCCTGCCGGCAGGCAAGCAAGTTAGGTTCTCTGGACTTGGTCTTTTTGACCTAGCCCTTTGACCCTTAGTCCCCCCCGCCAAGTTTTACTTGGTGGGGTTTTTATTCGACGTTAATCACAAAGCTGGTGGTGATGACTTTGCCTTCGTGTTTGAATTCGCCGAAGACTACATAGGAGCCGGGGTCGGGGAAGGTCAGGCTAGCTTGGATTTTGGGACCGAAGCGATCGGGTACGAAATGAGAGTGATACCGGACATAATTCTGGAAGAGTTGCTGGAGGTAGGCCGAGCCGGGGAGATAGGCTTGTCCGTGCGTGTGAATGACGCGTCCCAAATCTTGGCGTACTACAGCGAGGTGCATGCCGGCGGCTAGGTATGGCTGAAGATCAGTGATGGGTTGACCGTCTTTACCGATGGCATAGGTGAGCTTGGTTGGTGTGTCGACTTCGATATGTGAAGGAATGTCTAAACTAACTTGGTAGCCGTCAAAATCTTTTTGAAGCGATTGATCGAGTTGCGTAACGGCTTGTGCATTGGACGTCATCTTTTGTGCGCCGCTGACTTCGATAAATGATTGCTGGGAAAGTTCTTTTCCGCCAACGACATAGTTGACCACAATTGTGTATTTTCCAGCTTGCGGAAAGGTATAACGGACGGGGAAGGTAGTATTCTTGCGCGCTTCCGGAGAAATCGGCCCCAGGTCTTCGGTATGAATATGGGCAAAGGTTTTCAAATCTTCACCTACAATAATGACATGCATGATACGATCATGGTAGATGCCCAGATCTTCGACTGGCCCGGTCTTCTGACCTTTTTCGATAGTGCTTAATTTTACGGTCAGGTCGGTGGGTTGTCCGGCGATAGGCTTGGCTGGAGTGGTCGCAATATCAACGCCACTTTGGCGTGGACGGACGAAGTAGGCGTATTCTTGCGGATCAACGAAATGATACAGCCCTAAATTCAAAGTGCATCCGCTTTGGGTATCTGATGATAGCGCAGTGCCATCCCGCATAGGTACAGACTCCAACCAGAAATTGCCGTCGCGCTCGCAAGTTTTTTGGAAACTGGTTTTGAATACCTGATCATTAAGAATCCAAATTGATCCGGAAATAAAGATCAGACCAGCTAACCCGAATGAAAGTGTCTTTATCGCCGAAGGAATTGTGTTAATGGGCACCTTTACCACCGTATGGTAAAGGTGCCCATTAACATCGGTGCTATTTGATATCTTCTCACAGTGTTCGTTCAGCCAGGTACTGAAATAATAGAGAAGTGTAGAAACGAGGGCTATGCCACATGCAATCAGAATTAGAATAATTTCAAACCAGCCGAATGAGCGATGTTCGGGATCAATACGCGTGGATGCTACATCGGCCGGGTAATCGAGTATGAATGAAGCGGTCGCATCAAAAGCATCAGTGCGATGGGCTACGATGCCAATTTTCCAAACTCCTGATAGTGAGAGAATTTTTCGAGGAAATACGTAGGCGCCCGGATAGCGTTCTTGGAGAGACGCGGCGATTGGCCCGATACTATTTTCATCGTTGGTCAGGGTAACTTCAACATCTTTGAGGGTACTGATTGCTGGGGATTGATTTTGAACCGTAACTAAAAAGTTGCTGGGTTCATTGGGGGCAACCTGGAACATGATGAGGGCTTTTTGACTGACGACTTGTTGATGAAAAGTAAATCGCTCCGGCGGGAATGGTGGTGTGGTGATGATGATGAAGCTGGTGGCGAAGAGAAGAGCGACGCCCGTGAGTGCTTCTAGGGTCAGCGTGTAAGGAAGCCAGGATAGGGGAGATGATTTTTTGTCGACGGCGAGTCTTTCAACCCAAAGTTGATGATATACCCGCAGGGCTAAGAGAATGGTGCCGAGTAGTGAAAGAATAATAAATCGATTGCCCCAATCGCTGATGAATATGTAGGCGGGGTCTTTGAGATCCAGCCAAACGATGTAGGTTCCGGTAACGCCAACAATGCCAAATGCCACGCTGATGAATTTGGAAAAAGCAGTCAGCGAGAATAATCGCTCGCGCAATTTTTCGGTCCGCCAGAGTGTCGGGAGGAATACCAGCATCATGGCGAGTGCACCGCCGACCCATATCTCTTTGAAGAATAAATGAATTGCGGTGATAATTACCGAAAAGGCCGGATGGAAGCTTGAGGCGGCGGAATGACTGACCCGAGCGCGAGACAGAATCGTCAAAATCATTATCCCAATGATCGCAAGCTCGGCTTTTGAAATTTTTTGGCTGGCGAATATCTGTCGTTGCCTAAATAACAATATAAGTCCAACAAGTAGGGCAAGGCCAGCTCGAACGAGAGCATAGAAGCCGTCGAGTGTTCCGGCAAACACACGCAGCGTAGAAATAAAGTCAGTCCCACGCAGTTGTTGGAGGTCAAAGGTTTTGATTGTCAGCAGTGAGGCGGTCCCCAAGAGGATGAGGAATATACCAGCTATACCAGTGGCTAGGATGTGTCGTTCTCCGGTGGATTGTTTCTTGAGTGGTTTGTATATCCCAACGAGCATCAAGAGCATGCCGAGTATGAGCGATTGGCCGAGTAGCTCAAGCCACATGGTGATGGCTTGTGGAATGGTGGTGACATGTTGAATCTGAATTTGACTGGACGAGTCGGCCGTTACCGCAGTTTCTTTTCCAACCGAAAATACAAAGGCACCTTTGGTGAAATGTCCATCATCCGCAGATACAACTTGCCAAGTGACAGTATAGGTACCAGTTCCAGCGTTACGGATACCAATCTGATAACTACGGGGATCAGTTGGATCAAGCGTGGCATTGCCGGTGTTAGCTGATTTGCCATCAGGCCCTAGGACAATAATCTGACTAGCTTCCGATTCAATATGTTCGCTAAATTGGATACGGACTCGATCAGGCGTCTGAGTCAGAACAGTGGAGGTATCAGGTTGATAGGTGATGGGGGTGGCGTGGGCGGAGGCGGAGGCAGAAGAAAATAGAAAATAGAAAATAGAAAATAGAAGAAGGGAGAGAGATTTTTTTGTGATCATGGCGAGAGGTTATTTACTGCGGTAGCGCTTCAGGAGTAATCGAGTCAGCCACTGCAAGAATAGTGCTGCCAGGGCACCAATAAAGAGAAAGCCCTGATCTCGGCCCGTTGCCCCGAAAGCGTTTTTGGCTTCGACCCCCTTTACGCTCAACGGGAAAGAGGACTCGACGATGAGTTTACCTTCTTTTTCGTAACGCACTTGCATGGTGAAAGAACCGCCGCTGGGGAACACGAAGGTCATGCCGGCTGGCAGGAGGTTGGGGCCGGAGGTGGTCAGACCGCCATCAAAAACAGGCGGGGTGTATCCATCGTCATTTCCTGCGACACTAATGGTGATCCATGCATCGTCAAAATCTACCGGAGCGGTTCGATCTTTATTGAATAGCTGATAGACGAACTGGACTGGCTCTCCGGCAAATATGCCGTTGACGGCATCGTAGTCGGTGTTGGTGGTGTATTCACCGACAACCTTGTCGACGGTAATGCCAAAGCCATTGGCCTGCACCCATCCTGCTGCACTAAGCAGCAGGATGGGAAGTACAAATTTTAGATAGGTAAGTTTCATGGGAATAAATATGGTAGTGGAAAAGTTCTAAACTCGCTTGCGAGCTTTCCAGGCTACTCCAAGGGCGACTACACCTAATACGATGCCAAGCAGACCTTTGGTGTTGGCAGAGGAGACAGAGTCTTTGGTCTGTGCAGTAGTATCATCAATTTTTTGATTTAGATCAGCTAATGAGATGGCAGGACCCGGGAACATGACATTGTCTTTTGCGCCAGGACATCCGAATCCGCCGGTCCGGAATTTTTGAGTTACTTTGTCGGAGATGGCATGAGCTGTTGCATCTTCCGGAGTCTTATCACCGCTGGCGCAGGTGTATGAGACATCAACGGGCACATTGTTCATAGTGCCGAAAATACGGAAGGAGTAAGTTGTTTGGAGGCTTGGGTAGAAAACGGCATGATATTTACCGTGTTCGCCATAGTTAGCCACAAGAGGGAGTATTTTTTTTTCACTACCAGCGCTCACTTCGACTTTAAGGGTTTTATCTAAGCCATCAACTGGCGGAACGATCATGGATTCTCCCATTTCACCCATCATGGCAGCATTGCCAGCATCGACTTGAAAATCTATACCACTTTTGTCATCGACCGTGACGGGTTCGTTGAGAAAGCCAACAGTGAAAGAATAGTCACGGCCGTTGATCTGATAGACACGATGTTCGTGGGCGGAGGCAATGGATGCAGAAAGCAGAAGGCAGAGGGCAGAAAGCAGTACAAACGGAAAGATATTTTTTTTCATAACGTGTTTTATTTATTTCAGAGTACGAGAAACAACAGAATAAACAAAACACTTAGGCGTAGATTTTCGACTGGAGTATGCCTCGTCGGAGGGCAGTGCGGATCGGGTCGGATAGATGGGGGATTACGCTTTCGAGATAGATCCCAGTGAAACGTATGTCAGTGAAAGTTTTTTCAAAAAGAGAATTTTTGGGTGCATTCAAAAAAAGAAAAACAATTGCCATTAAGACAAGCCAGATTTTACGATCTTCGCCGTGGAGAAGTGCCTGAATACTTTCAGAGGCGGTATGCGGTTGACCATGATGGTGTGCAAAAAGACTTTCCGGGTGTGGGTGGTCGGGTAGTAGTGCATGGAGGGTGAGGGCACAGAGCACCAATAGGGCAATAGCAAAAAGCCTATGCGGCTTAGTGGGGGTGCTTCTCGCAACAATCGACATCTCTCTATAATAGTGTTTTCAGCTACGGATGCAAGGGTTTTTACAGCAAAAGAGGATGGATTGAGTATGTCTTGCCATAATATTAATTAAGATGTATAATAAGGTCAAAAGTAACTACTATTATATATATGGATACAACATTAGGCGATTTGCCAGTATTAAAGACAACCAAGGCCGCTATCGGCGTACTTGTAGCGATTTTCGTCTTATTCAGTTCATGGACTATTGTAGGTGCCGGAGAGCGGGGAGTCGTGCTCACATTTGGGGCTTTTAATGGCACGGTCTTGGATCCGGGTTTTCATTTCGTAGTACCTATTGCACAGCATGTAGTGAAGATGAATGTGCAGACGAATAAGATCGATATTGCAAAGTCTGAATCATATAGCCATGATCTCCAAGTTGTCGATATCCATTCAGCCATCAACTATAACCTCGATCCAGCTTCAGCCGGGACTATCTATCAGAAATACGGCCTCGACTTTGAAGCAAATATTTTAATTCCAAATGCTGAAGCGGCTGTGAAACAAACCATTGCTAAATATACCGCCGAGCAACTTTTGTCTGAAAGATCTGAAGTGCAGTCTCAAATTCAAGAGGCGATCAAGCAAGCAATTCCTAGCTCATTTATTGTAACGAAGTACGCCTTGGTCAATGAGGCATTTAGTGCGGCATATGAACAGGCGATTGAAGCCAAGCAAGTCGCCCAACAGGAAGCTGAAAAAGCGCAGAATGAGCTGAAGAAAGCCCAGATTGATGCGGAGAGCCGCATTGCGCAAGCCAAAGGAGAGGCTGAAGCTATCAAGATTCAGGCTCAAGCAATTCAGCAACAGGGCGGCGCTAACTATGTGGAATTAAAGAGAGTTGAGAAGTGGGATGGTCACTATCCAACGACTTATTTTGCCGGTACAGGTGGTACTCCGCTCATCAACATCGGTCAGTAATTAACTCATTAAAACAAACGGCTAAAACGGTGCTCTTCATCGTTTTAGCCGTTTGTTGTGCTACATTCAAAAACAGAGTATAATACTCTGACGACACATACCTATGACTGAACTTAACGAACTTATTGCATACATAACAGAGGCCCGAGCGGTGGGGATTTCGGACCAGGAGGCAACCCTACAGCTTGAACGCGCCGGCTGGCAGGCGTCTGATATTCAGGCGGCTTTTATGCACGCCAATGGCGGTCAAGGAGCTCATGCGCATGTGCGAGTGCCGTCTCCGAATCGACAGCCGATTATCCAGGTGCGAAATTTAGTGAAACGCTATGGCAATCTCACTGCCGTGGACGATATTTCTTTTGAAGTCTATGCCGGAGAAGTATTCGGTATCTTGGGACCTAATGGTGCGGGCAAGACGACTACGCTTGAAATGATTGAAGGACTTAAGAGAATTAGCGGTGGAAGTATTCATGTGGATGGTAAAGATGTATCGCGCGAGACCCATGCGGTCAAAGAAGTTATCGGCGTTCAACTCCAGGCATCTTCATTTTTTGAAACGCTATCTCTGAAGGAATTGTTGGAAACTTTTGCGGCCCTCTATAATCGGACCGTAGATCCAATGGAACTTTTAGCCGACGTACAGTTGACTGACAAAGCTAGTGCACAGGTTAAAGAACTTTCAGGTGGACAGAAACAACGCTTTTCCATAGCGGTTGGATTAGTGAATAAACCAAAGGTGTTATTCCTGGATGAACCGACGACGGGATTGGATCCACAAGCAAGACGCAATCTTTGGGATCTGGTGACTCAGATTAAGAGTCGAGGTACGACGATCGTGTTGACCACGCATTATATGGATGAGGCGGAGGTGTTGTGCGATCGTATCGCGGTGATGGACCATGCTAAGATTGTGGCTCTGGATACGACGCGTAATTTACTCAATAGTTTGGGCTCGGTTTCAACGATTGAATTTAAATCAGAGACGGACATCGCGCGTCCGGTGTTGGAGCATATTTCGGGTGTTGAAGCAGTCTTGTCCGAAAACGGTACTCACTTCCTTACTTCATCTGATCCGCAACGTACATTAGACGCGCTGTTTATCTCCAGTCGGCAGCATCATTTTGGTATTGGAGAATTAATGCTCAAGCGCGCAACTCTGGAAGATGTATTTTTGAAACTAACCGGCCACCAATTAAGGGACTAATATGAATACTACCTACGTACTTACAGTATCAGCTCTCAAAATGTTTTTTCGCAATAAGCAGGCGCTTTTCTTTACGCTCTTTTTCCCGTTGAGCATTATGATTATTTTCGGGTTGATTGGCTTTGATAAACCACCGCAGTTTGATGTTGGTTTGGTGACTCGTCAGTCACAGCCAGCTACTCAGCAGTTTCTGGATAAGGTGAAGGCGGTGCAGGTATTCAAGATGCATGAAGGGACTCTCGACGAACAGCTTAAAGATCTCAAAGCTGGAAACCTGGCTGTTGTTTTGGATGTACCAGGAGATTTTATTACTTCAGGAGCTCCAGCTCAACCCAAACAACTGACGGTATATATCAATGAGGGCCAACAGGCTCAGGCTCAGACGGTAGTTTCTTTTTTGGGTCAATATTTAGATAAAACTACACTTGCACTAACCCATGCACCGTCATATTTCACCGTTAAACAGGAGGTAGTTGATTCAAAACATTTGAAATATATCGATTTCCTTTTACCTGGATTGATCGCCATGTCGGTTATGCAGATGTCAGTTTTTTCAGTCGCGTTTGTGTTCGTGCAATATAAAGAAAAAGGCGTACTCAAGCGCTTATTGGCTACGCCGATGCGGCCCGGACAGTTTGTAGCTGCGAATGTATTTACTCGACTAACAGTCTCTGTTCTACAGGCTTCAATTTTCTTAATAGCCGGCGTGCTGTTGTTTAAGGCGCAAGTTATCGGATCATATTTCTTGGTAGCGCTGTGCGTGGTACTCGGCGCCCTGATGTTCTTGGGACTCGGATTCACCGTATCGGGTATCTCATCTTCAGTTGATACAGTACCGGCATTGGCCAACCTCTTTGTCTTCCCGCAATTATTCTTGGGCGGCGTATTCTTCGATATTGCGAACATGCCCAAATGGCTTCAAGTAATTTCAAAACTTCTTCCACTCACTCATTTCTCTACGGCTATTCGCGCCGTGATGACCAAGGGCGCCACTTTCGGCGATATCGGCTGGGATCTTCTAGCGATGCTCATCTGGTCAATCGTTCTTATCGGAATAGCAACCGTGACCTTCAGCATCCAAGAAAAAGACTCGGCTTAAATTTGTTTTCACGTCCCTGCCTGCCGGCAGGCAGGTAGGATCTGGCGTTTTTCAGCGAATTTAGTGGATCGGTAGGCCGAGGAATTCGCTGTATTTTTTTAGGGCGATATCTATGGTCTGTTTTTCTTTTTTGGTGAAGGGCGATCCGAAGGGGTGAGTCGATATACTCACGGAATTTTTCTTCATAACACGCTTCCAGGTACCAACAACCTTGCCGTTGATGACGATGACGGAACTCAACATGCCATTCAGGCCCGGATTCACCTTAATGGCATGTGCCGGATCAAGAACGGCTTTGCGGTCTTTATAGCCGACGATATATTCGTCAAATGGTGGCAAGGCGTACGTGGCAGGAGGATAAGTCGGGGGAGTGGTCAGAATCGAAGAAAAATAATACGTCTGGCCATCAATGACTTCTTTGGCCAGCTTATTTTTTGCAAGTTCAATGCCTTTGCGCAGTTCTGTAGCTGGGAGCCCTGACCACCACATGCAATCTTGAATCGTTGCCGGACCGTGACCGGTGAAATAACGAATAGCTAATTTGGTTAAAGCCTCTTCGTGCTGGAGGGGTTTTGTTTTTGGAACCCATTCGTCTAAGAGTGCGAAGGTTTGTTGTTTGCCCACGCGCGCACCAAAACAAGTAATACCTTCATGGGCGATGCGTGTGAGAAGGTGGTAGCTTCGTCCGTTGGCATGAGAGACGCCGCCGGCATCCAGTACTTCGTAGAGCTGATCTCGCGTTAGTTGTTTTCCGCCATGGAGAGCTTTTGCGATTAAGTTGCGTGTTCGTTCAAGAATTTTTTCATTAAGTTCAAGCTGATGCATCCGAAGGCTCATCGCCCGGATGACGCGTGGAGTCATTAGAGCCAGCATCCAGCGAGCATCTTCAGCCGCTACGAAGTGCAAGGTGCCGCGCATCGGCCAAGTCCGAATGATGGTTCGATCAGCCAGAGCCTTCTCGACGGATTTTTCAGTGGCTCCTTGAGTGCGTAGTCCAACCGCCCAAAGTCCGCCCAAGTAATCTTGCGCTTGAATTGCGCCAAGCCAACCCACCACTTCGTGTGGTTTTTTAAATTTTGATGAGGAAATTTGCTGGTTGTGGAGTCGTGATTGAGCGATATCCATTTGGGTAAGATACTCTTTTATGTGGAGTTGCGGAAGGGCGGGAAGGTGTGATAATTGACTTTATCCTATAATTTTGTATAATATGAAATAGTTATTTAATATAGGAAATCGCGCATGTCCACAAGTGAAGTTGAGATACTTTCACGAGCAAGACCGGTTAATAGGGAAGTTATTTCGCAAGACAAGCAAGCCATGTCACGAGAAGTTATAGAAACCATCCAGACTCTCGATAAAGCTAAAGATGCCAAAAGATTCACAAAAGTGCTTAATTATCTGCACAAATTTCCTGATGTACAGAATCAGTTGCGTATCCATTGGATTCGATCTCTTGTCGAAGAAGATTATGGCCAAGCAGTAAACGCTCTTAGATCCGATTTGGAAGAGTTTCGTAAAAATCATCCAGCCGAAGCGTTTGTCGTAACGAATGTTGTCACTACATGGACAGTGCTCATGGGCTTTCGACTTATTCCTGATGAAAAAATCCAAGCGGAGCTCAAGGAGGGCCGGAAGGATAGGAAGAAGTCAATTTGGCGGAAACTAGCCGAAAAATTTTTATTGAATGAGCGCGAGAGAGATGTGCTTATGCTCAAAGAGCTAGTAGACCTTGCTGCAAAAGTTGAGGCCGAACGTATTAAACAGCAACGTCTCGAGGCGGAGAATAATTTGGTTTCTAGCAACATTGAAGAAACGCTTAGTACGGCTTCTAGTAAGGTACAGCGCATGTTTGATCAAGCCTCGCAAGATGGGCAAAAAATCAGAGAGGAAGCATATAAGGCGAGAGACGATGCTCGCCAGAGGACTAGCGAAATTATCGAGAATGCCAAGCGTGAGGAAAGGATTATTGAGCAACGTGTCGATTT
>Ga0209515_10007306_pt1 | contig 13348 bp, 14 predicted proteins | sample Subgroupgradi54m_FD_187454 | JGI IMG/M metagenome (GOLD analysis project Ga0209515, IMG submission 187454) | Subsurface groundwater microbial communities from S. Glens Falls, New York, USA - GMW60B uncontaminated upgradient, 5.4 m (SPAdes)... ...
TATTGGTACCGTTCCCAACCGCACGGCTTGCAAGCCCAAAAAGTTTCTCAAGCGCTTCTTCCAGGACTTTCCCACCGCCGTACGGATTGTACAAAATCGGAAGCGTCACTGATTTGAAATCCGGATGATTGATGTGACGCAGCTTTTCAAATTCTTCGTTCGTTAAAACAGGGCTTTTGAGTTTGATTTGCCGACAGCTTTTGGGTTCCGGCTTCAGTAGATTCCGCTCAGGGCCAATCGTGGTTTCGGTGGATGTGATAATTTCTTCGCGGATACAATCAATCGGTGGATTGGTCACTTGCGCAAAAAGTTGTTTGAAATAATTATAAAGAAGCTGGGGCCGGTTTGAGAGAACGGCAAGCGGCGTATCGGTTCCCATGGAACCAACGGGCTCGACGCCATCTTTTCCCATCGGAGCCATGATGATCCGGAGGTCTTCAAACGTATACCCAAACGCCTGCTGGCGCTGAATTACGGTTTTGTGGTCCGGCTCGTGGACATGCGGCGCATCGGGCAAATTTTCAAGGCTCACCAAATTTTCTTTGAGCCACGTTCGGTACGGATGTTGAGTTGCGATTTTATTTTTGAGTTCGTCATCGGCAATAATGCGGCCTTCTTTGGTATCAACCAAAAACATGCGGCCGGGATGCAAACGTCCTTTTTGCAAAATCCGGTCCGGCGGAACGTCCAGCACACCGACTTCGGATGCCATAATCACAAGATCATCTTTCGTTACATAATACCGCGACGGCCGGAGTCCGTTTCGATCGAGCACCGCACCGATTTGAATGCCGTCCGTAAATGCAATTGACGCGGGCCCGTCCCACGGTTCCATGAGGGACGCGTGAAATTCATAAAACGCTTTTTTCTCGTCACTCATGCTTTCATGGTTGGACCATGGTTCGGGAATCATCATCATCACGGCATGCGGAAGCGAGCGGCCGGAGAGAACAAGAAATTCAAGAACGTTGTCAAACATTGCGGAATCACTTCCGTCCGGTGCAATCACGGGCATTAATTTTTTCATGTCGCCTGCGAATAATTCGGACGCACACATTGCTTGCCGAGCATGCATCCAATTCACATTTCCGCGAAGCGTGTTGATTTCGCCGTTGTGCGCAATGTAGCGATATGGATGTGCGCGGTCCCAGCTTGGGAACGTATTCGTGCTGAAACGTGAATGAACGAGTGCAAGTGCACTTTCAACCGACGGGTCGCGAAGCTCGGGATAAAACGCTTCGACTTGCTCAGACATGAGCATTCCTTTGTAAATAATCGTTTTATAGGAAAGGCTCGCGATATAAAAATAATCACCGCCTTTCATGCCGGAATAACGAATCGCGTTTTCAGCGCGGCGGCGGATCACGTAGAGTTTCCGTTCAAACGCCGTATCGTTCTGAAGGTTGGAACTGCGTCCGACAAAAATTTGGCGCATCAAGGGTTCAGCTGTTTTTGCGGTGGGGCCGAGCGAGCTGTCATTTGTAGGAACGGTCCGCCATCCGAGAAATTGCTGGCCCTCTTCTTTAATGGTATCTTCAACGACTTTTTCGCAAATGCGCCGGTCTTTTTCGTTTGGAGGAAGGGAAACCATTCCGACGCCATAGTCGCCTGCTGAAGGCAGTGTGATTCCTGATTTTTTGCAAACCTCTTTCAAAAAAATGTGCGGAATTTGGAGTAAAATGCCGGCACCATCGCCTGTATTGACTTCGCAACCGCACGCGCCGCGGTGGCGGAGATTGAGAAGAACCGTAAGCGCTTGCTCAACAATTTGGTGGGATTTTTTTCCTTTCATATGGACAACAAACCCCACGCCGCAGGAATCGTGTTCGAATTCCGGCCTGTAGAGACCTTGGGCACGAGGCTTCCTCGCGCCAACAAACCCCGCACTGCAGGAATCGTGTTCAGATTCCGGCCGATACAAACCCTGGGCATGAGGTTTCTTCGCGCCAACAAACCCCGCACTGCAGGAATCGTGCTCAGATTCCGGCCGATACAGACCTTGCGCTTTTGGTGTGTGAGTTTTACATTTGTTCATTGTCAATTAACCTTCATCGATAACAATTTCATGCGTCATTTCTAAATCACCCGCATTTTATTGACACTTTAACCTTTGGCCTTTTTTCTTTGATTAAAACTCGATCAATGCGGAGGCGTGCGGGTTAAGCGTGACTTTCTTCGCGAGATGCCCGGGCAAATATCAAATCCTGCTCAATTTGCTCGTAGTGCTCAACAAGTAAATTGATCGCTTTTGTCACCAAGCGCGCTTTTGGAATCTGCGTCTTCGTGGCAAGTTTGTCCAGGGCTTCAATCGACTTTTCATCCAATTTTGTAGCAAACGGTATTAACATGGTTTTCCTTATTGATACGTAACATTATAGGAAATAGCAACTTAGGGGTCAAGACTAAGTTAGATGAGCCTTAGAAGGGGTTTATGGCCGGATTCGGATAAGGTGAAAGTTATGACATTTTTTCCATTTCAGCTCTCTTTCTTGATGTTATTGATGCCGGGCTTCAAAAATTCGGTTGAACGGTGTTTCGGTGGCGCGCCGGAAAAACTTGAAGCCGCCGGACATCACAACGTCACGCAAAACCCTTTCGCTCGCAACAGCGCCAAGTGCTGGACCGCCGAGCGCCATCGAATTAGCTGTGCAGCAAAGCGTGGAAGCTGCTGAAAAAGTGCGCCCGATCGGATTGAAATTTTCTTCAACAGTATTACCAGCCATGGGTTCTACAATCAGAGCACTTCCATCCGGATGAAGAACTTCACGCGCATGCCTCATCGCTCCGACCGGGTCTCCCATATCATGCAAACAATCAAAGAAAGTGACCATATCATAATCACTTCCCGGAAAATTATTTGCCGAAGCTACTTCAAAAGTAACGCGATCGGAAACACCCGCTTTTGCTGCTGCTTCACGCGCACGTTTGATCGAAGGCTCGTGATTATCAAATCCGAAAAAGTGCGATTTTGGATACGCTTTCGCCATTATCATGGTGGAAGCGCCGTGGCCGCAACCAACGTCGGCAACTTTAGTGCCGCGCTTTAATTTTTCTTCGATTCCCGTAAGCGCCGGAATCCAGGAATTCACCAAATGAGCGGTATATCCCGGACGAAAGAAACGCTCTGTCCCGACAAAAAGATCGGGGTCATGTTCGCCCCAAAGCAATCCACCGCCTTTTTGAAACGCTTCCGAAATACGTGCCTCGGCCCGCATCATGGCTTTTACCACATAAGTGCCGCCGCCCACGTAAGCAGGACTATTTTCATCCGTTAACGCAACAGTTTGTTCCGGCGAAAGAAAATATTTTCCGGTCTTGGAATCATATTCCACATATCCGCTCGCGGCTTGATTAATAAGCCATTCGCGGACGTAACGTTCCACAAGCCCTGTTTCTTTTGCGAGTTCCACTGGTGTCATGGGCTCACGCCCTGCCATTGTTTTGTAAATTCCAAGCTTCACTCCAATGTATGTCAGGGTGGAACTCAGCGCCGCGCCGAAATCACCAACCACTTTCCCTAGAAATTCATTTAACTTTTCTTGATTAACTTGTTTTGCTTCTGCCGAAACTGTCATAAATTTTCTCCTTTTTAAACTTTCCTGATTTTTTTCGCTCGACTGCGCGGACGGGATAAATCGCGTTCCTACGAATATTTTTCTTAGTGCCTAACGCTTATCGCCTAACGTTGTTATCTCAAGCAGCCGGCGGATCACGTCTTCCATCACGCGGTTCGGAGTCGACGCCCCAGCGGTAACGCCAATGCGAATATCACATGCTAACCCCTCCCCACCGGACGGCGTCCGGTTGAAGTTGGTTAACCAATTTTTCGTAACCATCGTTTCTTTTTTGAAGGCGGGTTGATGGCGGATTTCCCCGCGAGAGAGGATTTCGGAAGCATCGTTAATATGAAATGACGGACAAAATTCTGATGCGATTTCGACCAAATGTCCTGTGTTGGATGAATTGTAGCCGCCGATGACAATCGCAAGATCAATTCCTGATTTCACGAGTTTAATAATGGCATCTTGCCTGTCCTGTGTGGCGGAACAAATCGTGTCGAAATGACAGAAATGTTTGTGAAGTTCGGTTTCGCCGTAACGCTCCTTCACCGCGGACTCAATTTTATTTGCAATCGCGAGCGATTCGCTTGAAAGCATTGTCGTTTGGTTTGCGCATCCAACTTTTACTAAATCACGCTTTGGATCGAACCCTTCCGACATCGCTTCTTTTTTAAATGCCTGAGAAAATTCTTCTTCCGAAATTTTTACCGAAATAAAATCGCAGACCATTTCTGCCTGCTCCATATTAAGCACCACCAAAAATTTCCCCCCGGGAATCATCCGAGCGCGGGAACTGGTGGCGCGCGTTTCTTCGTGTTCATATTTTCCGTGGATGATCGCGGTAAAGCCCCCCTGCGCATAACTATCCACGCGCTTCCACACATTCAAAACCGATCCGCACGTTGTATCCACAAGCTCGCAGCCTTTGGCCTGAAGTTTGATGAGGTCCCCCGTTGTCGTGCCAAATGCCGGAATAATGACGACGTCGTCTTCCGTAACCACATCAAAACCTTTTCCCTGCCATTCGGGGTCTGAAAGAAAATAAATTCCGTTTTCTTTGAGTTTGGAATTGACCTGCGGATTATGAATAATTTCGGAGGTTAAGAAAATTCGTTTGTTTGGAAATTTTTTGCGGGTTTCATAAGCCAGAATAACGGCCCGATCAACGCCATAGCAGAAGCCGAATTCATGGGCAAGACAAATGGTCAATTCACCTGTTTCAAGCTTAAAATTATTTTCTTTAATCCTTTCAATTAAAGGACTTGCGTAATCTTTCGTAAGCACAGGAAGCACTTCATTCCTGAATCCCATACTTTTCCGGATGAGTTTACTCGTATCAATTTCCATAGCGCGTGCAGTATAGCGCGAGAAGGCAAATTCGTCTACGGTCCAGACATTCCCACCTTGTCCTCCGTGAACACTCGGACGACAAAGGCATGAATGCCGCATTGAGTCGTCCTCGTTCGGTTTCACACCGATTTTTCCACTTGCAGCTTTGCTGCAGTGCCAGTCGCACTTTGCTGGCATTGTGCATTGAAAAATCGGGCTCAAACGTCACGTCAGACAAGTGAGAATATCTAAAAGAGATTATTTGTCTTGTTGAAAGAACGTGCTGAGCCGATTTTTGGATGGGAATGCCGCTTACTTCGTGCGGCACTGCTTGAGAATACAGCAAGTGCAAAAATCGAGCGAAGGCCGAGTGAGAACCGCTCAAACCGGTGTTCATTTTACCGTGGTTCGAACGGTTCTGGAAACAAGATAAATAATCTCACGTTACGTTTCGTGGATGGAAAGAAAACGAATGAGAGGCAAAGCGAGAAGAGTAAAAAATGCGGAAACGAGAATGAGCGGTTGAAAGCCTAGAATCGGAAAAAGAAAACCTCCCAGAACGTCGGAACCCATGAGTCCGAGATTGGAAAAAGACATGAGTAAAGCAAAAACCGTTCCGCCGGCAAACCTGGGCGACACTTTGGCGGCTAAATTCAAAATGCTCAGATGGATCACGGTTTCAACAATCCCAAATGGAATTCGAGAAATAAAAGCGATGGTTTTTAAAGTTTGAGAATGCGCGACAAAATATGGTACGAAGTAAATAAAATCAAAAAGTGTCATCGTGATACTTGCGAACACCGCAAAAACCAAAAGTTTTCTGATGGAATATTCGGCCAAATATTTTCCGTAGAGAATCGCACCCGCAAATGCCGCTGCCGCTGCCGTGCTTTGCAAAATGCCGAGGAACGATCCGCTAAATTTCAATGTATCCACCGCATAATAAAAAAATGGTGCATTGACGGACGGTGAAAATTTCCAGAAAAACATAAAAAAAGCGAGCAGCCAGAGACTTTTGTTTTTCAAGACATCCTTCAAATCAGCTTCTTCCATGGCTTCACGCGGCGTATGTTTTGATTCCCGAATATAAAAAGCGGAAATGAAAGCCGTCAACAAAGCAAAAATTGAGACCCCCATGAAAATACTTTGATGCGAGACGCTTCCTTTCCTTGTTAGATCAGAGAGATAACCGCCGCACAAAGCTGTCAAAATCATCGCCGCATACACGGCGCCCCACTGAATGGATTGAAATTTGCCCGTCAAATTGAAAGGCTTCCCGACTTCTACCATCAGGCCGTCGGTTACCACATCTTGAAATGCATACGCCATATAGGAAACTGTGATCAATCCAAGAAGAATCCCGACGGAATAATGGTGAATGAGCCCGAGAGAAAACCAAGCGAGCCCCGCCAAAACGGAAGTCAAGATCAAATAAGATTTCCGGCGGTAACCAAAAATGGGAAACGAATCCGAGAGAAATCCCCAAAATGGTTTCACGACCCACGCCAGAATCGTCACCGCCTGAAAGTAAGCCATCTGCGACGGTGTGAGCCCGATCTTTTCTTTGAGGAGAAAATTGATCGATAAATTAGGAAGTGCGGCAAGCCCATTTGTGGAAAAAAAATAAACGGCCGAGAAAACAATGGAATACCGCAGAAATGTTTTTCGATCCATTACCAACACGAACGGATTTTAAAATAACGGAAGAGATTTTTCATCTGCTACCGGCACGAAAAGTTTTTAGAAATTCTTCCAAGAGATTTGAAAAATCCTCTTTATGGTTCTCGTCAATTTTCATAAACGAAATACCGATTCCCTGCGCAGATCCATCTGGAGTGAGCGGCTCGACCCGAACAATTTCACCAAATAACCTGAGAAATCTATTTTTGATCGGGATTTGCATTTCCAGTTCCAAAATGTCGTTCAAGTGAAGCGAATGATCGCTGATCAAATAACATCCGCCGTAACTTAAATCTTTCGTCACCGAAATTTGCCAGCCGCCGGAATAATTCGCACCTTTGTAAAGCCGGAATTTCGTCATGAATTGTTTTGTAATCCGCGAAAACATGCGGCGTTCGTCTTGATTTGGTTTTTGCTGCATAAAAGGTTATAATATCACCTGATGAAAAATTGGTCTAACAAAGTTTTGTCAAAGGAGGAGAAAACAATGAAACCGAACGTGGGTATTTCAGATAAAAACCGGAAAGCCGTTTCAAAAATTTTAAACGCGGTTTTGGCCGATGAATACGTTCTTTACACGAAAACCCGCAATTATCACTGGAACATTCTTGGAATGCAGTTTAACGATCTCCACAAATTTTTTCAGGCACAATATGAGGCGCTTAATATTGTCGTCGATGACGTTGCGGAACGCGTGCGGACACTCGGCGGGAGGACGGTTGCGACGCTCACGGAATTTTTGAAGCAAGCGCGAGTGAAAGAACATCCCGGGAAATATCCAAACGCGAAGGAAATGCTCGCAAATTTATTGAAAGATTATGAAATCATAATCCAGACACTTAGAAAAAATGTGGATGAAACAATCAATCAATATCATGATGCGGGAACAAGCGACTTTCTCACAGGACTCATGGAAGAACACGAGAAAACCGCGTGGATGTTGAGATCGTTTTTGGATAGTAAATAAGTTACAGGAACACCGCTTGATCATCAAACATTTCGCGAAAAATGCTTATGCAAAACACTTGAAAGGCTGTTCTTCGTATCAAGCCGTGAAATCAATTGGGGGTTACGCACGAAATGACATTTGTTGAACTTCGAGAGAAAATGAAGACCGTCCCGTTTGAGGAAATCCGCGAGGATTCTTCGGACAAGCTCGAATTTGTCGTTTTGACTCCTCAGCTTGCTTTGGTTTCTCAAATCTTATCGGATTATTTTGGCGTACCCGTAAAACCAGCGGGCGCAAACCCCAGCGGACAAAGTAAGGAATTAACGGAAAATTTCGGCGGAATTTTAAAACGCCAGACGCTTTATTATATTGAAAACGAAGGCTACTCGAACCTTGCCATGATTTGGCCGTGGTCTGATGAGACATGCGCAACGGTCAAAATTTTCCGCTTAAACAAAAAGTAAGCCGTTCGAGTAAAAACTCCATCCATTTCTTAATTTCACTTAAGCTGCCTTTCATTGAACGCATTGTTTCCGGTTTTTGAATATATTCTCCATCTACAATTTCATCAGCGCAATTTGTGATCAATCGTTCAATGCTCTCGGCCGTCGATTCGAGATGGAACTGAAGCCCGATCACTCGGTTATGATATTCGAACGCTTGATTTCGGCAAGCTTTGCTTTCCGCAAGATGAATCGCGCCTTTTGGAATTTGAAAAGTATCACCGTGCCAATGGAAAGCCGTGAAACTTTCGGGGACAGTCCCGAATTTCAGGGGCTGTCCCTTTTTATCGTCACCCTTCATGAAAAAAATTGAATTCTCCGCTTTTGGTGTGAGTTTTACCGGAAACCAGCCGATTTCTTTGTGTTTATTTTTTGTCACTTTTCCGCCTAAAACATCTGCAATGAGTTGAGCGCCAAGGCAAATTCCCAAAACAGTTTTTTTCGCTTTAATGGCTTGTTCAATCAATTTCTTTTCTTCACGAAGCCACGGAAATTTGCTTTCTTCATAAATGTTCATCGGCCCGCCCATCACGATGAGCCAATCGAAATCTTCAATTTCTGGCAACGGATCATTCGCATAAAAACGCGTGCGGGAAATTTCAAACTTTTTCGCGGGCGACCATGTTTCGATGTAAGCCAGATTCTCAAACATCACATGTTCGAACGAATGCAGTCTCATTATTCAGCTTTCATGGAATTGCGTTTCAAATCTTGCTTTACTTTATCCAACTGAGAATCAATTTCTTTCTTTAGTTCCTCCCGGATTTCTTTCGAAGGAAGCCCGTCAAAACAAACCGTCACTTCCAAAAATCCGCTATAGATAATGCTTGGATAAAAAAACATCGTATAGGCGACCTTTCCTTTTCCGCTATTCTCAAGATAACGCTTCGATCCCGCCCGAATCTTTTGGTTCTTCTAAAAGAGCTCCTAACCCAGCTTTGTATTCAACCAGATGAAATTTCTGAACAGGATTTTGAAATTTCCGATTGAAAAATGACTCGAGTTGATTCTCAATTTTATCTAAAATGGGAGCAATATCTTGTTTCCATCCTTCAAGCAATTCGTTTTTCACCGTTGGATTGTTATCACTCCGAGATCCATAGGAATCTTCAACTCTGGCGGTAAGCGAAAAGTAACGTGTCTCACGGTTAAGCCCTGCATCGCTGCTCATAAATCCCCCCTTCGCAAAAAAGAATGTGAATAATATAACACCAACACAAATGAATTTAAACCGAGTGGATTGCATCTTGAATTTTAAAAGAAAATGTCTTGATTAACGAAAGTTTCTTTTTCCTTGGGAATGCTTTGACAGCACATTCGCGGACGAGTGCTTGCGTGCGGCTTCCGCACATTTCCTGATATAAAAGTTTGACCGGCCTTCTCGTTCGTGTGTAACGGGAAGCTTTTCCGGCTTTATGCATTTTAAAACGCCGGTTTAAATCTTTCGTAACTCCGGTGTACAAAGAACCGCCTTTGCATTTCAGAATGTACAAAAACCATTGATCGGATTTCGGAAGGGGAGATAGTTTCTCTTTTTCCTGCATCACCCGTAACATTTTCTTGTATCGCGGGTCCATGGTTAAACCAAGAAGAAATTAATATCGGCGGTATTTTCGCTTGGGCCGGATGGTAAATCCGTGGGTACGCCGGTTGCCGCGGCCAAATTGAACGGATGGCGGCAGGTGCGTTTCAGGAGCAAAGCTTTCAGGAGGAAGGTCGGGGTGTTTCGAGACGGGAAGAGACGCACGGATGAACTTTTCAATACTCCTGACTTCTCCCGCTTGATCGGGAGCCGCAAATGAAATGGCATGCCCTTCACGGCCTGCGCGGGCCGTTCGGCCAATCCGGTGCACATAATTTTGAGCATCTTCAGGAATATCATAATTAATCACAACTTCAATATTTTTGACATCAATTCCCCTTGCAGCAATGTCCGTCGCAATCAATACGCGGTATTTGCCTGATTTAAAACCTTCCAAGGCTTCCCTGCGCTGAGCAAGGGTTTTATCCGAGTGCATTTCGACCGCATTAAATCCCATTGTTCGAATGGCTTTTGTAATTTTCCGTGCGCCAATTTTGGTTCTTGAAAAGAGAAGGACGGAACCGTGATACTGGGAGAGCAATTTCCCAAGCAATTGATTTTTTCTTTCTCTCGCAACAATAAACAATTCTTGTGTGACACGATCCGCAGTCGTGCCGGTCGGCGCGATTTCAATGCTGACGGGAAGTTTCATATGAACGGACGCCATTTTCATAATTTCAGTCGGCATCGTGGCTGAAAAAAGCATGGTTTGCCGCTCACGCGGGACAAAACGAAGGATGCGTTCGATCTGTGGCTGGAACCCCATGTCTAACATGCGATCCGCTTCATCCAAAACCAGAATGTGAATGTCCGCCAAAAGAACGGTCCGTTGCTCCATGTGATCAATCAATCGGCCGGGCGTTGCAACCATGACACGCGGATGCTGCCTGAGCGCTTGATGCTGGAGATGCATCGACGCTCCGCCGATCAAAACCGCCGTTTTAATTCCAAACGGCTGCGCAATTTTCCGGATGGTTTCGTCAACTTGCAAAGCCAGCTCCCTTGTCGGCACTAATACAAGGGCACGGCCTTTTCTCTGAGCAAGCTGCTGAACCAGCGGAAGGCCGAAAGCGAGTGTTTTCCCGGTCCCGGTTTGCGCAATCCCAACCACGTCTTTGCCTTCGATGCCAATGGGAATGGCTTTTTCTTGGATCGGAGTCGGAATCTTGATTTTAATTCGATCTAGGATTTCGAGAAGCTTTGGTGCAATGCCAAGGCCATAAAAACCTTTCGATTCGGAAGATGGTGTCATGGGAGAGATTATAAAGCCTAAAATGCTTTCTGGATAGCAATTACTGCTTTTCTTAATTCGGAGCTTGTCATGCTGTTTGAAATGAAATTGGCTTCAAATTGGGACGGTGCGAAATAAATTCCGTTATTTAAAAGCGAATTAAAAAATTTTGCGTATTGTTTTGTGTTTGATATTTTCGCGGAACGTTCGTCAAAAACGCGTTCTCGCGTAAAGAAAATGGTAAATAAAGATCCGATTTTATTGATCGTGACGGAAGCATTCGTTTGATCAACCCAGCTGTCAAGCATTTCAAAAAATTCAAGGCATTTCATGTGTAAATTTTTATAAAAATCCTTCCTTTTCAATTCTCTGAGAGTTGCGATTCCTGCAGCAACTGCAAGCGGATTTCCGGATAATGTTCCGGCTTGATAAACCGGCCCGAGCGGCGCTAAATAATCCATGATTTCTCTTCTGCCACCAAATGCCCCGATCGGAAGCCCGCCCCCAAGAATTTTCCCAAGACACGTGAGATCGGGTGCGATTAGGGACTGTCCCCGCTTTTGGGGACTGTCCCCGAACCATTCCTGCGCGCCGCCAAACGCGATGCGAAATCCGGTGATCACTTCATCGAAAATAAGTAGAACTCCGTATTGCTTGGTCAGTTTCCGGACTTCTTCTAAATATCCCGGATTCGGAAGAAGAACGCCGATATTCGCCGGAACGGGTTCTAAAATAAATGCGGCGATATTTTTCCCTTCACGTTTCAAAATAGATCTTAAAGCTTCAATATTATTATAAGGAACGGTGAGCGTAAGCCGCGCCAACTCTTCCGGAACTCCGGCAGAATTTGGAATCCCAAGTGTGGCGCCGCCGGAACCTGTTTTTACAAGAAGTGAATCGCCGTGGCCGTGATAACATCCGGAACATTTCAGAATTTTCTTTCGTTTGGTGAATCCGCGCGCAAGCCGGATTGCACTCATCGCCGCTTCCGTTCCAGATGAAGTTAGTCGAACTTTTTCAATCGAAGGAAATGCTTCATGAATTAACTTGGCGAGAACAATTTCATTTTCGTGTGGCGCACCAAAACTCGTTCCTTGTTTTGCCTGTTTCGTAATCGCAGAAATCACTTTTGAGTGCGAATGCCCCAGAATCATCGGCCCCCACGACCCGCAAAAATCAAGGTATCGTTTTCCATCAACGTCCCAAATGAATTCTCCTTTCGCTTTCGCGATAAATTTAGGATTGCCACCCACCGCGCGAAATGCCCGTACCGGCGAATTCACTCCGCCTGGCATTAGTTTTTTGGCTTCTTTGAATAATTTTTCAGATCGATTTATCATAAAATATTCTAGGAATTATTTTGGCTAGATTCACCTTGAACAATTTTCAACTCGTGCTGTGGCGGGGGTTCGGATTCGGTTCTATAAGGCATCGGTTTTTTATCATCTGATCGCCCGTCAGAAAAACCGCTTACCACTAACGGTAATGGCGGATGAACCCATTCACCATCCCACGGACTTGATGAAACCATGACATTTCCTCGAACAAAATTACATTTTTTCTCTTTACAGATAACATGACCTTCATAGCAAGCTTCAGGCTTTCTGTAAATTTCGAGGTACGGACCTGATCGACATTTGCCCTGAGACAATTTTTCTTCCCACTCAGACAAATATTTTTTATTAATCCCTATCTGAAATCCATGCGCATCGCAAGGAGAACAATCCTTCAATGTTTCAGCACAATCGGAATCTTCTTCACAAACTTGCCACTCGGGTTGGAGTGACGGTTCAAATGGTTTTACCGCATCACTTTTCTTAGGTGAGGCGCAAATGGTATTTTTAAAAGACCGCGTTCCATCTTCGTTCCATTCACCGAAGGTATAAAGATCGTCTTCCTCTTCGTGATGACAATTCATTATCTGATGATCCATTGACGCCATACAATCTTGCTGATTTTTTTTACAAACCAGATTGTCCTCCTTGATAATCCTCACTCGATCGTAATGACGAATGCGCTGCGGATACGTTCCAGGTGTATTTTTATTGGGAGTTGCTAAACTGTCGTCAATATATTCTGCGTGTCCATTTTCATCTATTTTCAATGTGATGCGACTATGCTCAGAACTATCGCCGCCTAACCAAATCGTTCTGTGTCCTTTCAAATATTCATCTTGAGTTTCGGAATCGGAATAAACGGAATGGAAAAAAATAAGAGCGATTGCCAAGAAAAACATAATTTTAACTGTTCCAATTTGATTAGCGATAGGTTTCATCATCTGCTCCGTTTCAAAATCATTACACTTCCTCTTCGTAGGTTTTCTTCAAACGATTCACGACTTCAGGATCGGCAAGCGTTGTGGTATCACCCAAAACTTTTCCATTCGCAATATCGCGGAGGAGACGCCGCATGATTTTTCCGGAGCGGGTTTTCGGAAGATCGGCCGAGAAAATAATATCATCAGGCCGCGCAAGCGAACCAATTTTTTTTGTGACGTGAGCTTTCAGTTCATTT
>Ga0209515_10007309_pt1 | contig 13345 bp, 10 predicted proteins | sample Subgroupgradi54m_FD_187454 | JGI IMG/M metagenome (GOLD analysis project Ga0209515, IMG submission 187454) | Subsurface groundwater microbial communities from S. Glens Falls, New York, USA - GMW60B uncontaminated upgradient, 5.4 m (SPAdes)... ...
CCGTAATTGTAGTATATCTCCAAGCGATGTTTCTCACGACGATCCTCCACTATTCTGCCAGAGTGATCTTTTTATCCTTCATCACTAGCTTGCCTCGTAGTTGCCCCAGCAACTCACGTTTCTCTTCGGTCGTCCCTTCCTCGAGCAAGTACTTCGCGTACCGCTTTATATCCATCGCCACCGCCGTATCCTTCTCTTTTACACCGAGCACCGTCTTGCGTAGCTTGTTGAAGCGGGTGATCTCCTTGTCTATAAGGTGCCGGGCCCCGAGCTGGTCTATCTCTACCTCGTCGATAATTCCGACAAGCTGCTCCATTAGGGCGTCCTCGCGGACGTATAGGCTCTTGCAGTGGCGGTCTTTTGACCTGCCGCATGCGTAGTAGCGGTAGAGTTTCGTCTCCCCGGTGCCTTTGATGAGTTTTTCTTTCTCGAACGCGGTGATGCCCGATCCGCAGTCACCACACGTTATCATGCGGACAAAGGCGAACTCGTTAGACCGTTTGCGTGGTTTCGTCTCATCGACAATTTTCTGCCGCACTTGCTCGTATAGCTCCCGCGTTATCAAGGCCTCGTGTTTGCCTACAAACCAGTTACCACTCTTGCGCGGATACTCGAACACCCCACAGTAGAAGGGATTTTTGAACATCTCGTAGAGCGTGCTGATATTGAGACTTTTGCCGCTGCGGGTCGTAAATCGCAGATCATCTTTTAACCAGTGATATATCTTGACTCCACTCCACCGCTCCTTGCCGACTTTCTCGAAGATCATTTTGACCACTGGCGCACGTAGTGGGTCCAAAAGGTATTCGCACTTGTGGTCCTTGCGTGTGTCGTTTAGGTAGCCGATGGGTGCCCAGCCTGGCAGCATCCCCATCTCTGCCCGCGTCTTTAAGCCCCGCTTCACATTAATACTCTTGTTGTCGTTTTCTAGCTTCGCCTGGCTACACAGGATCATCAGCAGAAACTTCTCATTCGGGTTATTCGAGAACTTCTGCCCATTCGTCTGAATCCCATGTAATAGTCCGGCGTCCATGAGATCGACCACTTTGCCCAAGTCGCCTGCGTTGCGGCTTATGCGATCCGCCGCCCAGGTAAGTATCCCGTTGTATTTGCCTGCGCGTATCTCCTCAGTCATTTCGTTAAAGACCGGCCGTTGGCCGGTCTCTTTCGCCGAGTGCGATTCGCGTTTAACCACCACTATCTCAAGCCCGTCCCGCGTAGCAAGGGCAGTCATCTCCTTTACCTGGCTCTCTATAGAGAGCGCTTGTACCTCGTCCTGCTCGGTCGACTTCCTAGCATACAGGCAGTAGCTTAGCTTAACCGCCTCCTTTGCCTCTGGCTTCGCCCCCAGCACCCCTACGCCTACGGTTCCCTCAAAAACCATGTTCATATCTCTTATGGTTACTTGTTAATCTACAAGTACAAGAGATGACGCAACCACCGCTGTGAGTCCAGCTAGTTCGGTACCCCTCGGAGTTGGTAACTTAGGTATAAAAAACCGCCCGAAAAGGTCGAGCGGTAGTGATATCTGTCAGCAATGTACTGACTATTTTTTCTTGGCGCGCTGGTGGGTTATCTCCCGGCGCTTACCGTACTTCATTTTGAAGAGGTTGACCGTTTGGTCATCCTCCTTTTCGATTTCCCAACCCTCTCCCAGCAGTCGCTTGAGTTGCGGATCGCGTGGATACACGACCTTTGCTTCGGTTGCAGAAGCGCCTGAAGCCAATGCGAGAGTCACTCCCGTCGACTCATCCGCTCCCTCGATTGCGGGGAGGGGCTTCGCCTCAAGTTTGGGCGATGTGGCCACAGCGCTTAGCGGACTAAGGATAACGGCTCCTTTCTGCGGGAGCGGTGTTTTGAATACCACGAGGTTATTGGACCATACCCCCGGTCTACCAAACGTTATCTGTAGTTTGTGGGTGATCGTCACATCGTCTGCAACCGGATGCAGATCGATGAAGAGAAACGCGCGGCCGTCTTCGAAGGATTTCTGCCACACCTCGATTGCAGCAGTGATTCGGTTGCCCCTGTACGTCTCCGGCTCAGAGGTATGGAGGAAGATATTGATCAATCCTCCATCGACCGATTCCGCAAACTGGAGGAAGCAGATGTCGCCCTCGGGATTCTCAACAAACCCTTCTTTGGCTTTGGCTGGAATCGTTATCTTGACGACCCCGCCCTCCCATAACAATTTGCGTTCCAACACCTTGGAAGGAACTCGCGGTGAAGTTGCCGCAAGGGCAACGTCCGTCTCCAACATTGTAGGTCTCCCCAATTGATGCCCGAAGGGGGCGAGGTGCAACTGACGGGAGTTAACTATAAATACATCGGGTTGTCAAATATTTTTTACCTGTTATATTCGAAGTAGAATTGTTCAGATTAAGTGAAGGGGTACGCCCATGTCCGGAACATCGACAGTTACCGATCCTCCAAAGAGTCGTTCATATACGACCCTTAGAGAGAAATTCGTTTCTCTCATGGACGACAAAAGGAAGGCCCTCTTCGATGAATTGTTGGTACTCGGGCGGGAAGAGGCCAAATACGCGGCTCGATATTTCTGCTTGGCTGGCGAGGAGTACAAAAGCCACGAAGAACTCGCGCAGGAGGAGGACCCCCCGAAAGGGGGTAACACAGCGTGGAGAAACATCTCTGTCGTGTCGGTCATCTGCTATCTCGACCCAACACACCAAGCCTCCAAGCAGGCGATGGCGCATGCCGATGCAATCCAGCAATGGGTGCTCCGTAAGCGAGACGAGCAGTTCGATACACACGAACAGGCAGAACAACTTGAGAAACTAAAAGAGTTTGGAATCTCGGCCCTGCCTGAGGATATGTCGCCGAGATATCTCGACTTTTATGTGGACCTTCTGACGGCATGGCGAAAGAACGAGTTCGCAGAACTCTCGGGGCATCCTCGTCTTATGTGTTTGCTTGCAACCAGATGGGGGTTCGAGGACGGGCACTTCTATACTCTGGAGGAGATCGCCGGGGTCCAAGAGTTGACTCGAGAACGGATCAGACAAATGGAAGAAAAGGCACTCCGTTTGCTCGGGATAAAAAGTCGGCCACGACGCGGTGAAAAATAAATATCCAACGCCTAGTAACTTAATTGTGAGGGGCGTTTTTTCTTTTTGCTTCAAAAAAAGAAACCCGCAGAGCCGTTGGTACGGATGCGGGTTTGTTGAGAATGAGTGGATACTCAATCCTCCTCGGGAGCAGATTCGTGATAATGATGAACGACGCGATGGCTTGTCGGTGCAGAAAATTGTGCCCCACCCGCCGGTGACGGGCCAATCGCGGTAGAGACAGGGATGCCGATAAGCGCCGCCGCGAGTTGTGGATAGGTGCCGATATCAGCGTCATTCATACCCAACGTCTTGAACCCTTCCTTCAGTGCTCCGACGCGGGTCTGGACTCCCGCCGCCAGATTCACAATCTGCTGCGATTCTGGCGTCGGAACGCATGAGACAATCGAGAACTGGTCGATCTCAACGCCCCACGTGTCGCTGTGCGTCTTGATCTGCGCGGTGAGTTTCTCACTCATGCCGTGGACATCGGCCATCGCCTGCGCGTCGTCATAGGGCGAGAGCGTGTCGCGGAGTTCTGCCATTGCGACATTCTGCATCGTGAGATCCAAATCGTCGACAACAAACAGAGCCTTGTATATGTCCGTGACCTTGAACCGCACCACCGCATCGACAATGTACGATAGCCCATTCTTGATCGTGATGGTCTGCTGGGGTAGTTCGATTGTCTGCACCCTCACATGTCGGCGGATTAGCGTATCGACGTAAGGGAAGAGGACAGTGAAGCCGGGTTCGTACACAATCGGTTTACCCCCCCCGCCACGATACCGCCTTGCCTTGCCGAATCGTAACTTAATGCCCTGTTCGCCTTCCCTGACGAATCGGAACATTTTGGCGAGGGCACCAATTACACCCCCGGTGCCAGCCAGAGCAGTCGCAATTTCAGCAATAGGTAGCTCCATTGAAGTACCCTCCTGTTATAGAACACCACGGCTCGCCGCGGCACGTTTTACAAACACTTAATCCAGTCGGGACTGTAATATATGTTAAGTCATCTGTCAACGCCCTGTAAATTGAGAGAAAGTTTAATATAAAAAAACTCCCCGTGGGGAGATTTTAGTGCGGAGTTTGTGATTGTGGTTCCGAAAGCCACAGTTGTTTCTCTTCGACATAGAAAGTGCGTCTTGGGCGCCTTACCCCTTGCATCCTGCCGAAGCAGAACATGCTCAACCATCGCTGCTCTTTGTCCACTCGCAGTCGGACTGCGACCCACGGATACTCGAAGAACACCGCGAGGTCTTCTACCGGATACCCATCCTCAACCTCTATCGGTATGCAGGTGATCCGCAGGCGATGAAGTTTGTTGCTCTTGTATGCGGCTGGGTCTTTGAGCTGGTACTGACCGCGCAGGATGGCAAAGTTTTCTTGGATGTAGGGCAACAGTGGCCCTACCCCTACCGCATGTATGTCGATAAATGTGCAGTCCGTCCGAGGCTCTTGCGAAGCTTTTGGAAACACGGTTTCCGTCGCCCACGCAGGGATGAACTTCTGATGTTTCGTAACAACCGTGATAAGGACGCGCTCTACATTGGACAGATCTGCTATCAGCCCCATAGCTTCCCCCTAGAAGGATCAACTTGCTACTGACACTTAACACTCTGCGGTGCGTAAGGTCAACTGTGCGTGTTGACGATATCAATTTTTCGGTGTTAACTCACAACTAGCTGTACAACCCAGGAGAGGGCCGATGAGCTCTACAGTAGACTCTTCTAAACCCATAGCCGATCTCTCGAAGGTAGAGCGCATTCGAGTTACTTTCATCACGAGAAACCGCTCATACCTGCCGAGCTGGTCGAGAGAGACGATCTTTCCTACCACTGCATCTAACGAGCCTAGAACTGATTGTATCGTGGAACATTTGCACGGCACAATCAGCATCAAAGGGCTGTTTGAATGGCTTGGGGGACACTTCGTCGTCTTCAGCGGCTACTATCGGCTCAATGACTCGGTTGCAGAAAAGAATGGTAAGTTTCATCGGTTGCATTTGCGGTTCCTACCCAAGAGCAGCGAAGACGGCCATTCGCTTGAAGATCTTCGAGTCTTCTACAAGCACCCATGGGGAGTTGTCCGTGTTCGAGTCGACAAGGAAGGAAAATGGCTCTCTGTTTTCTGCACGAGACGATTGCAAAACCAGAGGCCAAGTTTATCTCTCAGGATGGAGCAAGATCAGCTTCAGCTCGACCACATGGTACATTCGGCTCCGCCTTGGTGGAAAGAGAAAAACAGGAGGCAGAAAGCGAAAAAGCAAGCTACAGCCCAAGCATCGCCCCCTCCCTAACCGACAGTTCGGATCCCGGTTGTCATCGCGCGACCGGGATTTTTATATGATTCTAAAATAAAAATAGGCTGCAACTTGTAGTAAGTTACAGCCCTTTTACTAACGCCCTAGTCCGGAATAACTGTTGCCCATAGCAGGAGCCGTCTGACGACAGGCCCCATGTCTGTATGGGTTTCGAAATTCCAAGGCATACCCACAATCCTCTCCGCGGTGATAGTGCTTCTGTGCGGCAATTTGCGCGGAGTGGTTTCGGTACCTTCCCGCGTGTAGTCACTGGAGACCTTTGACCGGGTAAAGACCAGGTCAGAAAGCCCAGCAACCACATACCGCGTGTCGAGCCGCGAATGCGCATTAGTCTCGGCGTATCCCATACGCATTAGTCGGTCGACTATCTCAGAGCGGTGTTCCTTGAGCCGATCAAACGTTGTGCGTTCGATCCCGTAGGTGCTCAACAGGTGGATCGGTACGAGACACGCCGCGTCGTAGGTCTTCAGATGCATGAACGCGTCAGAAACGCCGACCTCATCGTAATTGGTCATGATGAGCTCGCGCCCTTCATCCGTCTTGAACTCGAGGCTGCTCGTGTGACTGAACAGCGTCGCGAGCGTGACGGCATTGTAATCGACGGTTCGGTTTTCATCGTCGACCGCTTCCAAGACCATTCGTGCGGCGCGCGGAGGAACCGGCAGTCGTGCTGCCTGTTTCCCTTTGCGAGTGAGCCGCCTGTTTTGGTCAAGGAAACCGAGATGCGAGAGTGTTTGACGTGCCTCTTCGAGGCGGCCGGGGTCCGGCTCGTGGAAGAATGCAAATGTCTCGGGGTCGTAACCCGCCGCCAAGATCTGAAGGACCATGCCGGAGAGTTCATGCCGATTTATAGCGGGTGTGGAGAACTTGTCTCTTTCCTCCAAACCAGGAACCTTTAGGCAGTCGATATAAATCCCCGGCTTGGTACGCCCAGCACGACCACGGCGTTGTGTACGCTCAGCCAGTGATGTGGGCTTCGTGTAGAGGCCCTCGACACCGTGCTTGTACTCGTTCCCTCGCTCCAACCCGCTGTCGACAACCGCGTCGATATCGGGGATGGTTAAAGATGTCTGCGCAATAGTCGTCGCGACGACGCACTTCGGCTCATCGAATGACTCGAACACCCACGACACGTCGTCCGCGCCGAGATCGGCATGAAACGGCAGGCATTTCGCCTTTACATCCGTGCGCATGATACCGCTAATCGTTTCCCGGATTTCTTGTTTGCCGGGAACGAAGACGAGGACGTTCAATCCTCGCTTTAGAAGTCGCACGGCCGCACTGACGACACCTCCCGAGTGCTCAAGGTCCCGAATCGGGAATTTTTTGCCCTCGCAATTGATGATCGGAGCGTTGTTGAAAAACTCGGAGAGACGATCCGCCTCGACTGTCGCCGAGAGAATCACCAGCTTCACCGGTTCGCCGTCGTCTATCAGATATTTGAACCAGGCGATGAGTACCTCCAGGTTTTCGTTCCATTCGTGCACTTCGTCGATGACATAGATGGTTTCTTGCGGGCTCGTTTTGCTGTGTAGCTGATGCAAGACCTCGATACCGTCCGTGCAGTACAGAATGCGCGTGTTCAGCGACCTCATCGCTTTAGTCGCCGTCTGAAAGCCGACGAGTTCGCCGAGAATCGACTTTTGTTCGATCGAAACGCGGCGAGCAAGCGCCTCTGCAGCGACTCGCCGAGGCTGTGTCACGATGACCAGCTCCGCAATATCGAGGAGCATGATCGGAATCTGTGTGCTTTTGCCGGTGCCGGTCGGGGCGACGACGATAAGGGCATCGTGCTCCCGTAATCCTTCGAGAATCTCATCCTTGTGGCTTTCCACCGGAGAGAGCGCGGGAGCGAGAACGGCCTGATCTTGGTCCATTGGGTACCCTTTCTGTGAAAGAAGTTCTGGCTACAACATACCACTAAAAAATATAAAATCAAGCGATTAACTTTTTCTCTTTCATAGAAAAAAGTCCGGACATGTGACTGTCCGGACTGTCTGCCGTTAGGCAGTTGCGCTACTCTTCCTTAAGGATCTGCATCACCTGCCGCATCTTCTCCATGCGCCCGATGTCCCCGATGATCTCGGCGAGCATCTGGCCCATACGGCTGTCTTCGCCGACTGCCGCGAGAAGTTGCTGCAACTTGGCGACCTTTTCCTCATCAGAAAACTTCGCTCCCGACGCTCCACCGCGACGACGAGTGCGGATGGCCGTCGGAGCAGGGGTAAGTTCGCCTGCACCTTGCGGCGGAGCTATCAACACTTGGCGGCCCTTCCGTCGGCCACTGCCGGGCTTTCCAAGCACTCCTTCCTCTTCCAGCTGTCGCAGGATCTCGCGAAGTGGAGGTCCTCCGATTCCCAACTCCTTCTGTAAGAAAGAGAGAGAGGCCTGTTGGGTACGGATAACCAGCTCACGAGTCCGCTGATAGTCGAACGTCTTCTTTTGCTCTGCCGTTGTTGGGAGAGCGAGAGGTTCGGCCGCAGCCACTTGCCCTTCGATGCCAGCTACCGATGGCACAACCGGCTCGGGAGCCCCGGAGCACTCGGCGCTTCGGCAGTCGCAGAGGAGGATAGGAGCAGCTTCTGCGTCTGGCTGGACACCCGCTTGGGACGCATGCCAGAATTTTATGAGAAGCTTTCGCTTCTCTATCCTGCTCCCGCCCATGTTTCCTAGACCAAAGCGAGCGTATAGGCCCGATATGGTGGTATTGACGTATCCCATTGATATATCAACCCGTGTCCCGATCTCATCGTTGGTTTTTCCTTCCTCGATGAGTTCGAGAATGCGCAACTCACGCTCGCTCACAGGTACGGTCGAAGTGGGAGCTGGGGGCGGTTGCGCGTTAGTCAACGTTTGGTCTGCTGGCATGTGCGCCTCCTTGTCATGGCCGTTGCGAAGCTGGTGTCCGCGCTCGGGAGTGATTTGCCCAAGCCCGACAAGCGCTCGTCTCAGGCGTTCCTTGGCGATCTCGGGAGTTGTCGCTTTGACCTTGGTGGTGAATTGAGCAATGCACTCTTCAACCGCCCCGAGCCCAATTCTTTCTTGAGCGGCTATCTCTTCCAGCTGTGTGTCTTCGGCGAACCGAGTCAACACTTGCCGCTGCCAAGGGGAAAACCCCTCAAAAAGATTGGCTGGCGTTTTTGTGTCGAACGCCGCCGATATGTCTTGGGCGCCGGCGCTCTTTTTGTAATAAGCGATGGCCGCTTCCCGCTTTTGTTGCTTGGAAAGGTCGGGGGTGATCCCGATGGCGTTGTACAGCTCATCAAGCATTGCACCCAAACTCTCGAGCGAGGTGTGGTAGCGTTGTGCGATTTGCACGTTGCCGAGCCCTTCTGCAAGAAGCTCGAGCGTGCCGCGCTGTTGAGGTGATAACTCTTCAACCGAACGAAGATCAGACATGCGTCTCTCCTGCGTGGACGTTTTCAATGAAGTCTGTCTCATCTATTATCATATTTAAATCATTTCGTCAAGCATTTCAGTTTGGCACAAAAAAAGACCACCCGCCAAAAGACGAGTGGTTGTAGTGCTATGACGCTGCCCTAAGGAGCTTGTTGAGCTCCTCAATGCGCGCCATCTCCTGGAGGAAAGCATCGTTGTCCATGTCGAACCCCTGATCCCCGAGTTTCACCCACACCCGGCTGATAACCTGCCGGATGTACTCACGGCTTACTCCTTGGAGTTGCCCAACTTCTTCGAGGGTCCGCTTGGTACCAGAGCCATCGAGGCCATAGAACATTCGGAAGATTTCGGCGTATCGGCCTTCTATTTGGCCCATAAACTCGACCTCTTTCGTCACGTTCGCGACTCGCTTTTGAGCCGCATGGAGTTCTTCTCGGGCTTCGATAACACGAGTCCCGTCAAACCCCATATGGTCCGGCAGGATATCCGCGTAGGTCCGAGGATTTGAATCGCCCAGACTGGCAGGGAACGCCGGTTGGTCGAGCGAGATCACCTTGATGTTCGTCCGGAGCAAAACACCTCGGACATACTTCGCGGGCAACCCCGACTCTTCCGCGACTTCAGCCAAGGTCGGCTGACGGCCAGTTCGATACGCCACATCCGCAGAGGCCTTCACGATTTTGCGGCGGTTCTCTTGGATATGAACCGGCAACCGAATGAGGCTGCCGTAATCCGAGATTGCGCGGGTAATCGCCTGACGAATCCACCAGAACGCGTAGGTCGTAAACCTGCCGACCCGGTAGTCGTACTTGTCAGCGGCCGTCATCAATCCGATATTCCCTTCTTGGATCAAATCCTCGAAGGGAAGCTCACTCCACGAGTACTTCCGAGCAACCCAACGGACAAGCCGAAGGTTGTGCTCGATGAGCATGTTGCGAGCAGCGAGGTCGCCCCGTTCCCGCGCCTTCCATCCGAGTTGGAATTCCTCCTCGAACGTGAGTAGAGCGAAGCGCCCAACTTCTCGGTAGTAGATGGCCATCGCGTCGAACTCGAACGGTGTCGAATCAAGCTGATCAAGATTAGCTTTAGCGATCTCCGCTTCGTCGAGTTCGGTCGGCCCTTCGGGCTCTTTGTCCATTCCGTTGATAGGAACTTCGAGAACCTCCGAACCATTGACCTTACGCGTTGTAAGCTTCGGCGATGCTTCTATCTCGCTGGTCGGCGGCTTCTTTGCTGCCGTTCCGTTGAGATGTTTCCCATTGACCTTCGGTTTGTGGTGGAAACCGTTCGTCGCCGGTACAACCTCAGGTTTGAACTCAACCGCCTCCTTGCCGGTTGCGATTGTGACGTTGAGGCCACGAAGGCTCGCGGCCAACCACGTAACGGTTTTCGAGACCTCCTGTCGGTCGCTGGCGACTTGGCCAGAGAGGATCATGGATATCTCCTGTGGGAAAATCTTCCCCCGGGAGATGGCCTTTTCGAGAACTGCTCTAGCTTGCGGCTTGAAACCGCGCGCATCGAGCTCTCGATAGTCGAAAGCGTCTGTCTGCGTCACGGTCTAGCCCCCTCATAAGTTGGAAAGGAACGCGTCTACATCTACAACCCTTTTATACTAAAATTGCCTTGTTGTCAAGCATAATTTGACGTGCTCTAATTTTTCTGCTAGATTGCGGGTAGACTAGTTCATCGACAAGGTCGATGTTTGGCAAACCCGAGGGGAGACCGATGTTCGAACCATACGACTACCAGAGCGATTGCCTGGGGCGGCTCGTTGTCGCCCGACAAGAAGGCAAGAAAAAAGGCCTGGTCGTTATGGCGAGCGGGCTTGGGAAAACAGTAACGGTCGCGTTCGACGTAAAGCAGTGGCGTGCACAAAACACAGGCCGCTTCCTGTACCTATGCGACCAGAATGACATTCTCTACCAAGCGCGGACCACCTTCGAAGCGGTCTTGGAAAACAGCCTTTCTTTTGGCTACTTCCACGGACAGGAAAAGAAGGTCCATGGAATGGACGGCGTATTCGCGTCTTTCCAAACCATGGAGAAGCACTTTGGTTCTTTCGACCCAAAAGAGTTTCCGTATGTTGTGGTCGACGAGAGTCATCACTCGCATGCGGAGACCTACAAGTCGGTCATCGATCACTTTCAGCCCGAGTGGTTGTTTGGTGTCACGGCGACACCCGATCGGATGGATGGACAAGATATCCGGGACATCTACGGTCCGGAGCTCTTCTATCTCCCGCTTGAAGTGGCAATGGCTGACGGCTTGCTTACGCCGGTCGACTACCGGATGCTCACCGACGAGATCAATCTAGACGGCGTGCTCGCACAGCCGGGAGCCCGGCTCACGGTTAGCGACCTCAACAAGAGAATCTTCGTGCCCAAACGGGACGATGAGATAGCAGGCATCATCGCTCAGCATGCTGCTGAGTTTGCTGACCCGCGCATCATCGTGTTCTCTTCGTCGCTCGACCGTTGCGACCAACTTTGCCAGAGTCTCCCCAGTAGTTTAGCGATTCACTCGCGGCTGCCGGTCAAAGAGCGGAACGTCCGCACGGAGCTGTTCCGGCAAGGGCTCGTCAACACGGTGGTGACTGTCGACTGCTTCAACGAAGGGATCGACATTCCCCAGGCGAACGTGGTCGTGTTTCTGCGTTCGACGGAGTCACCGAACATTTTCTTCCAACAGCTCGGCCGCGGCTTACGCCGTAGCGAGGGCAAAGACCGGGTGATCGTCCTCGATTTTGTCGCCAACTGCGACAGGATCAAGATGGTACAAGGCCTCTGGAAGAAAGTGGAAACGGAGCGGAAGAATCGAGAGTCGAGTGGGCGTTCTCATTCGCGAGGAGCGGGGCGGACCAACCTCAAGGTTGACCAACTGCAATTCAATGAGAAGGTCGTTAAAGTGCTCGATCTTCTCGAACGCTTGCGCCCGAAGTACATCTCGGAAATCCCGCGCCTCGCCAGGGAGTACTCCTCCAAAAACGAGGTGCCAGCCGACCGGGTGTATGCGCGGACCCCTGCCGAACTTTGGTGGAAATGCACCGAGTGCGACTACGAGTGGTTGGCAAAGGGCTCTCGACGCCTACAAGGGTCGAAGTGTCCGGCTTGTGAAGGAAAGGTAGTAACGGCAGAAAACAATCTCGCGGCCTGCTATCCGCAGCTCGTGAAGGAGTACTCGCCGAAAAACGATCTTCCTGCGACGCAGATGGCCGTCCACAGCAGCTTCCCGCTGTTGTGGAAGTGTACTGATACGCAATGCGGTTGCGAATGGGTCGAGATAGGCGCTTCGCGCGTCCGACGATTCATCGCTGGCCACGGTTGTCCAGAGTGCTACGAGCAATCATCGCTCAATGAACTCTCTGTCGAGCACCCCGACGTGTTTCAGGAGTATTCGGCCGAACTGAATCCTCTGCCGTCTACGGTGCCCTGGTGGAAGTGCAGCACGTGCGGCTACGAGTGGCGTGGGCGCACCACAGGTCGCATGAAGGGAAAGGGTTGCCCAGTATGCACTGGGAAGGTCGTCACCAATGAGACCCGTCTCGACCTGATATACCCGAGCCTAGCCACAGAACTCGTACCGGGCCGTTTGCACATCGCCCAGTACGTGTCCGTTCACAGTGATCGATTGCAGCACTGGTACTGCCCGTACTGTGCGTATCGTTGGTACGCCTCTCCAAAGAAGCGTATCGCGGACAGGTCTTGTCCGCGCTGTGGCAATCCCAAGAAGGAGGGGGCGGCATCGGCTAGCCCGAGCATCGCCGATCACCCAGCTCTTTCGGGCGAGTATTCGGGGCGTAATGGCGTGCTTGCGGAAAACATGTCGCAAGAGAGTCATCAAGGATGCTGGTGGGTGTGCGGTTCGTGTCAGTTCTCATACCTGGCATCACCGCATGAACGTCTGCATGAAGGGGTGACGTGTCCGGTGTGCACAACCTTGGAGCTGCCAACAGAGGGGCTTCAACAACTGAACTCAGCGTGAGCTGTTTTCGACCCCGCGGTCTTCGGACGCGGGGCTTTTTCTTACCTACTTTTAGATATAGACCCCACACAGAGCTGTTGGTAACCCCCTTCGCAACCCTCCAAACCTAAGCTAGGGTGCTGGACGATGCCCAGTTTGGGGGTATCATAGCTCTGTACAACTGAATACAAGGGCCTAACCCCAGAAGCTTCTTTTGGGTAAGGCCGAAAATCGTGACTCACAAAAACCCGGTTGTTAGGGCGTGAGTCACGTTGTGTAGGGAAACTTACACAGGGCTTCGGCCTCCTAGCAGCCGGTTTTTTGTATCTAAAAATTCCTGCTGCTAATTATTTATTAGCTCACTCGGCGGTATGGAAAGGGAACTATATACAATACTACCCTAGAATAAAAACGGCATTGCAAACGCAAACAGCACAACTAAGTAAGAAATGACAGTAAGAAGTGCCCACCGTTTACTACCTGTCCTAAAAAGATGAAACGGCAGATAAATAATTCCTATCACCAATACAGATTTTCCAACATAAATGTTTGGGTCAAAGATAGCATCTAAAAAGATTAGTGCCAAAATCCCATATAC
>Ga0209515_10007310_pt1 | contig 13343 bp, 14 predicted proteins | sample Subgroupgradi54m_FD_187454 | JGI IMG/M metagenome (GOLD analysis project Ga0209515, IMG submission 187454) | Subsurface groundwater microbial communities from S. Glens Falls, New York, USA - GMW60B uncontaminated upgradient, 5.4 m (SPAdes)... ...
GGTATAGACTCGTGAACCTCGGCCACCGATGAACTGTTGTGTCTCATAGGCCTTGCGGAGAGCACATTTCAAGGTTCTGATGGCGTGGTCATCATAGTACCCACCGTAGTTCATGACCCACACAGGAACATCTTGAAACCAGATGGTCGTTGTGCCAGCGGACTTCGGCGAGTTTGGAGTAACGCAGTAGCGATCGAGAAGATAGAAGTCACCATCGCGGAAGGGAATGGCCTTGTAGCCAGGCATGTCAGCGATCTTGATTTTCTGACCGCCAACTGCGTAACCTTCCATCATTGCCTTGAAAAAGAACGCTTGAATCTGTGCCATGTCCAACATGATGTCTCCTTATGTGGTTACCGAAGGGGAAAATTCATCCGAGAAGATATTAACATAAGAAAATGTACATGTCTAGTAGCTCGTAATTTGGAAGTTTTACCGACGGGAGACTCCATATTGGTTCAAATAATCTATGTCGCTCTGAATGCCAGATTTCAATGCCATGACATTCCTACCATATGTGCAATTTGAACCACCGCTACCGTAGTACTTACAAGCCGATCTGATTTCTCCGCTATATGTGCCACTGCCCGCACCCAAATCGCCAAGATATAAAGCAGAAGCTAAAAAAGCATCTTGCGGATCCCACGGATTAGCAAAATGTCCCAAGGCCGATTGAAGCCGATCCTGAAAAAGTTTCCAAGTTGAAGCGATAAACTGGGCTGGTCCCATGGCTCCGCCGTAACCGCCGTAACTAGCGATGGGACAAGAGACGACTGTTTTCAGAGAAGGAAAACCCAACTTATTTGTAATATCTAGAAACGGCTCAACATCGCGGCTGACTTTCATTAAATTCGACCAAACTCTTCCCCCATCGACAGTCACTCCGGCTCCGGTTGAAATATCAGTCAAATAACATTTACCGACATTAGCACCTAAATTACTTTCTTGAGTTAAAACAGCCAAAAGAAAAGCTGGCGATATTCCAGTTTTGCTTCCGGCCGTTTGGGCGTAAGTCAAAGCCGTGCCAAATGGAATGGCCGCACTGCCGCCGGCCAGTTTAAAGAGCTTAGCTTTGATCTCTGCCACCTTGGCTTGCCTTTCAGCAATAACTTGTTCATACGTTTTTTCCTGCGTCTTATTAACCTGTATCAAATACTCTTTTTCTTTCTCATTGGCTTGGACTTGAACTTTGACCGCCGTGGTAGCTGCTTTTATGTCGGCTTCTTTATTTTTCTGGACATCCAAAGCGGCTTTTTCTTTTTCAGTCAAAGATTTTTTGGCTCGAATTTGGACGAACAAATCAGCAAGAGACCTGTTAACCGACTGAAAAGTATCTATGTCGCTGAAAAAATCGGAAATGTTTTGATTGCCCAAAATGATTTCAACAAGACTGTGGGCGTCAATCTGATTTGTCTTGCGCAAAAGCTGAGACATGGAGTCGTGGCCGTCGCTGATCTGCTGTTCCAAACTATTTATGTGAGCATTTTTCTTGGCAATATCTTGATCAAGCTGGGCAATGGCAATAGTTTTTTGTTTTATAACTGCTTGGGCTTGTTTTATTTTGGCATTCAATATAGCGGCCTCTTGTTGAAGTGACTTGGTATTGGCTTTTGTACCATCCAAAATAGACTGCCACTTGGCAATATCTGCCTCGGTCTGAGCCAGTTCCGCCCGCCACTGCGCCTCCTGTTCCTCCTGCGTCAAAGCCATAGTCGCACTCGGAAAAGCGACCAGAAAAACAAAAAATAATACAAAAAACTTTTTACTTATCATTATTCCAATTCTAACATACTTCAAACATCTGCTAACACTCCGTGTTAGCAGATTATTTAAAATTATTCAGTCGGCTTCGCCTCTTCTTCTGGCGCTCCTTCTTCTTCCTTCTTGCCTTTCTTCTCAACTTCGATAGATGACAAATCAACAGGCACTTCTTCTTTCTCTTCTTCTTTCGGTCTGCCGACGGAAGCTACAACTTCATGCGGAAGCTCAACAAGATCGACACCCACAGGCAATTCTATCTGCGAGGCTAGAACTTGCGAGTCAAAATCCACCAGAGTTGATATATCCACTTTTATATCATGGGGAATATGCTGTGGGTCGGCAGATATTTTCAGTTCATGCAAAGTTTTTATGAGCGCGCCGCCAAGATCTTTTATAGCAGGAGAAACGCCGACGAAATCAAGCGGTACATCAACTTCAAGTTTCTTACCTTTTTCAAATACATAAAAGTCGGCGTGACGAGGGATGTCAGAGACTGGATCAATGTCCACATCGTGTATCAAAGTATCGACAGATCCATCTCCACTTTTTATAGTGACAACACCAGACTCGCCTGCTTCGTGCCAGACTTTCAAGAAATCTTTTTTGAGCAAAGTGATAGGCGTACTTTCAGTTTTCTTACCATAAAAAACCGCAGGCATTTTGCCTTCTTTTCGAAGTCTTTCAAGTCCAACAGACTTGTCTCTCTTTTGTGCTTCAAGAATTAACATCCAGCTAGTATATAGAAAAGGTTGAGAAAAATCAAATTACTTTATTTGCAGGAGTCTTCCCCTCTAGGAAATCAATTATATTTTGGGCAGCTAATACAGCCATGCCTTCGCGGGCTGGAATTGTGGCGGAGGCGATGTGGGGGGTTATAACAATGTTTGGCAAATCAGCTAGGCCCTCGGCTAAGCTCGGTTCGTTTTCAAAAACATCAAGACCAGCTCCGGCAATAACTTTATTTTGCAATGCTTTGACCAGAGCAGCTTCATCCACAACTGGTCCGCGGGATGTGTTTATGAGGTATGCCGTTGATTTCATCATTTTCAGTCTCTCTTCGTTTATCAAATGTTTCGTTGAATCCAGAAGTGGCACATGAACAGAAACAACATCAGAAACTTTCAGCAACTCCTCTGGACTTTCAAAATATTTCGCCTGTAGCTCTTTTTCAAACTCCTCGTTCTTTTTTACATCATAATAAATAATATTCATATCAAATCCTTTTTTCAAAATCTGCCCAACACGAAAACCGATCCGTCCTGCGCCGAGAATACCAACAGTCTTGCCTTTCATATCCAACCCCAGAAAACCGATTGGCTCCCAGCCATGAAATCTGCCCTCGCGCAAATACTTGTCCGCCTCAACAATTCTCAAAGCTACGGAAATAAGCAGAGCCACAGTGTGCTCAGCCACGCTATCCGTCAAAGCCCCGGGAGTATTTGTCACCGTGATCCCTCTCTTTGTTGCTTCCGATACATCTATGTTGTTGTAACCGACAGCGTAGTTTGCAAATATTTTGGCTGTTGGACAAGCATCAAAAACTTCTTCGTCTATGTAGTTGGTAAGCAGACATAACACAGCATCATATTGTTTTGATTTCAAACTTTCCAAAAGTTCATCCTTTGTCAAAATCCCGTCCTTTGGACTAACATCAACTTCCAGTCCTTTATCCATGAGCATCTTAATCCCAACTTCCGGAATCTTTTGTGTAATAAAAATTTTTTGCATGTATTTATTCACTTGGCGGTGAAACCGCCAAGTGAATATTTATAGGCTATTAAATAATCTGAGTTTTTTCTCCACAACATCTTGTACAGCCTTAACTGCCGGTTTCAAAAACTTATATGGAGCTATCTCGTCTGGATTTTCGGAAAGTCCGATTTGAAGACCCTGCCTGTATGCCACCCGTATTTCTGTATTTATATGAACAATACAAACACCATTTGCGATGGCTTCTTTGAAATCATCTTCGGAATTGCCTGAGCCACCATGGAGAACAAGTGGCACGCCTACCACATAGGAAATTCCTATGATCCTCTCAATATTTAGTTTCGGATCAACTCCCCCGCGAAGCATGCCGTGAAAGTTCCCTACCGCCGGAGCGAGCATATCTATGCCAGTCTCTTTTACAAATTCTTTTGCCTTCATCGGATCAGTTAGAGAGTTCTCCGAGAGATTAACCCCCTCCGGAATATCATCAAAAACTTTTGATGAAGTCCCTATGAATCCCAGCTCTCCCTCAACCAAAACATCCCTGCCCGCCAAAGCCTTGGCGTCGGCGGGCCGACCACAATTCCTCGCATATTCCACACATTGTTTTGTTACCTTGACATTTTCTTCAAAAGAAAGCTTGGCTCCATCAAATATAACGGAATCAAATCCAGCATCTATGGCTTCTTTTACTTTTTCAAACGAGTACGTGTGGTCAGCATTGAGAAAAATAGGGTAACCAAACTCATCACGCAGACTTTTAACAAGAGCCACAGCTTGCTTAACACCGACAAAATCCCTCTCGCCCTCCGAAACTCCTATAATAACCGGAACCGAGAGGCTCTGGGCCGCTCGAAAAACTGCCCATAATTGCTCCATATTAGAAATATTAAAATGCCCTATAGCTACTTTTTTCTCTTGGGCTTCTTTGACGCACTGTCTTAATGTCTGCATATGCATATTGTAGCATAGGAACAAATGGTCATGCTATACTTAAAACATGGAAAAGTTGGATTTTTTGGCAATAGGAGAACTGGCCATAGACGCTTTTATTAGGTTGAAGGAAGCAAGTGTTAATTGCGATATTGACAATGAAAATTGCAAAATCTGCATGGACTTTGGAGCCAAGATTCCATATGAATCTGTGGAAGAAATACCAGCTGTGGCAAACGCTGGCAATGCTTCTGTGTGCGCTAGTCGTCTGGGGCTTTCATCAGCCATCGTGGCACATGTTGGTAAAGATGCTAATGGAGATAAATGTCTGAACTCTCTAAAAAAGGATGGGGTTATAACTGACTATGTTTTTAGCGATGCAGATAAAGATACAAACTACCATTATGTACTGTGGTTTGAAAAAGATAGAACGATATTACAAAAGCACTCCGACTTTGATTATTCTCTTCCAAACATAACGGATCCGAAGTGGATTTATTTGACATCCCTTGGAGAGAAATCGCTGGAATTTCATAAAACAATATCAGAATATTTGGAAAATCATCCAGAGATTAAACTGGCTTTTCAGCCGGGGATATTCCAAATAAAGTTCGGCGCTGAACAACTAAAAGATATTTATTCGAAAACGGATATTTTCTTTTGTAATGTTGAGGAGGCACAAACTATTTTGAAAAATCAATCTCGCGAATTGCCAGTCCTGTTAAAAGGCGTAGCCGGTCTTGGACCAAAAACAGTAGTCATAACAGATGGATATGACGGAGCTTATGCCTATGACGGAAACAATATGTGGTTTATGCCAATATACCCCCACACACCCATAGAGCGCACAGGCGCCGGAGATGCATACGCCTCCACAATCGTGTCAGCTTTGGCAATGGGCAAGCCATTGCAAGAAGCACTCTTATGGGCACCTATAAACTCCATGTCAGTAACCCAGTTCGTCGGCGCTCAAAAAGGCCTTCTAGATCAAGAAAAAATAAAAGACTATCTAGAAAAAGCTCCGACGGATTACAAGTTAAAGAAAATCTAATTCCCCTTACATAATTTTCATCCTATAGTACAATAATTATGTAAGTCATTTATACTTGGCTGTTTACTTGGCGGTGAAACCGCCAAGTGACACCGCCAAGTGATTAAGTCTTCCTACCAATCACTTTTTTGCAAGCAGCTAAGATGTGTGATTCGCCCATTCCGTAGTGTTCGAGGAGTTCGTCGGGTGTGCCAGACTGACCGAAGAGGTCGTGGACACCTATGAATTCAATCGGCGTTGGAAAGTTTTGTGACAAAACTTCCGAGACAGCAGAGCCGAGACCTCCGGCTATTTGATGCTCCTCTACTGTGACTAAGGCCCCGCAAGTTTTTGAAAGTAAAATGATCGCTTCCGTGTCCAGAGGTTTTATGGTTGAAATATTTAAAACTTTTGCGGAGATTTTTTGTCCTTTCAAGGTTTCCGCCACTTTTAATGCTTTATAAACCAGAGCACCAGTTGCAATAATTCCAACATCGGCTTTTGCTTCTTTCTCTCCGTAGTACATTTGAGCCCTGCCAACTTCAAAGGGACTGTCTTCTGTTGTGATAACAGGGGTTTTCTCTCGAGCCAGACGAATATAAACCGGTTTTTCCAAATCTACAGAAGCAAGTGTGGCTTTTTGAGCTTCTATATGATCACAAGGAGAAATTACAATCATATTTGGTATGACTCGTGTGATAGCAATATCTTCTATAGCTTGATGCGTACCACCATCTGGACCGACTGATATGCCAGCATGGGAACCAGCGATTATAACCGGCCGGTCGTTATAGCAAATAGTTGTGCGAATCTGCTCCCAATTGCGCCCAGGAGAAAACATGGCGTAACTGGAAATGAAAGGTATCTTGCCCATAGCCGAAAGGCCGGAAGCAACAGAGGCCAAGTTTTGTTCTGCCACGCCCATTTCTATAAATCTTTTTGGAAATTTATCGCGGAAAAGATTCATCTTGGTTGATTCGGTCAGATCGGCGCACAATGCCACCACATCCGGATTTTTTTCACCAGCCAAAAGCAGTCCGTCGCCAAAACCTTTGCGAATAGGAACCTGCTCTACTTTTTTATCAAACAAATTCGGATTTAAATACTGGTCTTTATTCATGTTCAGATATTATTTGTCCACCAAGAGTTCTCAATTCAGCCAGAGCGATTTTGGCTTGTTCCTCCTTTGCCGGTTCGCCGGCGATTTCCGTCCCGGGTGGATTACCGTGCCATTTAAAATCTCGTTCCATGAAAGAAACTCCTTTTCCGGGAATTGTCCTAGCGATTATTACGGATGGTCCGTCAAAAACCGCTTGGGCTCTGCCGATGGATTCGACAATAGCACTGAAATTGTGCCCATCAATCTCCTCAACATGCCAGCCGAAACTTTCGAACTTGTGTGACAGAGGCTCCATGGGCATAATATCTTCTGTGTAGCCATCTATCTGAATGTTGTTTCTGTCCACAATAGCCATGAGGTTGCCCAGTTTTTCTTTGCCAGCAAGCATTATAGCTTCCCAACTCTGACCTTCATCCAATTCACCGTCGCTCATCAGACAATAGAAAAAACGCCCGCTTGTTTTGCCTCTATCCATCCTGTCGGCCAAAGCCATGCCAGTGGCTTGGGACAATCCAGCACCGAGAGGCCCTGACGAAGTTTCTAACATGGGCAAAAAATCTCGGTGAGGGTGACCTTGAAGGCGTGATTTGAATTTACGAAGGGTAAGAAGTTCTTCCACTGGAAAATATCCAGAATGGGCCATAGTGGCGTAGAGGACCGGACAGATGTGGCCGTTTGAAAGAATGATTCTATCTCGGCTAGGCCATGTCGGTACCTTAGGATCGTGTTTCAATATATGAAAATAAAGAGCGGTAAAAACATCGGCCATGCCCAAAGGTCCCGCTGAGTGCCCAGAGCCAGCTGAGACAAGCATTTCTATGATAGAAATGCGAATATCATTGGCCTTTTTTTCCAAAAATCCTATTTTTTCGTCTGTTAAATCGTTTGTCATAATGATAAGTTTTTGAATACTTGCTCGGGATTGTCGGAGTCTAAAATCAATCCACCAGAAATAAGTTTATTTGTGCCGGCTGAAACCAGCTCATTTTTAGTATCCAAGTTTATACCTATATCAATGGCAATTATACTCTCGGGATATAGTTTTCGCAAAGTTTTTATCATATCTATGGCTTTTGGATCCAAATCTACACCATGTTTGCCAAGCGTGTCAGAACCCATAACTTGTATAAAATCTATTTGAGAAATAAAAGGTTCAAGATGAGAAATATCTGTTGATGGTTTTATTGCCACACCGATAGAAACACTATTCTCACGACAAATATCTATGACTTTTTGGAAATTATCCGCAGTTTCTATATGGGCCACTATTCCAGAAACCCCTGTATGTATCCAATCCAGCAAAACATTTTCCGGAGACTTGACCATTAGATGTATTTCAAACTCAATATCCTCCCACCTCGGCCAGCCAACTTCTTGTGATTTAAGTTTTTCAAAAAAGTCTCCATCACGACCATTGTAAGGCCAAGTTTTTGTTGGAGTAAAAATGCCGTCGGAAATATCTATTTGAATAAGATGAGCAAACTTAGAAACTTTTTTTATTTCCTCCTCTAGTTGCTCTCTTGTCTCCGGAATTATAGCTGGAACAACTTGTATCATACATTTTTATTTGTAAATTTTCCGTAAATCCAACCTATGACAGCCCCGAGAACAAAATAAAATAAGATTGGACCGATAAAAAGCATATATTCTGGCACATGAACATTTGGCAAAATCAGATCTAAGGGGTAGGAAAGGATGTAATCAATAATTAGAGTGGGCATGACCCAGTATGGAAAGCAGACCACAGAACATCCTGCCGTACTACCAGCAATGCCGAAAGGATAGAGAATGGCTGTAGAAAGAGCGTACAATATCAGAACGACCGATCCCCCTCGGAGCCAATATCTTTTTTTATTCATGACGAAAAATTAGGATAGCGTTCTATTTTTTTAATCCTTCTCTCATGCCTTTCATCACCTGAAAACTTTGTGTGAAGGAAAAGATCAACAGCTCTTCTGGCCTCCTCTTTTGTCAGAAAGTCGGAGCCCAGAGAAAGAACATTGGCATTATCATGTTCTCGCGACAGAGTAATCATGTGTTTTGATCCGCCATAAAACACAGCACAACGGACGTTTGCAAAACGATTAGCCACTATAGCTTCACCTTGGCCGTTTCGACCTATAACAATGCCAAATGCCGGCTCCCCACTTCCAATATTGCGGGCAACTTTGGAAATATAATCCGGATAATCGTCGTCGTGAACATATTCTTTTGGCCCGCAATCGTAGACTTCATATCTATCTTCCAAAAGATATGAAATCAAATCTTTTTTCATTTCAAATCCGGCATGGTCTGATGCAATATAGATTTTCATTGTGTGACACAATAATTATAGACAGTACCTCCAACACACGAACTATAATCATAACTATCGCCCGTGTTTTGTTCCATGTTGGCGCAAAGAGTATAGTGACCGTTAACATTATCGGTACTGCTAAATAAATAATCTCCAACTTGTCCATGTTTTGTCGGATCAAATTGGAAAGTTCTCATGTACGGCTCCAGATCTGTTTGGAACGCGGCACCGTATCCACTAGTGGTATTTGAAATATATGTGCACCAACCAGTTTGATTCTGTGGTAGATGACCATTTTCAGAGAAATAAAGATTTATAGCTTTTACTATTTGGTCAACATTTTGTTTTCTTCGTATGTCACGACCACGAACTGTAGCTGAATAAGTGAAAGTGATGACCACACCAGCGATTATGGCGATGATAGCTATGACGACTAGGAGTTCAATCAATGTAAAACCTTTTTTCATATTAACATTGTATAAAACTTTATAAAAATGAAGCCGTTTTGACAACATGCTCAATAAGGGAGTATGTGTAGCCCACTTCATTGTCATACCAGGCCATAACTTTGACTAAGTTGCCGTCCACCACGCGAGTCAATCCCAAATCAGCGATTGAAGCATATTTGCTTCCCAAGATGTCAGAGGAGACTAACGGTTCTTCGGTAACAGAAAATATTTTCTGCCAGTGCTTGTCTCCTGCAGCTTTTTTCAAAATATCGTTTACCTCTTCGACCGTTGTATTTTTCTTAGAGATAAAAGTTATGTCAACAATTGAACCAGCTATGACCGGCACTCTTATAGCTATGCCATCGAATTTGCCATCGAGCTCGGTTATGGCTTTGGTAGTAGCCAGCGCAGCGCCAGTTGTAGTCGGCACTATATTGTGGGCAGCAGCCCGACCTTCTTTAAAATCTTTGCCGTTTGGACCATCGACCAAGTTTTGGCTGGCGGTGTAACCATGAACCGTATTGAGAACAGCTTTTTCAATACCGATACTTTGGTTTAAAATCTGGAGGACCGGACTACCAGCGTTTGTGGTGCAGGAGGCATTTGATGTCACAACTTTTTCCGAAAGAGAATCGCAATTTATGCCCATCAACACTGTTCCCTCGTCTACTGGATGAACTTTTCCTGCTGGAGAATCATGTGCCGGCGCTGTTATAACCACTTTTTTTGCCCCTGCTGTAATGTGAGCCCGAGCAGCCTCAAATGTAGTGAAAAATCCTGTTGATTCCACCACCACATCTATGTCCAAAGCTTTCCACGGCAAGTTTGCTGGTTCTTTTTCAGACAAAAAAGAAATAATTTTGCCGTCAATTATGATTTTTGTTTTGTCAGATGAGACAGAAACAGAGGAAAACTTTTGTCCGTAAACGCTGTCGTATTTCAAAAGATAAGCGATATTGTCGATATCACCCAAATCATTTATAGCCACAACATCAACATCATCTCGCTCTTTTGCAATTCTTAAAAATGCTCGACCGATCCTGCCCGCGCCGTTTATAGCAACTCTTATTTTCATATGTACAAATTATATCAAAGAAAAATAAAAATTCACAATCATTAATTGTTACCATTGTTACCAAGGGTTGTTACCAAGGGTAACCCTTGGTATAATAGGTGTTGTTACCAAGGGTTGTTACCAAGGGTAACCCTTGGTATAATAGGTGTATGGAGAGAAAAGAACAATTTGAGGAGGGCGAATTTTATCACGTATATAATCGAGGAGTTGAAAAAAGAATAATATTTCAAAATTCTTCTGATTATAAAAGATTTCTAGCACTTCTATATCTGGCCAACAGCGACCAAACAATACAATTTCGAAATGATTTTTCAAAAACAACACTTGATGAAATACTGAAACAAGATCGCGGAAAACAACTGGTGGCAATTGGAGCATACTGTCTAATGCCAAATCATTTTCATTTACTTATAACCCCTTTAGTCAAAGGAGGGATACCTAAGTTTATGTTGAAACTTCAAACCGGATACTCTATGTATTTTAATATAAAGAACGACCGAGTTGGGTCATTGTTCCAAGGAACATTTAAATCAAAACATATAGACGATGATATATATTTAAGATATATGTATGCTTATATACATTTGAATCCAGCAAAATTAAAAAACCCAGACTGGAAAAATCAACCAAAAACATTTTTGAGTCAACTTAAAAAATTCATTGCTGAATATCAATATTCAAGTCTACAAGAATATATTTCTTCGGATTATAAAATAATAAACACAGAATTATTTCCTGTAGATGAAAAAGAAATCTGTGACTATAAAACTATGGTGGATGATTTCACCAAATACCAAGGGTAACCCTTGGTATTATTGTGGAGGAGTTTCTTTTTTAGTGCTAGCGTGGCTGTCAACTTCATAGCTGGTATTCTGTGATTCGAAGAAATTAACCAGCTCAAAAACATCTGTGGCGGTGGACATCCACTTGGCTGGGTTGCTGACTCCATAATATTTTGGCATACCAAGCTCGGCTAGTCGTCTGTCCGCCACATACTGAACATATTGGTTGACATAGTCCGCGTTCAAACCAAGAATTCCATTGGGAAACAAGTCTTTGTTATAATTCACTTCCAAATCCACTCCTTCAATAATTATATTTCGGATTTCAGCAGCAAACTCCTCCGTCAAAAGCTCCGTGTTTTCTTCTAAAATATTATGAACTAAGTTTATACCAAATTTCAAATGGAGTGATTCGTCCCGTAAAACCCAGTTTATCATAGAGCCAAAATTCCTCAGCTGGTTTCTTTGGCGAAAAGATAAGGCCACCATAAAACCGGAGTAAAACCAGATGCCTTCCATAACGATATTTGTGGCAACTAGGTTTCTGATAAAATCTTTCTTGCCATCAATCGAGGAAATATCAAGTTTCTCTTCCGTCATTCGAGTCAAATATTTATTTATGTATGCCTCCTTGGCTATCATAGATGGAACCTCCAAGTGAGTATTGAAAACAGTCTCCCTGTCAAAGGGAAAAGTCTCCAAAACATATTCAAAGGCCACACAGTGGTTGGCCTCTTCCCACATCACTTTTGCCAAATACAAATGACACTCTGGAGCTTTGAGATATGGATACATACCAAGAGCGATAGAACGATTGACGATAAGTTCGGCCGGATTAAAAAATGCCATCAGAAACTTTATAGCGTGTCTCTCGTCCTCAGTCATCTTTTCAAAATCCTCCAAGTCCTCCTTCAAGGCAATCTCGTGCGGAAACCATGTGTTTCGTACAGCTTGGTTGTATAAGTCATAAGCCCACTTATAATTAAGCGGGTGCAAGTTCATATCCGTCGGTGATGGTTTTCCAATCAACATGTGATTATTGGCAACTTATGCAAATATTTGCATCAGCTGGATCCTCCGGACCAATAACGTTCGAACTATCAGGAGAAGAAATCCTGTGAGAGACTAGCGGCTCTTCTTCCATACTAAGAGATTTTATTTCGTCCAACATACTACTAGTCGGGGGCTGATTTTCTTCTGCTACAAATTGTGCTACTGGCTCTGGAGTAAAAATAGGGACCACCGGAGCAACTGGAACAGAAATTGGCTCTTCTGTTATAAGAGACTTTTGAAGTGGAGCGGAGAAAGCTGGAGAGTTAGCAAAATTAAGCATACCAAATCCAACCTTACCGATTTTCTGGGCTTTGTTTACATCCGTCGTACTCTGCTCGGCTGTGTGTCTAGGTTTCATGTGCAGATAGTAGGTTGTTTTCAGTCCCTTACCCCATGCAGCGCTATAAATCTTCATGGTCTCATCTACATCCCGAGTTTCAAGATACATGTTGCGGGACAGAGCTTGATCAATCCATTTTTGAGCCCGAGAAGCAATCTCTATAAAGGCGTACGGCGAAGTGGTGAAAGAAGTTTTATAGACGCTTTTCAGATGATCTGGAATGTCCTCTATGCCAGAGATATCGCCTTGGAACTCAATAATCTGACCTTTGACTTTTTCCCAAATGCCCAGATTTGTCAGATCTTTTACCAAGTTGTGGTTAATATCCAAATATTTTCCTGAAAGGGTATTACGAGAAAAAACTTGAGCAAAGCGCGGGTCAATGCCCGGTACGGTACCAGCCACCAAACCGATAGTGGCGTTTGGAGCCACAGCCATCAGGGTAGCATTGCGCATGCCATGCCTGACTTTTTCCCGAAGAATACTCCAATCAAGTCCCTTGTGTTTTGATTCTTTTGTTACAGTTAATGGAATACCGCGCTCTTCTTCCAGACGACTAAGGGTGTCAACTGGCACCAAGCCATTTGACCAACCGGAACCGGCGAAGTTTTTATAGGAACCGCGAGATTGGCCTAAGTTAGCGCTTTCATCTATAGCCATATAGGAAATAAATTCAAATATCCTATCTGTAAAATCCCAAGCGTGAGATGAATCATAGGCCATGCCAAGCTGTTCTAGCACATCAGAAAGTCCCATCACCCCCAAACCTATTGCCCGATTTTCGCTATCTGATT
>Ga0209515_10007312_pt1 | contig 13342 bp, 18 predicted proteins | sample Subgroupgradi54m_FD_187454 | JGI IMG/M metagenome (GOLD analysis project Ga0209515, IMG submission 187454) | Subsurface groundwater microbial communities from S. Glens Falls, New York, USA - GMW60B uncontaminated upgradient, 5.4 m (SPAdes)... ...
TGCTCCCTGACAGATCCCACATTCCCGCCCCGGCCCATGGCTGCCTCTGGGATTCCAGCGTGGGATTTCCGCCCTTCTCTACGCTGCTACAGCGTGGGACGGGACACCTGCAGGATGGATTGGCGCACCCACCATACGGCATAGGAGATGAATTTGAATTCGCGCGTTTCATCGAACCGTTTCGCGGCGCGGATCAAACCTAAGTTACCTTCGTTGATCAGATCGCTTAATGGCAATCCCTGGTTCTGGTAGTTGCGGCATACTGAAACCACGAAGCGCAGATTGGCGCGGATCAATTGGTTCAAGGCATGGCGATCATTGTTGCGGATGCGCTTGGCGAGGCCGGCTTCTTCTTCCGAGGTCAGCGGTTTGGTTTTGCTGATCTCTTTGTAGTACAGGGACAGGAACTCATCTTTGACCGTGGTCTTATCGTTTGCGTTTTGCGCGGATGACATTGTTCTCATACGGGATTAGATAATCAAAAACCGGGCCACGTTGCATGATTTCGATCACGCGGTACGGATTTGAAATACTTGAGAAAAAATGAAGTCGCGCTTTACGCTTTTTTGAGCAGGAGATCGAGAATGCTGTTCGAGGTCAAACTCTCGGCTTCGGCCTGGAAATTCAAAAGGATGCGGTGATTCAGAGCGGATTTGAAGATGGCGCGGATGTCTTCTTCCACTGGAGTGGGACGTCCGTTCAACAATGCGCGGGCTTTGGCTCCGAGAACCAGAAATTGAATCGCGCGCGGTCCTGCTCCCCATTTGACATATTTCAACACTTCCTTGTGTGAATTGTCAGGAGTAGGCCGGGTCGCGCGCACCAGTTTTACGGCCAATTCGAAAATGTGGTCGGAAACGGTCATTTCTATGACTCGATCCTGCAATTCCATGATTTGCTCGCGATTCAGCACCGATTGGATCTTCTCCGTCATCCTGCCTGTATGCTTTTTGATAATCGCGAGTTCTTGTTCGTAAGTCGGATATTCCAACTGCAAAGCGAAAAGGAATCGATCCAATTGGGCTTCCGGAAGGGGATAGGTGCCTTCCTGTTCGATGGGATTCTGGGTCGCCAAAACCATGAACGGTTCTTCCAGCTTTTCCGTGCGGCCGAAAACCGTGACGATTTTCTCCTGCATGGATTGGAGCAACGCGGCCTGGGTCTTGGGTGGAGTGCGGTTGATTTCATCGGCCAACAGGATCTGGGTAAAGACCGGGCCGTGGATGAAAACCAATTCGCGGGAACCCGTGCTTTTATTCTCCTGGAGAATTTCCGTTCCGAGAATATCGGAAGGCATGAGATCGGGCGTGAACTGGATGCGGTTGGATTTGAGCGTCAGGGCCTGGGCGAAACTGTTGACCATGGTGGTCTTGGCCATGCCGGGCACACCGATAAGAAGCACATGGCCCCGGGCCAACAAGGCGATGAGGATTTTCTCCAGTACCTCTTCCTGGCCGACGATGACCTTGCCGACTTCGTGCTGGAAACGTTTGAGGATGCCGGGGATGTCTTGAAGCGCTATCGGCATACTCTCATCCCCTTCTCGAAAGCAAGCTTATGCCCGTCTGCTACATTGGCCTCGTCACGGTACTACCTGTACCGTTCCTCGGCCGGCTTTGCATACGGGGCCTTTACTACGAAGCCCTTCTTCGCCATAATCTTCCTTTCGAGAAGGGGATTACGGTTAGCTTCAATCTAGTGTCGTAACGACCGGGCGGACCGGAAATCGGACGACGTTATTGAATTAAGCCTTGGCTTTGTCTTCCGCGGATTCGGCCAGGACGACGGCCTGGTTCTGATGGAATTCCACGAAGCCGCCGGAAACAGTATAGTAGGTTTCCTTGCCGTTGGCCCGGATTCGGACGTCGCCCTTGGACAGGCTGGCCAAGATGGGAGCATGGTCCTTGAGGATTTCAAAAGGACCGGCGCTCCCCGGAACGAGGAGGGCTTCCACCTCTCCATCGAACATGGCTTTATCCGGGGTAAGTATTTGCAGCTTCATGGTTTTCCCTTATCCCGATCCTACTTGAGGGTCTTCGCCTTCTCGACGGCTTCCTCGATGGAACCGACCATGTAGAACGCGTTTTCCGGGAGATCGTCGTGCTTGCCTTCCAGGATTTCCTTGAAGGAGCGGATGGTGTCCGCCAGCTTCACGAACTTGCCCGGGATGGACGTGAACGTCTCGGCCACGGAGAAGGGCTGGGACAGGAACTTCTGGATGCGGCGCGCGCGGTTCACGATGGCGCGATCCTCGGCGGACAATTCGTCCATGCCCAGGATGGCGATGATGTCCATCAATTCCTTGTAGCGCTGCAGGATGGCCTGCACGCCGCGGGCGGTCTGGTAATGTTCGTCGCCGATGATCAAAGGATCGAGGATACGCGAAGTCGATTCCAACGGATCCACGGCGGGATAGATGCCCATTTCCGAAATCGCGCGGGACAGGTTCGTGGTCGCATCCAAATGCGCGAACGTGGTCGCAGGAGCCGGATCCGTATAATCATCAGCAGGCACGTAAATGGCCTGAATGGAAGTGATGGAACCGGTCAGGGTCGAGGTGACGCGTTCCTGCAAGTCGCCCATTTCCGTGGCGAGGGTGGGCTGATAACCCACGGCCGAGGGAATACGGCCGAGCAGGGCGGACACTTCCGAACCCGCCTGGGTAAAGCGGAACATGTTATCCACGAAGAGGAGCACGTCCTGCTGCTTGTCGTCGCGGAAGTATTCCGCTTCGGTAAGCGCCGTGAGCGCCACGCGCGCGCGGGCTCCGGGGGGCTCGTTCATCTGACCGTACACGAGGCAGGTCTTTTCCAACACGCCGGACTCTTTCATTTCGCCGAAGAGGGCCGTGCCTTCACGGGTACGCTCGCCCACGCCCGCGAACACGGAGTAACCGCCGTGATGCTTCGCGATGTTGTTGATGAGCTCCATGATGATAACGGTCTTGCCTACGCCGGCCCCTCCGAAAAGGCCGATCTTGCCGCCCTTCACGTAAGGCGCCAGCAGATCCACGACCTTGATGCCGGTCACGAGCACTTCGCTCTTGGTCGACTGGTTGGTGAAGGCGGGAGGCGCTTTGTGGATGGGATCCTTGCGGTCGAACTTGATGGGCCCGGCTTCGTCCACGGGATCACCGATAACGTTCAGGATGCGGCCGAGGCAACCTTCGCCGACGGGAACCGAAATCGGGGCGCCGGTGTTGAGCACCTTGCTGCCGCGGACCAGGCCGTCGGTGGAATCCATGGCGATGGCGCGCACGGTGTTCTCGCCGATGTGCAGCGAGACTTCCAGGGTGAGATTGTTCTCGCCCGCGCCGATGATGGGGTTGGTGCACTTGAGCGCGGTAAGGATGGGGGGCAGGGAACCTTCGTCGTCGAAGGAAACGTCCACGACCGGTCCCAGCACCTGGGTAATCACTCCATAATTGTTAGCCATTGTCTCTCCTGATTTCCGTGTGTCTTCGCGCGGGTTCGAACGGCCCTTAGCCGTTCAACGCTTCCGCTCCGGAGACGATTTCGATGAGTTCCTTGGTGATGGCGGCCTGACGGGCGCGGTTCATCTTCAAGGTGAGCGATCCGATGAGTTCTTTGGTATTCTTGGTGGCCGCGTCCATGGCGGTCATGCGGGCGGTATGTTCGCCCACGGCGTTCTCGAGCAGCGCGCGCAAGACCTGGATGACGACCAGCTTGGGCAGCAATTCTGCGAACACGTCGGCGGGATTGGGCTCCACGATATAGTCGAGGCGCATGCCATGCTGGGCTGCCGCTTTTTCCTTCTTGGCGTCCGCCGCTTTCGCGGGTTTGGCCGGTTTTGAAAAAGGCAGCATCTGCATCAGGATCGGGGTCTGCGACAGCACCGAGTTGTACTTGTTGTACACCAGGTATACGGCATCGACCTCGCCGGAGGTGAAATCCTGGATGGCGTTCTGCGCGACTTCCAGCGCGTTGGCGTAGGTGGGCACGTTAAGGTTCAACGTCTCCGACAGTTTCGCCGCTTTCGCGATATGGAGGTTGCGCGTTACGTAATCCTTGGCGCGGCGGCCGAGACCGAGGGCATCGTTCGCCTTGGCCGCATCCACCGAACGCAGGAAGAATTTCAAAAGGTTGTTGTTGAAGCTGCCGCACAGGCCGCGGTCCGAAGCGACCACGATGTAGCGCACGCGCTTCTGTTCCCGGACCTTCATCAGCGGATGATCGAGATCCTGGAACGAGGCCGTGACCTGTTCCAGCAGCTCCTGCATCTTCTCGGCGTAGGGCTTGTTGCGGTTGAACGCATCCTGGGCCCGGCGCAAGCGGGCAGCCGAGACCATTTTCATGGCCGAGGTGATCTTGCTGGTGTTCTGCAGGGATTTAATCCGCAGACGTAATTCTTTGATGGTGGGCATGGGTCTTTCTTGTGCAGCGAATTGGGCAATTCTCTTACGAGAATTGCTTGCCGAACTCCTCCAAGGCCTTCTTGATTTCCGCGGTCAGCTTGTCGTCGAGCTTCTTTTCCTTCTCGATACCGCCGATCAGGTTCGGATACTTCGCGTCGAGGAACTGGAACAGCTGCTCTTCGTACGCGGCGATCTTCGCGACCGGCACTTCGTCGGCGTAGCCGTTCATGCCCGCATAGACGATCATGATGGTCTTGCCGATGCGGTAAGGCACGTACTGGCCCTGGCGCAGGATGCGCATCATGCGCTCGCCGCGGGCCAATTGCTTCTGGGTGGCCTTGTCCAAGTCCGACGCGAACTGGGCGAAGGCGGCCAGGTTGCGGTACTGGGCCAAGGTGATACGTAGCGGACCGGTTACCTGCTTGGTGGCCTTGATCTGGGCGTCGCCGCCGACGCGGGACACGGACAGACCCACGTCCACGGCCGGACGCTGGCCGGCGTTGAACTGGTTGGTGTCCAGGAAGATCTGGCCATCCGTAATCGAGATCACGTTGGTCGGAATGTACGCGGACACGTCGCCGGCCTGGGTCTCGATGATGGGGAGGGCCGTGAGGGAACCCCCGCCTTCCTTATCGGACATCTTGGCGGCGCGCTCGAGCAGGCGGGAGTGGAGATAGAACACGTCGCCGGGAAACGCTTCGCGACCCGGGGGGCGGCGGAGCAAGAGCGACAGCTGGCGGTAGGCCTGGGCCTGTTTGGTCAAATCGTCATAGACGACCAGGGCGTGCTGGCCGTTGTACATGAAGTACTCGCCCATGGTGGCGCCGCAATAGGGGGCCAGGTACTGGAGCGGGGCCGGGTCGGAGGCGTTGGCGGCGACGACGCAGGTGTACTCCATGGCGCCGGCGGCCTTGAGGCGCTCGACGATCTGGACCACCGTGCTCTGCTTCTGTCCGATGGCGACGTAAATGCACTTTACGCCCTTGCCCTTCTGGTTCAGAATGGTGTCGATGGCGATGGCGGTCTTGCCCGTCTTGCGGTCGCCGATGATCAGCTCGCGCTGGCCGCGGCCGATCGGGATCATGGTGTCGATGGCCTTGATGCCCGTTTCCATGGGTTCGCAGACATTCTGGCGGCGGACGATACCGGGCGCCTTGTCTTCGATGGGGCGCGTGTGCGTGCGATCGAGGGCGGGACCGCCGTCGATGGGTTCGCCCAGCGCGTTGATGACGCGGCCGAGGATGGTCTCGCCCACGGGAACCGAGGCGATGGTCTTGGTGCGGCGGGCGGTGTCGCCTTCGGAAACGGCGGCGGCGTCGCCGAGAATGGCCACGCCCACGTTATCCGTTTCCAGGTTCAGCACCAGGGCCGAAACCGTCTTCTTGGCGCCCTTGATTTCGATGAGCTCGCCGGCCATGGCCTGGCTGAGCCCGAAGATGCGGGCGATGCCGTCGCCCACCTGCAGCACCGTGCCGGTCTCGTAGGTATCGGCCGAGGTGTTGATGGACTCCAGCTGCTTGCGCAGGATGGATGTGATTTCGTCGGACCTTACTTCAGCTGCCATTGTGCTTTCCTTCTACAGACCTAAGCGGCCAATTTCTGCCGGAGCAGATCGAGTTTATGCTTGATGCTGGCGTCGGTGATCCTATCGCCTTGGACGATGCGGAAACCCGCGATCAGGGACGCGTCGATTTGATTCGTGAGGATGTAGGTCTTGCCGGGCCGCTGGGCTTCGAGACCGCTGGCCAGTTTGTCCAGCTGATCCTTGGCCAGGGCCTTGGCGCTCACCACGGTGGCGCGCAGGATGTTCTGGCGGGCCTCTTCCAGGACGATGTATTCGTCGGCGATGGCGCGCAGGAGGGCGAAGCGGTTTTTCGTTTCCAGCAGTTTCAGGAACTGCTGCGTGAGCGGGGCGAACTTGTTGGCGACCGCGTTGATCATCCCGGCCTTGGCTTCGGAGCGGCGCACGGGATTGGTCAGGAACTTGTGCAGCGCCGGCAGCTTGCGGAAGGTTTCCGCGATCGCGTGCAGGTCCGAAGACACGGCTTCCGCGGCCTTATGATCGTCCGCAGCCTGGATCAGCATGCGGGCGTAGATGGCGGCGGCTTTTTCCTTTTTCATGATCCTTTTATCCCTGAAGTTCCCGTGCCCGGCCTAAGCCTTGGCGGACGAGACCTCGTTGATGAGCTGATCGACCAGGGTCCGCTGCTTGGAATCATCCAGGCTGGCCTGGATGAGTTTCTCGGCGATGCGGATGGAGAGATCCGCGGTGGTCCGCTTGAGCTCGGCCATCGCGGCGCGCTTGGAAGTCTCGATCTCGGCGGTGGCGGAGGCGATGATGCGCGCCTTCTCTTCGTTGGCGGCCTGCTCCAGTTTGCGGCGGAGGTCTTCGGACGCCTGGCGCGAGGACTGCAACAGGGCATTGGCTTCGTGGCGCGCGGCGGCCAGGATCTTGTTCTGCTCCTCCGTGATGCGCAGGCTTTCGGCCTGGATCTTCGCGGCCTGGTCCAGGCTGTCCTTGATGGTCTTTTCCCGTTCCTCGAGGGAGGAGATGATCGGTCCCCAGGCGGTCTTGCGCAGGATGATCAGCAGGACGACGAAGACGATGGCGGTCCAGCACCACACGCCCGGGTCGAAACGCAGGAAGGGCGGAAGCGATCCGCCTTCGGCATGCGCGACTTCGGTATGGGTTTCACCGGCCGGCGTTTCCGCGGCTTGCGCGAATTGCAGCCCGTTCAGTTCGGCGCTCATTGTTCTATCCTCTCCACGCGGGGCGGCCCTATGCCGTCCCGTTCCTATCCGATGATTACTTGAACGCTACGATGATACAGATAACCTGCGCGAACAGGGCGACGCCTTCCACGAGGGCGGCGGCGATAAGCATGGTCGTGCGGAGCACGCCCACGGCTTCCGGCTGGCGGGCAATGCCTTCCAGGGCCGAACCGGCCAACTTGCCGATGCCGATGCCGGCGCCGATGGCCGCGAGTCCAGCGCCGATGCCGGCGGAGAGAAGTCCCATTCCTGTGTTTTCCAAAGCCATCGTTTACTCCTTGAGAATTAGTTGAGCTGGTTGAAAATCAATGTTCCTGGTGGATGGCCATTCCCACGAATAGGGCCGAAAGCAAAGTGAAGATGTACGCCTGCAGGAAGGCCACCAACAACTCGATCACGTAGATGAACAGGGTCATGGGAAGGAAACCGATGGCGACGAAGTAGGATTTGAAAACGATGATCAGGCCCGTGAGGGACAGGATCAGGATGTGGCCCGCGGTCATGTTGGCGAACAAACGGATGCAGAGCGCAAAGGCCTTGGTGAACAGACCCATGAACTCGATGAGGGCGATGATGGGAAGGACGAATATCGGGACGCCCTTGGGCACCACGTTGATGATGTAGTGGATGGGTCCGTTGTGGGCCATGCCGGCCAGGTTGTAGACGATGAAGATCATCACGGCCATGGTGGCAGTGAAGTTAATGTTGCCGGTGGCGGCTGAGAACCCCGGGATCAGGCTGACCAGGTTCAAGGTCAGGAAGAAGAAGAACAGGGTCAAAAAGAAAGGCAGCCACTTGGGCGAATCCTGCTTGCCCAGGTTCGGCTCCACCACTTCGTCCCGGATATAGAGGACCAGGGCTTCCAAGGCATGGCCGAGCTTGGAGGTGGGGGCGTTGCGGCTGCGGCGGCCGCCCAGGGCGAACAACAGGATCAGCAGGCCGGCGGCGATGAACATCATCAGCACATGCTGGGAAATGCCCATGTCGATCCCGCCGATCTGCCAATGGGGCAGGTGCAGGGTGATCCAGGGCACGGGCTTCCACTCATAGGAGTTGGAAATATGATGGGTGAGGAAGTCCCCGAGGTTTTCGCCTTTTTCAGCGACGGCCGCTTCCTCCGCGCGCAGCGGTGCAGCGAAGGCCAGGGCGGGAACGGCGTACAGCAGTCTTTTCAGGTGCATCAGATTGGGCCCATCAGGCTTGCGTTGTGGCGGAGGAAATGGTGGATTTCCACGGCCAGGTACGCGATGAAGGAAAACATGGCGGTCAGGGTCACGGCGAGCAGGGCGTTCTTCGACAGACCGCCGACGAGGATGACGAGGATGAGCGCCATACCGATGATGGCCATGCGGACCACCATGCCGAGCATGTAGACGTTCATGGGATTGGCTTTGCCGCGGAAGCGGTACAAGGGGTAGATCGCGGCCAGGGCGTTCAAGGCCATAAAGAGGACGGCGCCGGTCCCGAAGGCGGCGGGGTATCCCTCCATGCGGAAGGACAACAGCCCGGCGGCCAGGGACAACAGCACCATGACCAGGGCGATTTTTTTGGAGTAGGTGGACAAAAAAGGGAAATCCGTTTTCCCGGAAAAAGATCTTCCCGGGGTTTTTTTACGCGAGGGAATCATAACAAATCGACCCTCATCTTTAAAGGCGGTGGGGGTACCCGGAAACGGGATTCGCGTGAGTTGGGAATGAAGCGGCGCTGGAGGTGATGTTGGCCTGGGGAGTCCTAATTACGGGCCTTGGCCGGGGTTTGGCGCGTCGCTTCGGAGTTGCTGCGCAACTCCACGCTCCTCGCAGGCAAAATCCGCTTTCAGCGGATTTTATGGACTTAACTGCGTGGCTTGGCGGCTTCCTCGCGCTCGATTTTTTTTACAGCTCTATATATGGTATACCCGCATCCGATGAAGCCCAGGAATACGCCGATCAGGAGCAGGATCGGAGCGGTCCGAAAATGCCTGTCGGCCCAGAGCCCCCCGCCGACGAACACGGCCATATTGGCGACCATGAACCAACCGAGATTGAGATAAGCGAGCCATTGGGTAGATGTCCCCTCGGCTTTGGCCTTCGCCGTGACCGGGGCCACCGCACCCTTCTCGCCATCCTCGCCCTTCTCATCACCCAAATAAGGGTCGAGGCTACTTTTTGTCATTCCTGTTCATTGAGCAATTGCCCTGGAAGATGGCGCCTTCGTTGATGACCAGCTCACGGGTTTGCAAATCCCCGATCAAAGTCGAGGTGCTTTCCAGCACGATTTTGTCGTGACCCTTGAGGTTGCCGACGATTTGGCCGGCAATGGTTGCGGCTCTGGCCTGGACCTGGCCTTCGATCTTTCCAGTGGATCCCAGGATCAGGATGCCTGCAACCTCTACGGTTCCTTTTGTGTAACCATCTATGCGAAGGTCGTGTTCCACCTTAATATCGCCTACGATAATGGTGCCGTCGCAGATATAGGTCTGAGAAGCGGCGGGTACGGTTTTCGACATGATTTCCTCTTCTTTCGGTTTCGGCTTTAATCCGGGTAAGTTGGTTTTATGGCTTATTTCAGGTACGGCTCTGGGTCCACGGATTTTCCCCTCACGAGGATTTCGTAGTGGAGATGCGGTCCGAAACTGTTTCCCGTGTTTCCCACCGCCCCAATGCTGGTTCCCTTTTCCACATGATCCCCGGCCTGCACAAAGCTGCGGCTCAGATGCGCGTACAGGGTTTGCGTTCCATGGTCATGATCGATTTTGATGAAGCGCCCCAGGTCGCGATCCTGCGCGGACTGGATCACGATGCCTTTGGCCGAACTCAACACCAGGGCATTGCCTTCCGCGATGATGTCGATGCCGTCGTGGCGCGCCTCGGGCAGGTTGCCGGCGTTGAAGGGTTGGCTGATGATTCCGGCCACGGGCCAGATGTCCGGGATCTCGTCCCGTGCCGGAAAGAGGGAAGGCCCCCGCTTCCGCTTCTCGATGGCGCGCACGTCCGCGACGAACTTGTCCAGGTCCGCTTGGGAAAACCGGCTGCCCCGGTCCGCGTCCTTGGACGAGTCCGTGTTCTGTTCCGCGATGAAGGTCTGCACGATGCCGCGAATCTTCCGCTCCTGTTCCGCCACCTGGGTCAATTCCTTTTCCAGCAGATCCATCTTCTCCTGCTTGTCCATCAGCTGATGGTTGATGGCGGCGAGATGGCTCGCGGTCAAAACCTTGCCGTTGATCTCCGTGATCTTCACCGCGGCCAGGGCCGTGGCGAACAGGGCGATGATGACGGCGTAGAAGAGGAATTCGAAAAAGCGGTAACGCAGCTTGATGGTCCAGGCATCGCTGGAATCGTCAGGCAGGATTTGGATTGTGATGTAGCGTTTCTTGGACATCAGGGTCTGATGGGGTTTGGTCTTGGGGGAGAGGTCAAAATGCAAAAGTCAAAATGCAAAATGCAAAAGTGAAGAGGGGAAGAGGAGCCTTCTCCCAGCTGGGGGCGCATGAACGGGCCCATCCTGACCTTGTCCTAAATTTTGACTTTTAATTTTTGCATTTTGACTTTTGACTTCTAACCAGGCGGCTCATTTGACGAGCTGCCCCCGCTCAAGCGTCTCCGCGAGCGCTTCGAGGTCCTGGCGATGCAGATAGTGGATCTCCAACACGCCCTTGTTCTCGGTTCCCTTCAAGGTCACCTTTGTGCCCACCAAAAAGCGGAGCTTTTCCAGGAAGGCCTGGGTATTGGGATTGAGAGGCTTGGGGCTGTCGCCTTTGCGTCCGCCGGACTTTTCCGCCCGGCGCACGTTGAGATGATCCTCCACGATCTTCTCGGCCAGCTTCAGGCGCTTCTTCGGATCGGTTTGCAGCAGGGCGCGGCCGTGGCCGGCGGTGAGCTTGCCTTCCTTGATCATAGCCTTGAGCGGCTCATCCAGTTTCAGCAGGCGCAAGGTGTTGGTGATCGCCGAGCGGCTCTTGCCCAGCTTCTGCGCGAGCTCGTCGTGGGTGATGCCGCAATTGTTGATCAGCTGTTCGAAGGCCATGGCTTCTTCGATGGCATTCAGCTGCACGCGCTGGATGTTCTCGATCAGCGCCATCTCCATCATGTCCCGGTCGGACAGTTGGTCGCGGACCAAAGCGGGGATGGAGGTGCGGCCTAAAAGTTGGGTGGCGCGGAAGCGGCGCTCGCCCGCGACGATCTGGTAGCCATCCTTGTGCTTGCGCAGGAGGATGGGTTGCAGCAGCCCCTTTTCCCGGATCGAGTCCGCCAGCTCCTGGATTTCCTCCGGACCGAAGTCGGTGCGCGGTTGGAAAGGATTTGGGGATATTTTGGAAATTTCAATTTCTAGGGTGTTCGCTCCCGTCTTGGGATGAACCACCTCTTGGCCCAGATTTCCGAAAATCGCTTCGAGGCCTTTGCCCAGCGCTTTTCTAGTCATTCTGGAGAATCTCCTTCGCCAGTTCCATATACCGGGTCGCGCCCAGGCTCAGCACATCATACAGTATGATCGGCTGGCCGAAGGACGGGGCCTCGCTCAGTTTCACGCTGCGCGGGATGATGGTCTTGAACACCTTCTCGGAAAAAGTGCTCTGCACATCTTCGGCCACCTGCTTGGACAGGTTCAACCGGCTGTCGTACATGGTCAGCAACGCGCCCTCGATGGACAATTTTGGATTCAGGTTGGCCTGAACCAGGCGGATCGTGTTCAACAGTTCGGCCAGACCTTGCAGTGCGTAGTACTCGCACTGGATAGGGATCATCACCGTGTCGGCGGCGGTGAGCACGTTCAGGGTGAGCATGCTGAGGGACGGGGGCGAGTCGATGAAGATGAAATCGTAGTCGTCGCGAACCTGCTGCAGCACCCGGCTCAACCGCCGTTCGCGATGCGGCTGGGTGATGAGTCCCACTTCCAGGCCGGCGAGCGCATGCGAGCACGGGAGCACTTCCAGATACGGCATGCTGGTCGGACGAATATAATGACGGACCTGATCCCGGGTGACATCGCTTTCCGCTTGCGTCAGGATGTCGCAGATGTCTTCTTCGAACTCTTTTGGATCGAAGCCCAGTCCCTGCGTGGCGTTGGCCTGGGGATCCATATCCACCAGCAATACCTTCTTCTCCATCGCGGCGATGGCCGCGGAGGTGTTCACGCATGTCGTGGTTTTGCCTACCCCACCCTTTTGGTTGCAGGCAGCGATGATGCGGCTCACATCTCTCCTGTTTTATAGGCGATGACCACGTAGTACTTCCGGGGATTGCCGGGAAGATGGTACGCGTAGTTCTCGACCTTGTCGTAACCCTGCGGGATGGCGTTTTCTTCCGCGGCCTTGAAGGTCATGAACAGTCCGCCCGGTTTGAGCATCTTGTAGGCCAAGCGCGCATCGCGGGTGAACTCGCCGAAAGCGCGGCAGCAGACTACATCCATGTGAGATAGAAAAACCTTTTCTACTCGCTCGGTCAGCACATGCAGGTTGGGAATGCGGATCTCACGGATGAGTTCCGCCATCAAGGCGGACTGCTTCTGCTTCGGCTCGATGGCAAAGACATCGATATCCGGGCAGGCGATGGCGAGTGGAACCGCAGGCAAACCGACGCCGCTTCCCATATCCGCCAACTTGTTCACTTCTTTGAAAAAAGGCATCAGCTGGACCGAATCCACGATGTGGCGTTCCCATACGGTGGGCTCGTCCGCCTCGCTGACCAGGTTGATGTTTTTATTCCATTTTCGAAGGAAGTGCTCGACCTCCCTAAGTTTTTGGAGGGTTTTGTCGTCGAATTTCGACGGATCCTGTAAAAGGTTTTCCATAGGGTCAGTAAATGTATCATAAAAGTTTTGGATTTCAATGACTATCGCCGCTTGGACTTTTCCTGGGAAGTCAACCTCAGTCGACTATCTCCTAGTTCGGGCTATCTTCGGAGGCTCAAGGCGAGAGTTTTGTTTCACGTGAAACCATAACTCCTGATGGCGCCGATGTTTCACGTGAAACATGAAGCACCTTATCAGGTTGCGGCCCGCTCTGGTTGATCTCCGCGCCTTGGAATCGCCCATGGGCCAGACCATACCAGGAGGTTGGATATGCCCGGACCAAACATTCGAGTATGCGGTGGTAGCGGCGGCCCAGTTTCCGATAGGGGTCTGAGGAGAATGGGGGGGACACCTTGGGAGCTGCTTCGGCCTGAATGGGCATAGCCGTTTGGAAAATCGAGGAGTCCGGACTAAAAGTTGGTAGTG
>Ga0209515_10007316_pt1 | contig 13335 bp, 14 predicted proteins | sample Subgroupgradi54m_FD_187454 | JGI IMG/M metagenome (GOLD analysis project Ga0209515, IMG submission 187454) | Subsurface groundwater microbial communities from S. Glens Falls, New York, USA - GMW60B uncontaminated upgradient, 5.4 m (SPAdes)... ...
ATGAGTGAGAAGACACTTACCAGCTTGTGCTTTTGCTGTTTGTCCTATATCTGCTTGAATTGTTAATAGTTTGTAGTCTGGTTTTATTATGTTTGTCAGGTTTTTTATTTCTTCTACAAGATCTTTATCTAAATTATGTCTTCCAGCCGTATCTATAATAATTAAATCATAATCTTCCAATTCATTTTTATATTTATTATAGATTTGTATGGGATTTTTAAGATTTTTATCTGTGAATGTTTTTATTTTCGTTTGATCCCCCAATTGTTCTAATTGTTCTGAAGCAGCAGGACGATAAACATCTAATCCAAGCATCGCTGTTTTAAAGCCCCTTTTAGCATAATAACTTGCTAATTTTCCCGAGGTCGTAGTTTTTCCGGCCCCATATAAACCAACTAACATTATTTTTGATTTTTTATTTTTATCAAGAATTAATTCGTGTTTTTCTCCTCCAACTAACTGGATTATATTATCATGTAATATTTTTGTTAGGTGTTCTTTGCGGTCAACATTCTTAATTTTTTCATCTAAGGCAGCAAGCTTTATTTTATCTCCTAATTCTTTTACTAAATGAACGTTTACATCTGCTTGAATTAAAGCTCTCTGCAGATCTTTAACTATGTCTTCAACAACCTTTCTATCAATAAATATAGAGCCAGCTATCTTATCAAATCCTTTCTTTAATGCATTTCCTAATTTGTCTAGCATAATCTAAGACACCTACGGTTTCTTCGATGTATCTTCCATTTAGATATTTGTTTATTTAACATATTAAAATAAGTTTTTTAATGGTTAATAAAGTTACGGTTCTAACATAATTAAGCTTTTATATTAAAATTTATTGTAGTTTTTATGGATTTAAGTTATTTATCTAAAATAGAAAGAAGGGTTGATGAGACTATATATCAGGCAAAAGAGACTGGAATAGATTTAGCACAGGTTTATCCTAAAAATAGTTTAGGGTATAAATTACAGGAAGAATTGGATTCGGTCGGTAGAGATTTAAATTTAGGATTCTCTGGTGAAACTTGGGATGAAGAAATCTATGCAAGAATTGATAATTGTTTGGATAAAATTATTCATGTTTCTGATAATAGGTTGTTCACTGTTACTCTTTTAAGAAAAAATATGCTTAAAAAAAGACACGAAAAGGGAATCGAATTGAAAGAAGCAATAGATTATCTTTCAGGATTACAACCCTAGACTCTCGATAAATCTTTGTTTGTTGAATAATTGTAAGTCTTCATAGTTTTGTCCGGTTCCTAGGAAGAAAATGGGTTTGTTTGTTGCATAACTTACAGAAATTATAGTTCCGCCTTTTTCATCTATGTCTGTTTTGCTTAGCAAAGAGCCATCAATTCCTATGGCTTCGTTAAATGTTTTGGCTTGTTCAACTGCATCGTTTCCTGCTATAGATTCAGCTACAAAAATTTTAAGATCAGGATTTGTTACACGAGATATTTTCTCCATTTCTTTTATTAGGTTGGCCTTTGTATGCATTCTTCCAGCAGTGTCTATTAAAACAACATCAATTTTATGTTTTTCTGCATATTTTATTGCATCATAGCCTACTGAGGCTGGATCGGTATTATATTCTTGTTTTATTATAGGAACATTTAAGCGGTTTGCATGTTCTGTTAATTGTTCTATGCTTGCTGCTCTGAATGTATCTCCCGCAGCTAATACAACTGATAGACCACTTTTTTTTAGAAAATAAGCAATTTTTGCTATACTTGTTGTTTTTCCAGTCCCATTTACACCAAAGAATAAAATAACAAAAGGCTTTTTCATTTTTATTACATCTAATGGGTTATCTGGTTCAATTAAAAGTTCATTTAACGATTCTTTTAATTCTTTTTTTATTTCATCTTGTAAAGAATCTTTTGAAACTTGTTTTCCGATAAGTTTTCTTGCTAGTTTTTCTCTTAAACTGTCTACAACTTCTAGTGCAACATTGCTTTCAAGTAAAATTGATTCTAAACTGTCAAATATTTCAGTAAAAGAATCTTCTGTTATTTTATATATGAATACTGATTTTAATTTACTGAAGAAAGAATGTTTTTCTTTAGGTTTTTCTATCTGTTCTAATTCCCTTGTTTCTTCTAGATTTTCAATAGTTTCTACAAATTCATGTGTTTCAGGAATTTCTTCTATTGCTTCTATGTATTTTTCTTCTTTCTCTATTTCTGTTGCTTTCTTTTGAGTTTCTTTTATAACAAACTCTGCTTCCGCAACCGATTTTGGTTCAAATTCTATTATTTCTTTTATTTCCGTTTCAACTATAGGATTTATACTAAGTTCTTCTATAGGTTTTTGTAATTCTACTTCTAATTGTTCCTCTGATAAAATTTCTTTTTCTTTTGATTCCCTGTGTTTTTTTAAAGGTATTTCTTCAATTTGCTCTGGCATTTTTTCTTCAATAGCTTCTGTTGAAGATTTAAACCATGATTTTAGTTTTTCTTTAAATTTTCCGAACATATTCTTTATAATATTAAAAGGTTTATAAGTTTATAGAATGATTTTTATACTTATCTTTCTTTTTTTAAGAATGGGAGAGGTTTATTTGTTTAGACACGGTACAACTAGTGATAATGCAAATGGAGTATTTTCAGGGTGGAGAGATGTTCCTCTAAATGAGAAAGGTTTCAAAGATGCAAAAATTATTGCTTTGCGATTAAAAGATAAAAAAATAGATATGGCTTTTAGAAGCTCTCTATTGAGAAGTGGGCAGACGTTGAAAGAAGTTTTAAGATTTCATCCAAAATGTAAATCTATCATTATTGATGATAGAATAAGAGAGAGAAATTATGGAAAATTACAAGGACAAATCCATTTAAACATAGTAAAGAAATATGGTTATAAAAAATATGACGAATGGCACAGAAGCTATGATAAGAAAGCTATCAGAGGTGAAAGTTTGAAAGATGTTGAAAAGAGAGTTCAAAGTTTTATTAAGAACTTGATGACCTTAATTAAAGGAAGAAATATTAATGTAGCTATATCTGCTCACGGAAACTCTATGAGGCCCTTTAGGAGACATTTTGAGAAACTTTCTATTTTAGAAATGATGAATTTGTATAATGACTATGAGACAGTTTATGTGTACAAAGTTTAAAATTAAACTCTATGAATTCCCACTTTGCTTATAGTGTTTAAAACTACTTGTTCTGCTTTTTCTATATTCATTAAAGGAAGTGAGAAACCTGCTGCTGCTTTGTGACCGCCTCCGCCTAATTCTTTAGCAAAAAGAGATACATCTATTCCCTTATTTGATCTGAAAGAACCTCCAATGACATTATCTTTTTCAACTAATTTAAAAACAAAATCAATTCCAGCTATTTTTTCCATTTCGTTTGCAACCATTTTTGTATCTTCAGGATCTGCGTCAAATTCTTTTAATTCTTTTTTTGAAAAAGAGGCATAAGCTAGTTTTATTTTATTATTTGTTTTCATATGGAGAAAAGCATAAGATATTATTTTTTTAACCTTTAAAGATTGATTATATATTATAGGTTTTAATATTTTTTCAAAGTAATCCGCATGGTTATCCATTAAAGATAATGTTTCTTTCATTGCTTTTTCTGCGTTGTTTTTAAATTGAAAGAAACCTGCATCTGTGCAAATTCCTAACAAAAGCCTTTCTGACAATTCTTTATCTATTTTTATGTTGTTTTCTTTAAATAAATCTAAAAGTATCGAACATGTTGAAACGGCATTTGTTTTTATATAATTAAAATCTCCAAAAAGACCGTTTGTAGGATGATGATCTATGTTAATTATCTTGATGTTCTTTGGAATTGTATAGTTTCTTAATAATTTACTAGAAATATGATCTAATCCTCCACAATCTAAAAATAATAATAAATCATAACTTTGGGTATTCACTTCTGAAATATCTTTGTTAAATTCAACTTCTTTGCTCCAAGGCATCTTTTGAAGATTTTCTTCTAATCTATCATGACTAATGATTGTAACCCTTTTTCCTAGTCTTTCTAATACGTATTTCATGGATATGCAACTACCTAAACTATCTCCATCTGGACTTGGATGGAGAGTTGTTAATATATTATTTGCTTTTAATAGTTCTTTCCAAATTTTCTTTAACGAGTCATTAGTTTCCATTGTTACCAAAGAGTATAACAAAGGTTATAAATTAATTGGGTTTTTAACTTTTATTAAAATAAAATGATAACTTATAATGAATTATATGACGCATTGAGAAAAGAGAGATATAGCGAACAGTTACAACCTATACCTAAAAATTTTGTTAAGGAAGTTGCTGCATATTTAAAAGATAAGAAAGAAATTGCAAATAAAAAAAGTGACGATTTTTCTGATACGATCTTAAAGACTAAAAAGCAATTTGAAAATTCTATTGCTATATTCAAAGAATTAATGTTGAGAAGGAAGAAGAAAATACTTGAATTAGCCTTTATCGCAGCTGAAACAGGGATAAGTAAAAGGGATTTTGAAAATATGTTAGCTGTTGAAAAGGAAACTTTTGATTCTATAATGAAGTCTTTAGAAAAATCTGATAAAAAAGTAGGTGAAATTTTAAAGGGAATTGATGAAGAAAAACCTTCAAATAAAATGGTAGTCTTTATAGAAGACTCTGAAGAGTTTTTGGATTTAACAGGAACCATTTTAGGACCTTTTAAAAAAGGAGATGTCGCTAATGTTTCTGAGGAAATTGCAAATATTTTAATTATAGATAAAAAGGCTGAGCCTATTGATGAGGACTAGGGTTTTTAGCGAAGTAATCTTCGATCTGTCTTCTTACATCACTCCATAATTTTCTATTTTCTTTATTATGGTCTTCAAGTACATATCCTGGAATTGTTTGAAATCTTATGCTGCTTATTTTTTCTAAATCTCTATCGTTACATGTTTCAAAAGCGTCAAAAGCGTAATTATTTTCATCCCTTATCATTACACCAAAAGTTGAAGTTCCATATTCTAATCCCCTTTTAGTTTCCGTATCTTCTCTTTCCTTAGGGGAGCGAAAATTAAAGTGTCTTTCGATTTTTCCTGATAAGTGCCCAGGTAAATTTATTGATATATAATCTAATAATTTTAAAACTTCTTTAAATTCTAATGATCTTGGAAATTCTATAGTAGATTCTTTTCTTAATTCATCTAAATCGCTTACCATATTTTTGATTATTTGTTTTTATTTTATAAATTTAATTATACTATATTATTTTATAGTTTGTAATTGTAGTTCTCTAACTGCTTCTAAAACTCTGATATCTGGAGAGAGAACATAGATATGATCATTAACAGAGCGAATTGCTCGATAAATTCTTTGTAGGAATTCACGTCTTGCCTTATCTTTATAGAATTCCCAAAAATCTTCTGGATGAGTTTTTTTAAGAATTTTCCAAAAATTATCACTTATATTTGGATTTGGATATTTTGTGAATAAAACTGAGTTGCACATTTCACCAGGGAAATCCATACCTCTAGAACATTTTGTTGAAAATAGAGTTTTCGAAAGTCCTTTCTTGAAAGTTAGAATGTCATTTCCAACTTTATCTTCTTTTTGTGCTTTATATAATTCTTCTGATGTAAGAAGATTTTTTAAATTTAGAGATTCCTTTTCATTTTTTGTTGGGAGATCCATAAAAGCATTCACATGAATTAACATTGGGGGCTTTGCTTTTTCTAAAGTACTTGATAATGAAAGCAGATAGTCTTCTCTTGTATGTGTTTGAGAGTTAAAATTTGAATATTTACAGTCAAATTCTTTTCCAGTTCTAATAATTTCTATACTTCCTTGGTTTAAAGTTTCAGCCTCAACAATTTTAAAATCCTTAATTCCAAGAACGTTCTTTATTATTTTTTCTGAATGAAGAGTCCCAGACATGAACACTATTACTTTATTTTTTTCTATTATTTCTTTAATTTTTCCTGATAAATTAACACTCACAAGTTTAACTAAAAGATTATTTTCATCTTGTTTATACGTTAAGAAAATTTCTTCTAGATTTCCCTCAAAATTTTTAGCAGCTTCTAGCACTTTATTTGAATAATTTGATTCATCAACCATTATTTCTGATTGAAGATCTGAGTTTTTTAATAAAATCTTAAAAATATCCTCAATTTTTGTATCATCTAATTCAAATATCTGATTTTCATCTATTCCTAGAGCTCTCTTATTTTTCTCTTCTGATTCAATAAGTTCAATTACTTTATTTTTTGCTTCTCTAGCTTGATAGTTTTCTGGAGAAATTAATTTTAGTGAAGATGAGAGACGAGTTAAATTAATTTCGTTTTGTTGGAATAGATTATCTAAGAATTCATCTGCTTCATCTATTATTTCTACCTCAGTTTCAGGTTTTCTTCCCATAGTTAATTCTGCCTTATATTTTGCAGAATTAAAAATTATTACATCTGCGTAAAGATACGCTAGATATTGATCATAATAAGAACATCCTTGTTTTCTGTGGTAGAAAATGTACTCTCTTCCATTAACGCCAATATATTTTTTCTTTTGCGCATCTTTCAAGCTTCTAATTTCAAATTCTGCTGGAAGTATGGGGCTCCAATAAGGATTCGTTGGAGCTATTGAAATTCTTTTAATTTCTTTTAATTCTAAGTCTGCTTTATTGTTAATTAGAGGATTTCTTCTATAATAGTCAATAATGTGTTTATAATTTTTTTCATTTATTTTTATGTTTTCAGGAAGAAAAGGGTCTGCGCATGAAATACCGGGGTTTATTATTGAATCATGATTTTCTCTTCCGGTAATCATAGCTATTTTCATTTTTTCTCCATTTGATTTAATTAGATATTTTTTTCCAGTATAATCTTCTTCATATTGTTTTTGTAAATTTTTTAAAGGAACAACTATAGAAGTTTTTCCTATGGATCTTGCTATGTTTAAAGCTATAGCAGATTTTCCACTTCCACAAACTCCTTGGAGGAAAATAACTTTATTTCCATTTTTTATTAACTCAACTATCTCTTTAACAACATCTTCTTGTGTTTTTCCATTAGAGAATTTTAATGGATTTAAAGGCTGATTATTTGAATAAAAATTCCAATATCTTTCTTCTGGAATATTTTCTTTTTGAGTATCTTTTAAGAAGAATAATGAATCTGATTTTTTTAATTGATTATTAGAAGTGTAATCTTCTATATCTTTGTCGACACCGATCGGTTTTCCTAAAGAATCAAAAATTAATCTCCTCATTGAATTAATTTACAAACTGGCTTTAAAAGTTTTTATGTTGTAGGGAAAATTGGAATATTAAAAATATTCAGGTGGTGACAAGGAACGATGATATAAGTCTAATTCATTTTTCCATATTTCTTCTATATTATCAATTTTATATTTCAATTTATCACTAATTTCTTTTGAAGCAACTCTTCTAAATCTTGGAATATAATCATTTAGTAAGGTTGTAGTTAATTGAATATTATCTTTAATTTGATCGATATTCTTAAAAAGTAATTGATGAATTTCCGATATTTTCAAGTATCCCTCTAACATTTCTATTACTTGTTCTGATGAGTAAGTTTCATTTGACATAATTAAGTAATAAATAAATTCTATTTAAATATTATTATGATATGGATATAAGTATATATTTTTTGTTTGAGAATTAATTTGATAAGCCTGCGGCCGGGATCAAACCGGCGACCTGAAGTTTACAAAACTCCTGCTCTATCAACTGAGCTACGCAGGCATATAAGTTTTAGAGAATAGGGGTTTAAAAGGGTTTTTATAGTTCTTTTTTGTTTTATTTGTTAATTAAGATATGGAGGTAAGGATGAAAAGAGATGTTGTTGAGAAATTGGCTGTTTTAATAACTACTGCTTTCGGATTAGTTGCAGCTTTGGCTTGGAATGAGGCTATACAGACAATTTTTAAGAATATATATGGGACTGGAAGTTCTGTTAGCGCACTGTTGATCTATGCCATTATTGTTACTGTTATTGCTGTTTTGGCAACGATATGGATTGGAAAAATGGCTAGTAAAGTTAAGAAGTAATTATTGTTTTTTATTACATATTTACTTATAAAGTTTAACCTTCTTTTTTCTTTCTTGCCTTTTTAGGTTTTTTCTCTTTTTCAACAATTTCTTCTTCTTTTTCTATTTCTTCTGCTTTATGTTGAGTTTCTTTTATAGCAAGCTCTGCTTCTTTTATTTTTTCATCTTCAATTTCTTTTAATTGATCTAGAACTTCTACAGTTTCAGTTGTTATTTTTTTCTTTTCTATCTTTGGAATTTCTTCTTTTGCTAATTGTCTTTTTACTTCTAAAACTCTTATTTCACATAGTGATAAGGGATAAGTTTTCTTTAAAGCTAAAGATAACGGTCTTTGCATTTTGTTTAAGATTACTTCATTAAAAACTTCTTTGTCGGTTCTTTCTGCTATGTAATCTTCTATCCAATTTCTACATTTATTTCTAAGAGTTTTTCTTACTGCTCTACTTGCTCTCTTTCTTGTTATCAAAAATGGTTTAACAATTAACATACTTTCTTGACTTGGAGTTTGGAAAGAATCTTCAACATAACTTATTCTTTTTCTTATCATTCTTCTTATAAAATAAGGCATTAATTTTATTTTATAAGGATGTGCAACAAGTTTATCATCTTCTAATTTAATCTTAACAACAGCTTCTATACTTTTTCCCTTTAATTGACGTGTTAAATCTAGCTTTATTGTTTTTCCCACAAGTTGAGATTTTTCAGCTTCAACCAAATCTATTACTGATTTTATTATTGGGATATCTACCTTTACGAATTTTCTTCTTTTTGACATTAATTTTGTTTCTTTTGCTGCCATTTTAGTTTGATTTTATATTTATATTTAAATTACCTGTAAGATATAATTCTGGAGCAGCCCCCATTAAGGGTAATAGTGGTAATTCTAATGCAGATGAAATAGTAACATCTATTTTTCCATTTTCGCTTTTTCCATGCAATTTTTTTGATTCTAAGTAACCTCTTATTTTAGCTGCTTCTTTATATATTGTTTCTGCACCAGGAGTCATTTCATATTCCAATGAAAGAACTTTTCTAGAATCTAACTTTCTTTTTTCTTGCTTTTGTAAAGTAACTGAACTTCCCATTAATGTATTATCTAATTTAAATTCATTACCCTCTATTACTAAAATTTTTCTTTCTAAATCGACAGACATTTTTACATTTGCCATTTTATTGTCCTTGTCCTATCATTATTCTTGTAACACGTCTTGAATGATTAGCGTGCTTTGATTTTTTACATTCTTTACATTGATAAATAACTACTTTTCTAGTTGTAGTTTTAGTTTTCCTTTTCCAGTTTTTAGGAGCTTTTCTACTATATCTTCCCTTGTTTCCTTTTCCTGGCATTGCTCCTCTTGCTTTAGATCTTGTAATAGAACCACGTTTCAATTCTCCTCTCTTATGGCCTGTGCTAAGTAAATCTAGCTTCTGTTCTGTTCTTTTATTACAATAAGGGCAATACCTCATAGTTGTTTTTGGTAATTTCATCTTATTATTTTAGGTTAAGATGGGTTTTTAAACTTTCTTATCTTGATGGACGGATAGTTCAATGGTAGAAGATAGAATTTTATTTAAGAAAGGAAAGCAGAAAGAGTTTTTAGATTTAGTTAAAAGTAATTTAAATGTGGTTTCTGTTAGAGGGATATTACAGTTTGGATTAGATTTAAAATATTCAACTTTGAAAGATTATTACAGTGAAAAACTTTTACTTCCTAAAGGTTTGTTTGAAAATTTAATTTATTTAGCTAAGATAAAAAAGGTTGGCAATGTGAAATATATTAAAGGAAATTGGGGGCAGATTAAGGGAGGAAAGGCAAGAAGAGTTAAAATTTAAATACAATAATAAGTTTTTGTTTTTATGGGCGTATAAGCTAGTGGTAAACTATATCCTTGACGTGGATAAGTCCCAAGTTCGATTCTTGGTATGCCCATTCATTATAAATCTTTAAATATCTACAATTATTAGGTAAAATATGTTTGAAAGAGAGGAGAAATCGATTACTAGTAAGTTTAGTAAAAGTAGGAAGAATAGAAAAGGCAATTCGCATTTTTGTTTAGATAATATAAGACTAGTTCCTAAATCAAAACGCTCAGATTCACGTTTTTATTTAAAGAATAATATTTTACTAAAATCAAAACGTTCACAGATAACGATTTTTATTATTATTGCTATACTTTTAGTTGTAGCTATAGGAATCTTTTTTGTTTTTAGAGGAAGTTTATTTCACGAAAATATTCCTAAAGAGTTAGAGCCAGTTTATACCTATTATCTTTCTTGTCTTCAAGGCGATGTGGCTAATGGGGCTAGTTTACTAGGGCAACAAGCTGGATATATTGAAAAGCCTGCCTTTTCTCCAGGAAATGTTTATATGCCCTTTTCAAATCAATTAGGTTTTGTCGGTAGCGGAGTTCCATATTGGTATTATGTTTCTGGAAATGGTTTAGTAAAACAACAAGTTCCTAGTAAAGGAGATATGCAATTACAATTGAATAATTTTTTAAAAGATAATGTTAAAAATTGTGATTTCAGTATGTTTAGAGATCAAGGATTTGAAATAACAACAGGAGATAATGTTGATGTCAGTAGCGTTATTAATACAAATGATATTGATCTTACGATTAAACAAGATTTAAGTATACATTTTGGAAACTCTAGTTGGACAGGATCAAGTCATAATGTTAAAGTCCAATCTAGTTTAGGTAAGTTTTATGATTTAGCTAAAAAAATATATGATTATGAGCAGGGAAATATGTTTTTAGAGCAACAGGCAGTAGATGTTTTAAGGTTATATGCTCCTGTTGATGGTGTTGAGATAAGTTGCAGTCCTAAGATATGGACAATGGATAATGTTAGAAAAGATTTAATAGTTGCTTTAGAAAATAATATTCCCGAAATTAAGCTTAAAGGAAGTTACTATACTTTAAACCAAAAAGATAATAAATATTTTGTTAAAGATATTGGTGAAAATGTTGATACAAATGTTAATTTTTTATATTCAAGAGAATGGCCGCTTCGAGTGGAAGCTTGGCCTAGTGAAGATGAGATATTGAGAGCAGACCCTGTCGGATTACAGGAAGGAATGGGAGCTTTAGGATTTTGTTATGTTCCTTATCATTTTGTTTATGATTTTGGATTCCCGGTTATGGTTCAAATATATTCTGGAAATGAATTATTCCAATTTCCAATGGTGGTTTATTTAGATAAAAATACACCGAGACAAGCTCCAAATGTCGAAGGAGTTCCAAATGTTGTTCCAGAATTGTGTTTAAATAAAAATACTAAGTTAACTGTCTTAACTTATAATAATAAATTAGAACCTATAGAAGCAGATATTAGTTTCAAGTGTTTTGATACAAGTTGTAATATAGGAAAGGCAATAGGTGGTAGTTTGACTGATAATTTCCCTCAATGCGTTAATGGATATATAATTGCTAAAGCCGAGGGATATGAAACCAGTAGACAATTATTTTCAACTGTTGAAGAAAGTACTGCAACAGTCTTCTTGAATAAAAAGTATAAACTTGATTTAGAATTAGATGAAGGAGGAATTAAGGCGGATAAAGCATTAGTTACATTTACTAAGAATAATGCTAGTATAACTGTTTCTTATCCCGAGCAGACAAGTGTTGAATTAACCGAAGGACAGTACGACATAAAGACTTTCATTTATAGTAATACCAGTATTAATTTGAAGGGAACTAGTAATACAAAGTGTGTTGATATTCCTAAAGCTGGAGTTTTAGGATTATTCGGAGCTAAAGACGAGAAATGTTTCAATTTAGATATACCTGATCAAATAGTTGATTCAGGAGTTTCAGGTGGAGGAAGCCAGAGTTATTATATTGCAGAATCTCAATTAGAAAATTCTAAAAAGTTAATTATTAATGCAAAGAGATTTGGGCTTCCAGCAACTGCTGCAGATCTTCAATTAAATTACAATTATGTAGATATATCTAAGTTAGATATATCATTCAGTTAAAATGGTGACAAAAAATAAAAAAATATTGATTTTTGCGATAATAGTTTTAACTTTGTTCAGTATTAGTTTTATTTTAGCACAAACTTTTCCTTCTAGTAATAATCCTGGTTTTAATACAGTTAACAATAATAATTTCAACACAGTAAATTCTAATAATTTTAATACACCAAGTACAAATACGTTTGGTACTACCAATTCTAATTCTTTTAGTAGTTATGATCCAAATAATTTTAATTCAAACAACTATAGGGTTTTTGGATCTACTGTTAACCCTCAATTTACAGATCCTAGTTATACAAGTTATCCCTATGCAAATAATTATAACAATATTGCTGGACAAAATTTCTTTTCTAGCTCTACTACTTGTTCCAATAGAAATGATTTTGTTTTGTATATCACTCCTGGAGGTTGCAGTCCGGCTGTTGTAACTTCTGATTTATTAGAAGAGCAAAATGTTCCAGTTTTTTGTAAAGTCGGAGGGTTAGAAGTAAATCCTTTGTTTGATGTTGCAAGGATTAAAAGTATAAGATTTAAGGGAGATTATCCTAAGGGAGTTTCAGGAGTAAGTTATTTTCCTGCGAAGGCAGCTTTAGGATCAACTGGCAGTCTCGGAGGTAGTACACAATTACTTAGTTCTCGTCAGACTGACAATTTGGGTTATTTAGTTATTGTTTTAGCTGGACAGAAAGCTGAAAAAGATATACCTAGTGTTATTGGAGGAAATGTAACTGCTATAATTGACTATGACGTTAATGACGGATTTGGAATAGGTGCGAGTAATTTTTATCTTTCAACTATTAATGATAATGATTGGCAGGCAAATTATAAAGATTATAATTTTTGGAATGGAAAAGGATATTTAAGAGCTGATTCAATTGATAGTGATAAAGCAACAATTTCTGTTTACAGTGATGTAAATTTAAGATCATCTACTTTTACCCTTGCTAAAGGGCAGACTTCTACAAATATTAATTTAAATAATTTTTATTGTGCTGCAGGTTTAACAGTTAGATTGGTTGATATCGGAGCCCCTGTTGAAAGTGCTTTACTTCAAATAAATGATAAACAAGTATGGGTTTCTAAAGGAGACACAATTTTAAATAATAGATGTAGAGTTAGTGATTTGTCTGTTCAGGGAAGTGGAGGAAAAGTTAGTATAAATTGTCCAGTTAAGGATGGAAATTTTGATTTATCTTTAACTCCCGGAGGAGCAGTTTTTAATTCTCAAAGTTATACTATAGGTAGCAGAATAAGTGGAAATGTTTATCTTGCCTATGCCGGGCAAGATTCTAACAGTAAAAAATATTCTGTTTTGATTAATGATAGTTTTTCTGATACTGATGCTGAATTTGCAGATA
>Ga0209515_10007317_pt1 | contig 13334 bp, 15 predicted proteins | sample Subgroupgradi54m_FD_187454 | JGI IMG/M metagenome (GOLD analysis project Ga0209515, IMG submission 187454) | Subsurface groundwater microbial communities from S. Glens Falls, New York, USA - GMW60B uncontaminated upgradient, 5.4 m (SPAdes)... ...
GGTCAATCTGGCCTCGGGCCTCGCCGTCGCGGAGCACCCCACCCTCCTTGTGGATCTTGACCCCCAGGGCAACGCAACGACGGGTCTCGGCGTGACGAAGGACGGGCTCTATCCTACCGTCTACCATGTCCTCTTGGGCGGCGAGCCGCTAGAAAAGGCCGCAAGAGAAACGCTCGTTCCCAACCTATTCCTGGTGCCCGCTGATATTGATCTCGTCGGGGCGGAGGTCGAGCTGGTGGGCCTTTCAGCAAGAGAGTCCAGGCTCAAGAATGCATTGGAGGCCCTACGGGAGAAGTTTGAGTACATCCTGCTGGACTGCCCGCCCTCCCTGGGTCTTCTGACCGTGAATGCCCTCACCGCCGCGGATTCAGCTCTTGTTCCGCTCCAGTGTGAGTACTACGCTCTCGAAGGGCTTGCCCAGCTCCTCAAGACCATACGTCTCATCAAGGAGCGGCTTAACCCACGGCTCGAAGTGGAGGGGATCGTACTCACGATGTTCGACGGCCGCACGAGCCTCGCCACCCAGGTTAAGACCGAGGTCCACCGGTACTTCAGCGGCCAGATCTTCCAGACGATCATTCCCAGGAATGTCCGCCTTTCCGAAGCGCCGAGTCACGGCAAGCCCATCCTGCTCTATGACGTCCGCTCGACCGGCGCGCTGGCCTACCTTGAACTGACCAAGGAGGTGCTCGCCCATGGCTAGGCGGGGGCTGGGAAGAGGGCTCGGAGCTCTCTTGTCTACGAGCCCGGAGGCAGGGGATAACCTCCGAGAGATCCCCATCGGGGATATTTCTCCCAATCCGCAGCAGCCACGAAAAACCTTCAATATTGATAGGTTACGTGAACTCGCCGCTTCGATGCGGCAGTCGGGGGTTCTCCAGCCGATCGTTGTGCGGCGGGCCGGAAACGGCTATGAGCTGATCGTGGGGGAGCGCCGCCTCCGCGCGGCGCAGATGGCGGGCATGGAACGGGTCCCAGCCGTGATCCGAGAGGCCACCAATGCCGAGGCGCTTGAGTTGGCACTCGTGGAAAACCTCCTCCGGGAGGACCTGAACCCCATGGAGGAGGCCGAGGCGTACCAGCGGCTCTTGGCCGAGTTCGGGTGGACGCAGGAAGAACTTGCCGGTCGGGTAGGGAAGGACCGGAGCTCCATCGCCAACTGTCTCCGACTCCTCAAGCTTCCCGCGATCATTCAGGAAGACCTGAGAGCCGGGCGCCTGACGATGGGCCACGCTCGGGCGCTGCTCTCGTTGACAGGGGAAGCGGCCCAGCTCAAGCTCAGGGAGGAAATTCTCGCCCACTCGTGGTCGGTCAGGACCACGGAGGAGGGCGTACAGCGGAGCCACATCCCACGGCGAGCTCCGCGCCGGTCTCCGGAGCTGACCGCGCTCGAGGATCAGCTCCGCGAGCGCTTGGCCACCCGGGTGCGCCTGGTCGGCTCGGAGCGCCGCGGGCGCATCGAGATCGTGTATGCTTCGCGCGAGGAACTGGAACGATTGGTCGAGCAGATCTCGAGGAGGTCCGGTCTGAACCGATGAGCGCGCGCATCGTCGTCGGGATGAGCGGCGGGGTGGATTCCTCGGTCGCGGCCGCCCTGCTGGTCGAGCAGGGGTTCGACGTGGTGGGGGTCACGCTTCGCGTCTGGCCCTGGCGGGAGGCCGCCGAAGCGCCCGGGCGCTTCGGCAGCTGTTGCTCGCCCGAGACCGTGGAGGACGCCCGTCAGGTCGCACGGCACCTGGGGATTCCGTACTACTTGCTGAACACCGAGCGCGAATTCGACCGGACGGTGATCGAAAACTTCGCCAGCGAATATGGGTCGGGGCGGACGCCGGTGCCCTGCGTCGTCTGTAACCAGAAAGTCAAGTTCGGATCGCTGCTCGGTCGGGCTCGCGCGTGGGAGGCGACGGCGGTCGCCACTGGCCACTACGCCCGCGTGGCGCAGGACCCGCCGACGGGACGCCACCTCTTGTTCAGGGGACGGGATCGCCGGAAGGACCAGTCCGATTTTCTGTGGCCGCTGACCCAGTCCCAGCTGGCGGCCGCCAGGTTCCCCGTGGGTGCCCTCGCGAAAGACGAGGTGCGCGCCAAGGCCCGGGCCCTTGGGCTCCCCGTGGCCGACAAGCCCGAGAGCATGGAAATTTGCTTCGTCCCCGACGATGATTACCGCGGGTTTCTGCGGCGACGGATTCCTGCGGCCTTCCAGCCCGGTCCCATCGTGGATCGCGCGGGGAAGCAACTGGGCACACACGAGGGGCTCGCAGCTTACACGATCGGGCAGCGGCGCGGCCTCGGCCTGGCGGCAGACCGCCCTCTGTATGTTCTGGCGTTGGACCCCGACCGCAACACCGTCGTGGTAGGGGATCAAGACGCCCTGGACACCAGGCGCCTGGTCGCTGTCGAGGCGAACTTCATCCCGTTCGATTGGCCCGCGGACGAGATCCGGGTGCTGGCCAAGATTCGCCACAGCCACGCGCCGGCTCCGGCTCTCGTGCGGCCAGCAGGCGATCGGCGCATCGAGGTGATCTTCGACGCGCCCCAGCGGGCGATCACGCCGGGGCAGTCGGTGGTCTTTTATCAGGACGAGCTGGTGGTGGGAGGAGGGATAATCTCCAGGGCTTGACAGTTTTCACGCCGTCGTGATATTCGTCTAGTGTTTTGCTTGCTCCTCTTTTCACAACACCTTCAACCCGGAGAATTCACGAATGTTTAGGGTCTTAGGCAGGGTCAGCCTTCTTGTCGGGTCGCTCCCCGGCGTGGCGGCGGCGTCCGAGGGGGGCGGCTTCATTAACCTCGACCGGTCGATGCTTATCCAGGCCCTCAATTTCGGCCTCCTGCTGGCGATTCTCTGGCGGCTTCTCTACCGACCGTTCATGGCCAAGCTCGAGGAGCGCTCCCAAGCGATCAAAAAGTCTCTGGCCGAGGCCCAGGCGGCTCAGGCCGAGGCCGTGCGCCAGCGGGAAGAGCACAGGAAGCAGCTGGAGGCTGCCTACGCCGAGGCCCAGAGCATTCGCGGCGCGGCCGTGCAGGAGGCCGCGGTGGAACAGCGGCGTCTGGTGGAGGCCGCCCGGGCCGAAGCCGGGCGTCTGGTGGAGGCCGCCCGGGTCGAGATCGAGCAGGACGTTCGGCGGGCCAAGCAAGAACTCCGTCGTGAGGTCGGAGACCTCGCGGTGTCGGTCGCAGAGCGGCTCGTCCGCCGGAGTCTTCGGGGGGAGGATCACCAGAAGATCGTCGCCGACGCCATTGCCGACCTGGAACGCTCGCGATGAGGAAGCAGGAGGCGACGGCCAGGCGGTACGCTAAAGCGCTCTTCCTGGCCGCGCGCGAGGCCGGCCGCCAGGAGGCCATCGGACAGGAGCTCGAGAGCACGCTCAAGGTCGTGGCCACCAACCGCCGCCTGGAGGAGGTCTTGACCCGGCCCTGGATCACGGGGGCGACCAAGATAGCGATCGCGACGGCGCTCGCCGAGCGGCTCGGGTGCTCCGCGCTGGTCAAGAACTTCCTGGGGCTCTTGGCCGGCCGGGGACGAATCGACCATGTGGCAGAGATCGCGCGGGCGTATCGGGACCTGCTTGATCAGGCCGCCGGCCGCGTGCGGGCTCAGGTGAAAAGCGCCGTGGCCTTGGACGAGCGAGAGCGGCAGCAGCTCGGTACGGGGCTGGGGAGGATCGTGGGCAAAGCGGTGATCGTGGAGGATTCGGTGGACGCGACCCTCCTCGGGGGGTTCGTGGCCCAGATCGGTAGCCTCGTCCTGGATGGCAGTCTCGATGGGCAGCTCGCGCGGGTGCGCGAGCGCGTCGTGAGGGGATAGCGGATGATCAAGGCCGACGAAATCAGCGAGCTCATTCGGCGCCAGCTCCAAGGCTACGAGCCGCAGGTGGACCTCCAGGAAGTGGGGCGCGTCATCGAGGTCGGGGACGGGATCGCCCGCATCTACGGTCTGCAGAATGCGATGGCGGGCGAGCTCCTCGCGTTTCCCGGCGGCGTGTACGGGATGGTGATGAACCTGGAGGAAGACAACGTGGGCGCCGTCCTCCTCGGCGAAGACACCCTGATCAAAGAGGGCGATCAGGTGTCGCGGACGAAGCGGATCTCGCAGGTCCCGGTGGGCGAGGCCCTGGTCGGCCGGGTGGTGAATGCCCTCGGCCAGCCGGTGGACGGTCAGGGGCCCATCGAGACGAAGGAGTTCCGGCCTATCGAGCGGTACGCGCCGGGGGTGGTGGATCGGCGCCCGGTGAAGGAGCCACTTCAGACCGGGCTCAAGGCCATTGACTCGATGATCCCCATCGGGCGGGGCCAGCGGGAGCTGATCATCGGCGACCGACAGACGGGGAAGACGGCGATCGGCGTGGACACGATCATCAACCAGGCAGGGCAGGGGGTCCACTGCTTCTACGTCGCCATCGGGCAGAAGCGCTCCACGGTCGCCCAGGTGGTTAAAGTCCTGGAGGAGGCCGGCGCCATGGCCTACACGACGGTCATCACCGCCTCGGCCTCCGAACCGGCCCCGCTCCAGTACCTGGCCCCCTACGCGGGCTGCGCCATGGGCGAGTACTTCCGGGACTCGGGGCGCCACGCCCTCTGCATCTACGACGACCTGTCGAAGCACGCTCAAGCGTATCGGCAGCTGTCGCTCCTGCTCAGACGTCCACCCGGGCGGGAGGCCTACCCCGGCGACGTCTTCTACCTCCACTCGCGCCTGCTCGAGCGGGCTGCGAAGCTCAACGACGAGCTGGGCGGCGGCTCCCTGACCGCGCTCCCGATCATCGAAACCCAGCTGGGCGACGTCTCCGCCTACATCCCGACCAACGTCATTTCCATCACCGATGGCCAGATCTACCTTGAGACCGACCTCTTCTTCGCCGGGGTTCGCCCGGCGGTCAACGTCGGGCTGTCGGTGTCGCGGGTTGGCGGCAGCGCCCAGATCAAGGCGATGCGGCAGGTGGCCGGAAAGCTGCGCCTCGACCTTGCGCAGTACCGCGAGCTGGCGGCGTTCGCCCAGTTCGGTTCCGAGTTGGACAAGGCCACCCAAGCGCAGCTCGCACGCGGCCAGCGAATGGTGGAGGTCCTCAAGCAGGGACAGTACGTGCCGTTCCCCGTGGAAAAACAGATCGTCGTCATTTATGCGGGGACCCAGGGGCTTCTGGACGACCTCCCGATCGACACGATCTGCCCCTTCGAGGAGTTCCTTCATTCCTTTGTCGAAAGGCGCTATAAGCAGGTCTACGCCGAGATCCGGGAGAAGCGCGAGATCTCCGATAGCCTTCGTCAGACGTTGGGCACGGCGATCTCGGAAGCCAAGGCCGAGTTCGTCCAGACCAAGGGCAGCCGCACCGCGTGATGACTTGGCCGGGGTCGCGCGCGGGCGTCACCCGCACAGCCCAGGGGGGGAGGTTCGGAAGGGGGGCGTAGCCCCCCTCCGAGGGACATGGCGACGCTCCGGGACATCAGGCGGCGGGTTCGAGCCGTCCAGTCCACCCAGAAGATCACGCGCGCCATGAAGCTCGTGGCCGCGGCCAAACTGCGCCGCGCCCAGGAACGCATCCTCGAGGCGCGACCCTACGCACAGAAAATGTCCGAGCTCCTTGGCAGCCTGGCGCTTCGGGCCTCTCCGGAGAGCCACCCTCTGCTGGCGCAGCGCGACGGGCGCCGCCGGCAGATCGTGATCATCACCGCCGACAAAGGCCTGTGCGGGGCGTTCAACTCCAACATCCTCCGTCGCTCCTTGGAGTTCATCCGCGCGAGCGGCGAGGCGGCGCTCACGCTGGTTATCGTAGGCCGGAAGGGGCGGGATCACTATCGGCGGCGCGCGTGGAGTATCAAGTCGGAGATGGTCGGATTTTTCGATCGGCTTGCGTACGCTCATGCGGTCGAACTGTCGGGGGGCCTCGTCGAGGACTATCTCACCGAGCAGACCGACGAGGTCTATCTCATCTACAACGAGTTCCGTTCCGTCGCGGTCCAGCGCGTGGTGCGCGAGCGGTTGCTCCCGATCACCCCGGCCGAGGTAGCGGCCGACGCGGTCGCGGCGGATTACCTCTACGAACCCTCTGCCGACGCGATCCTGGCCGACCTGCTGCCGCGGCACATTCGGACGCAGGTGTACCGCGCCCTGATGGAGTCGCTGGCCGCCGAATACGGTGCCCGAATGACGGCGATGGAGGCCGCAACCCAGAACGCGCAGGAGATGATCGAGCTGCTGACGATCCAGTACAACAAGGCCCGTCAGGAACGGATCACCAAGGAACTGCTGGACATCGTGGGCGGCGCCGAGGCCCTGAAGCAGTCGACCGGGGCGTGACGGCCACCATGGAGACAGCGATGATCGGGCATCCGCGCGGCAGAGCGTTTGAATCCGACGGGGGCGGGCGCTCGGCCCGAATGCAGGAGATCCGATGAGCGAAGGCAAGATCGTGCAGGTGATCGGCCCCGTGGTGGACGTGGAGTTCGATCCCGAGCGGTTGCCGTCCATCTACAATGCCCTCGAGGTGTCGGGCGTCGAAGTGAAGGACATCTTCACGTACTCGCAGCGGCTCGTCCTCGAGGTGTCTCACCATCTGGGCGAGGGACGCGTGCGCACCGTGGCTATGGCCTCCACGGACGGGCTCACCCGCGGGATGACGGTGCGCGACACCGGGGGGCCGATCTCGATCCCGGTCGGCCGGGAGACCCTGGGGCGGATCCTGAATGTCATCGGCGAACCCGTGGACAAGCAGGGGCCGGTGAAGACCGCCAAGACCTACCCGATCCACCGGCCGGCGCCGTCCTTCGAGGAGCAATCCACCACGGTGCAGATGATGGAGACCGGCGTCAAGGTCATCGACCTCCTCGAGCCCTACACGCGGGGCGGCAAGACCGGGCTTTTCGGCGGGGCCGGTGTCGGGAAGACGGTCATCATCATGGAGCTGATCCATAACATCGCCACGCACCACGGCGGGATCTCGGTCTTCGGCGGGGTGGGGGAGCGGACCCGCGAGGGTAATGACCTCTGGCTCGAGATGAAGGAGTCGGGCGTCATCGAGAAGACCGCGCTGATCTACGGGCAGATGACCGAGCCCCCGGGGGCGCGCCTGCGTGTTGGGCTGACGGCGCTCACCGCCGCGGAGTATTTCCGCGACGAAGAGGGGCAGGATGTCCTCGTCTTCATCGATAACATCTTCCGGTTCACTCAGGCCGGCTCCGAGGTCTCCGCGCTCCTCGGCCGGATGCCGTCGGCGGTCGGGTACCAGCCGACGCTCGGCACCGAGATGGGGGCGCTGCAGGAACGGATTACCTCCACGAAGCGCGGCTCTATCACCTCGGTCCAGGCCATCTACGTCCCCGCCGACGACATTACGGATCCGGCGCCGGCGACCGCATTCGCCCACCTGGACGCGACGACCGTGCTGTCCCGGCAGATCGCCGAGCTCGGCATCTATCCGGCGGTGGACCCGTTGGTCTCCACCTCGCGGATCCTCGATCCCCGGATCCTGGGCGACGAGCACTACCAGACCGCCCGCGGGGTCCAGCAGGTGCTCCAGCGCTACAAGGACCTCCAGGACATCATCGCGATTCTGGGAATGGAGGAACTCTCGGAGGAGGACAAACTCATCGTGGCGCGCGCCCGGAAACTCCAGCGGTTTCTCTCGCAACCCTTCTTCGTGGCCGAGGCGTTCACCGGCCAGCCGGGCAAGTACGTCTCGATCAAGGATACGATTAAGGGCTTCAGAGACACCCTGGAGGGTAAGCACGACGACCTTCCCGAGCAGGCCTTCTACATGGTCGGGACGATCGAGGAGGCAATGGAAAAGGCCAGCAAGCTTCGCGAGGGGGCGTAGCCGGGTGCCCGACCAGAGACTCCGTTTCGAGCTGGCGACGCCCACCCGTCTCGTCGTCTCCGAGGAGGTGGACGAGATGGTCGCGCCGGGCGTCCGGGGCTACTTCGGCGTTCTCCCCGGCCACGTACCGTTTCTCACCTCGCTCGAAAGCGGGGAGGTCTCCTACCGGGTCGGCCGCGTAGAGAAGTTTTTGGCCGTCACCGGGGGCTTTGCCGAAGTCCAGGGCGACCGGGTGATCGTCCTGGCTGAGCACGCCGAGCGTCCCGAGGAGATTGACCGGGAGCGGGCCGAGCGGGCGCGCGCGCGCGCCGAGCGGCGGCTCCACGGGAAGACCACCGAGGAGATCGACTACCAGCGCGCCCTGGCTCAGTTCTCGCGGGCGCTGATCCGGCTCCAGGTGGCGAGCCGGCCTCCCTCGCGCTAGCTTCCCGCGCTGTTCCTGCACACTCTGGGGGGCAGCCGCTTTCCCCGTCTGCACAGCCGGGAGTGCAGGTCTTGCTGTCGTCGTGCGCCATGTCCCCGCCAATTGAGCCTCCAGGTCCTGGCACGGCGATTGCGTCAGGACATTCGAGCCCATGGCCACCGTGCTCATTGTGGACGACGAGCCGCCGATCGTGGAACTGCTACGCTTTACGCTGGAGGACGAGCATGTCCGCGTCGTCGAAGCCTGCGACGGGCTGGAAGCGTTGGACGTCGCGCGGGCCGAGCGCCCGGACCTCGTTTTTCTCGATGTCCAGCTGCCGTATGTGAACGGGTTCGATGTCTGCCGCCGACTCCGCCGGGAACCCGGGCTGGAAAAGACGAAGATCGTCATGCTCACTGCGGCCGGCCAGGAACAGGACGTTGCGCGCGGGCGGGCCGCCGGCGCCGATCTGTACCTGACCAAGCCTTTTTCTCCGCTGCGCCTGCTGACCCTCGTTCAGTCGCTTCTTCCGGAGGTTCCGCTGTGGCCGGAGAGGTAGAAGTCGCGCAGGTGCTGCTCTACGCCCGAGACCTGAAGGCACAGTACGACGCCACGCGCGCCCGGGAGCAGGACCTCAGGCTGGCGCATGGTCGCCTTCAGGCGGCGCACCGGCAATCCCTCCGGTATGCGGACGACCTCAAGGGCACCCACGACCGGCTGCAGCGAGCGTTCTTCCAGAGCCTCCTCGGTTTGGCCAACGCGCTCGAGGCAAAGGATCCGTACACGCGCGGCCACTCCGAGCGGGTGGCGCGCCTGGCCGAACAACTTGCGCTTCGCATCGGATGCTCGAGGAGCGAGGCGCGGATCATCGCCCAGGCCGGGCTGCTCCACGACCTCGGGAAGATCGGGATGCCGGAGGCGGTCTTGCGGAAGGCGGGGCCCTTGACGGAGGAGGAGTGGAGGCTGATGCGCGAGCACCCCGTCGTGGGAGCCCAGATCGTGGCGCCGCTCGAGTTCTTCTCGGAAGGGGCCCGCATCGTTCGTCACCACCACGAGCGGAGCGACGGGAGCGGATACCCGGCAGGACTATCGGGAGAGGCGATCCCGCTCGGAGCGCGAATCGTGGCCGTGGCCGACGTCTACGATGCCCTGACGTCGGACCGTCCCTATCGTGGTAGCCTCGGGCGTGCCGCAGCGCTCGACCACATCGAGGAGGCAGCCGGGCATCTCCTCGACCCGGAGATCGTTTCTGCATTCCTTCGGCTGGTGAGTGATGGATGTCCTGATCCGCGCCTTTGACCCGACCCGACCGATCCACCGTCCACTCATTCCGTTCCCGTTGTGGGTGTTCCTTCCGTTCGCGGCGGTATGCGTGGTCGCCCTCGTCACCGGCCAAGTCGGCGGGCCCCCGGGGATGACCGTGCGGATTCTCGGGCTGCCCGCCTTCCACGGGGGGCTGCTCGCGGCTTCCCTGGCGGCAGCATGGGAGGGCACGAGCGGCTGGGGGCGGCATGCCTCGGGGGTGGCGCTCGCGCTCCTGGTCGCGTCGTCGGCGTGCGCTTGGACGCCGTGGGGGTGTCTGGCCTATCTCCTCCCGCCGCTCGCCGTGGCGGTATGTGCCGTTGGCCACGCCGAGTGTCGCAGGATGGGGCTGGCTCCGCCGGCTGACTGGCGCGCGCTGGGGGGCGGGGTGGCGGTCGGGTGTTTTCTCGGCGGCCACCTGCTCCTGTCGGCGTCGCGGACATTCGGCTACCCGGTGCGCTTGGAACTGCCGGCTCCCTACCTGACAGGGATTCTTTACGACCTGGGCGCGAACGTGTTATCGGCGGAGTGCTTCTTCCGGGGCACCTTGTTCAACCGCTGGCACCGGCTTTGGGGCTTCTGGCCGGGCGCGCTGGCGGCCACAGGGCTCTGCCTCCTCCGCTATCTCGGCGACCCCGCTCTCCCACCGACCGTGGAGGTGATGGCGAGCGCGATCTTTTACCTCGCACTCCTCTCGCTGTCGGGTTGCGCGCTCCTGTGGTACTCGGGGAGCCTCTTGCCCTCCCTCGCGGCTTCGCTCCTCTTCTTCTCGGCCTACCGGATGCTCCACGTGTGGTGAACGGAGCGACCGGGATCCTCTGCGCGTTTGCGGCGGTGACGACGGCCCTCGCGTGGAGCGACGCCGGTCCGGCGGCAGGGCTCCGACACCTCTATCTCCTGCCGACCTTGTGGGCCGCACTCCGCTTCGGCGGTCTCGGCGGCGGCAGCGGCGGCCTGCTGGCCGCCCTGCTGCTGGCGCCGTTCGTGCTCCCCGCCATCGAGCGCCGCGGTCTCACGGGGGAGACCGTGGAGGGACTCATCAGTCTCGGTCTCTTTCCCTTCGTCGGGAGCGTGACCGGCCTCTTGGCTCGTCGCGCGAGGATCCAGACCGCCCGGTATCGCGCGCTCCTGACGCTCCACCGGACGCTCACCGGGAGCGCAGCCCTGCCCCGCCTCCTCGAGGAGCTTGCCGAACAGCTCAGGGACGCGCTGGAGGCTCACGCGGTCGCAATCGTGCTGGTCCCGCTCGCCACTGGCCGGCCGGTGGTCGTCGTGCGAGAGCCCACGGCCCCGGCGTCCTCCGCCTTCGTCGCCGACTCCGCGGCCGGCTGGGTGATGCGCTCAGGGCAGCGCCTCTTCCTGGGCGATATGGCCAGCGACCCGCGCGTCCGATCAGCCGAACCAGCTGCGGGGCCTCCCCGGCGGGTGCTCCTGCTACCGCTTGAAGCCCGCGAGGGGCGCCTGGGCGTGCTGGCCGTCGAACGGCGAGGGGAGTTCCCGCGCGAGCTGCGCGCCACCGCGAGATCGCTGGGCCTTCAGCTCGCGCTCGGCATCGAAAATGCTTGTCTGGCCGACCGCCTCCGCCGATTCGCCGAGGAGCTCGAGGAGAAGATTCAAGCAGCCACCCGACGGCTCAGGGAGCTGGATCGGGCGAAGTCAGACTTTGTCTCGATCGTCTCCCACGAGCTTCGGACCCCCCTGACGTCAATCCAGGGATTCAGCGAGCTGCTCCTCAGCCGCCCGACATCGGCGGACGCGAGCGGCCGCTACCTGGCCGCCATCCATCGGGAGGCGGAGCGCCTGGGACGGATCGTCGCCGACCTCCTGGATCTCTCGCGGATCGAAAGTGGCCAGGGAGACGTCCTGCGCGTGGGGCCGCTCGCCCTCGCCCCGCTCATCGACGCCAACGTGGAGCTCTTCAGATCTCAGAGCGACTCGCACGCCATAGATCGAGAGATGCCGGATGGGCTCCCAGCGGCCCTCGCGGATCACGACGCGCTGGATCGGGTGCTGAAAAATCTGCTCTCGAACGCCATCAAGTACTCCCCGGCCGGCGGCAGGGTCCGCGTCTGGGCGCGCCCCTGTGCCGAGGAACCGGACCGCGTGGAACTCGGCGTTGAGGACCAAGGGGTGGGGATTCCCGCTCAGGTCCGGGCGCAGATTTTTGAAAAGTACTGCCGCGTCCCTCACCCCGAGACGGGACACGTGCGGGGACTCGGCCTCGGGCTCGCCCTCGTCAAGTCGTTGGTGGAGTCCCAGGGCGGTCGGATCCGGGTCGAGAGCGAGGTGGGGGCAGGCAGCCGTTTCATCGTGAGCCTCCAGATGGCCCGGCCTCCCGCGGAGATGCACTCCGCGTAGATTTCTCACGGACTTCGCCTTGACACCTCGAAGGCCTCCCGTGTAGTCTGTGGGCGGACAGAGATCTGGTTTGACCGAGCGAGATGCCTCGACGCGAAGCGATGGTTGACCGGATGGCCGCCGCCGTGCTGAAACGGCTCCTGGTGAAAAAGCTCGTGGAAGCCCGGGACGAAGCCACGGCCCGGGCGGCGGTCCGCAAGGTTCTCCTGGAGAACCTCGAGGCGGAGGAACGCCTCGATGCCGAGGCGCGGAAGATCCTCCTGGAGCATACCCAGGAGATCCGGGAGACGGCGGTGGATTATCGTCGGCTCCTGACTCTCGTGAAGGGCAAGCTGGCCCGCGAGCGGGGGTTCATTCTTTGATGCGGATGAGCCGCGAGCGCATCTTCTACTTGGCTGACCGGATTGTCGCCGAGCTTCAAGCCACGTCCGGAGTCGTGGTGCGGGACGGGGACGAGGAGGTTCGGAGGGACGTGAGGAACGAGGTCGTCCGGACCCTCACCGACGAGGCCAAGCTCGAGGAGACCATTGACCAGGAGGTCCGCCGGATGCTCTCTTCCTACGCCCGGCCCGCCCCCGAGGGCAGCCCGGAATGGAAGGTGCTCTACGCGCAGAAGCGCGAAGAAGTGTTCAAGAAGCGGTTCCGCCTCTGAGCCCGGAGAGCGCCGAGTGGCCGACGCCAGGCGGATCGTCGTGGGCATCACGGGTGCTAGCGGGGTGATCTACGGCATTCGCCTCTTGGAGGTGCTCCGGGGCTTTCCCGACGTCGAGACGCACCTCGTGATCTCGAACCCCGGCCAGCGTACCATCGTGGAGGAGACCGACTACTCGATCGGCGAGGTCGAGGCGCTGGCCCACCGGAGGTACGACAACAAGGACATCGGGGCTGCGCTGGCGTCGGGCTCCTTCCGTACGGACGGTATGATCGTGGCCCCCTGCAGCATCAAGACCGCTTCCGCGATTGCCTACTGCCACTCGGACACGCTCATCTCCCGCGCGGCCGATGTCACGCTGAAGGAGGGGCGCTCGCTGGTGCTCCTGGTCCGCGAGACGCCGCTCCACGCCGGCCACCTTCGGTGCTTCCTGGCTCTGGCCGAGATGGGAGCGGTGCTGTTGCCGCCCGTGCCTGCCTTCTACCACCGTCCCAAGCAGATCGACGACCTCATCACCCATACTTTGGCCCGCGTGCTGGACCGTTTCCGCCTCCCCCACCGGCTCGCGGGGGAGTGGATGGGCACGCAGCCGAGGTCGCCCCGGCCCGATCCTTCCGGTGCCTAGTCTCCCGCGCCCCGGCTGTCGGCCGTGCCGCGCCGCCCTCCGCCCGTGAGCCTCGCCGAGCTCGACCTCTCGCTTGTCATTCCGCTCTATAACGAGGAGGAGAACCTCTCGCTGCTCTGGCCGGAGATCCGGGAAGTCCTGGATCCGACGGGCCTCCGGTACGAGATCGTCTTCGTGGAC
>Ga0209515_10007318_pt1 | contig 13334 bp, 11 predicted proteins | sample Subgroupgradi54m_FD_187454 | JGI IMG/M metagenome (GOLD analysis project Ga0209515, IMG submission 187454) | Subsurface groundwater microbial communities from S. Glens Falls, New York, USA - GMW60B uncontaminated upgradient, 5.4 m (SPAdes)... ...
AAGAATTTCATAAAATTTTCTGCGAGGTTAAACGCCTTCGTGCTATCGTATGGCACCCCGATGGATATCAGCATATCGGCCCAGCCCATCACCCCGAGTCCTATCTTCCTGTTGCCCTTGTGCATCGCCTCGATCGCGGGAAGAGGATATTTATTTATATCGATCGTATCGTCGAGAAACCTGACGGAGGTGGCGATATCTTCCGAAAGCGCCGCGAAATCTATTGCCGTACGTCCCGACTCCCGTGTCACGTACTTATTGAGGTTTAACGAACCCAGCACGCACGCCTCGTTCGGAAGAAGAGGCTGCTCTCCGCATGGGTTCGTCGATTCCATCCTGCCTATGTGCGGAGTGGGGTTTGCCTTGTTTATCGTGTCGATAAACACTACGCCCGGATCACCGGTTTCCCACGCGCTATTCACAATCTCGTCAAAGACGTCCCTCGCCCTGATTCTTCTGTATACCGCCTTTGTTCTCGGATTAAAGAGCTCGTACTCGCCGTCCCGACGCAGCGCCTCCATGAAGGTGTCCGTCACCGCAACGGAGATGTTGAAATTCCGGAGTTCTCCCGCGTCCCTCTTGATCTTTATGAACTCGAGTATGTCGGGATGGTCGACGCTCAATATGCCCATATTCGCACCGCGCCGGGCGCCGCCTTGTTTTATCACCTCGGTTGCAGTATCGAAGACCCTCATGAAGGACACCGGACCGCTCGCGATGCCGCCGGTAGAGCGAACAACGTCGGCCTTCGGCCTCAGGTGCGAAAAAGAGAAACCGGTACCTCCGCCGCTCTGAAGGATCATCGCCGCGTCCTTCAGGGAATTGAAGATGCTGTCTATAGAGTCCTCCACCGGAAGCACAAAGCATGCGGCGAGCTGGCCAAGGCTTTTCCCGGCGTTCATCATAGCCGGTGAATTCGGAAGAAATTTGAGGTCCTTCATCAGAGTAAAAAAGCGTTCGGTCCAGTAGTCCTCATCTCCGTCGTAATTCTTTTCCGCCCCGGCAACGCTCTTGGCGACTCTGAAGAACATCTCTTCGGGGGTCTCGGTCACCTTTCCCGTCTCGTCTTTCATAAGGTACCTGTTCCTCAACACAGTCTTTGCGTTCTCGCTCAATTCCATAGGCACATTATATCAAACAAATACCGACTTACAAGCAGGGGGACTTCAAAAAAACGAGACATTTAACTCACATTATTCATAAACAGGGTTAGAATAAAGCGGGATGTAGTATTCGATCGGTTTCTTTTGCCGATATTCTGTGGACTAAAACATGCAGCGTGGGACTGTTTTTGAGCGGCTTCAATTTCTCGTACTGACCCGCCGAGGGCGGGTCGAGAAATTGCCTCGGAGCGCAGCGAGAATGAGCGAAAAAACGGTCCCATGCTGTACTCCTTAGTAATCGGGAAAGGAATATCAGCTTCTATTGAACTTGTTCATCGCCTTTTCTACTCCATTCGAGATGATGAACGGTATCGAGTCGGCGGCCCTGACCACTGCCTCTTTGACCAGCGGCAGTTCCTCTTTTGTGAATTTCGAAAGGACGTATTTCTCAACAGGGACAAATTGGTCTCTGCCTATGCCGACTTTCACTCTTATAAAATCGCCGGATCCGATGCTCTGGATGATAGACTCCACCCCTTTATGTCCTCCCGAAGAGCCCTTCCCGCGGATCTTCAGTTTGCCTGTTTCGAGGTCGAGATCGTCATGGACCACTATTATATTTTCGGGAGGGACCGCGAACTTGTCCACGACTTTTCCGACGGCGGAACCGCTCCTGTTCATAAACGTCAACGGCTCCATGATGGCGAGCCTTTCGCCCTCAATGGAGCCGTCACAAATCTTATAGTCGGCCTTTTCCCTAAACTCCAGGCCCTCTCTCCGCGAAAGTTCCTCTATTACCAGAAAGCCGATGTTGTGGCGCGTTCTGGCATACCGGCTGCCCGGGTTTCCAAGTCCGACGAGGAGCCACAAATACTATTTCTCCTTCTTCTCGGCGCCTTCCTCTTCCTTCTTCCCCTTCTTTGCCACTTCTGGCTCGGCCGGGGCGGCCTCGGCTACGGCCTCGGCGGCGACAGGCGCAGCTTCAACTGCAGCCGCAACTACGGTCACGATTACATCATTAGGATCGTTAAGGACCTTGATGCCTTCTTCAAATCTCAGGTCACTCACATGAATGGACTGACCAACCTCGAGTTTAGAGATATCGACCAATGTCTTTCCCGGTATCTTGTCGGGAAGACACTCGATCATGACTTCTCTCAGTGTGTGTTGGAGAATACCTCCGTCCCTTCTGACGCCGACGGGTTCGCCCACTGTCGTCACGTGGATAGGGATCTTCACCTCTTCCGTAAGAGAGACCTCGAAGAAGTCCGTATGCAGCAACTCTCCTCTGATCGGGTCGACCTGGTAGTCTTTCAGCAGGGCGAGTTTCTTCTCGCCGTCCTTGAACTGGAGGTCGACCATGACCTGTTCTCCGGACATCGAGTTTATGAGTTTCGCCAAATCCTTCTTTACGAGCTTTATCGATTGTGAACCGCCTCCTCTATACAGGACCGCGGGGACCATGCCATCCCTTCTGAGAGAGCGCGCAACTCCTTTACCTTGTTCTTCCCTTTTTTCTGCTACGATACTAAGCCTTTCCATCTTTCCTCCTCTGGCCGTTACTATACAAACAGCGAGCTTATTGATGATTCTTCATGAATCCTTTTTATCGCCTCTCCTAGTAGAGGCGCGATGCTCAGCACCGTCAGTTGCTTCAATTGTTCCTTCTTGCTGTCAAGCGGTATCGTATTGGTGGCAATGATTTCCACGAGCGCCGAGTTATTGATCCTCTCCACCGCCGCGCCGGAAAGGACGGCATGAGTACACGCGGCAGAAACCTTTCTTGCGCCTTTTTCCTTCAAGGCAGCAGCAGCCTGGGTCATCGTTCCCGCCGTATCGACCATATCATCGAGTATCAGCGCATCCATTCCGGAGACATCGCCGATCACATTCATCACTTCGCATTCATTGGCCTTTTCGCGGCGTTTGTCCACAATGGCGATGGAACACTGGAGCCTTTTCGCAAATGCCCTCGCACGTTCCACACCTCCCGCGTCAGGAGAAACGATGACCAGATGTTCCGTGTCATATTTCTTCTTGATAAAATCAAGGAGTATTGGGCTGGCATAGAGGTTGTCTACAGGTATATTGAAGAATCCCTGTATCTGTCCTGCGTGCAGGTCTACCGTAAGCACCCTGTTCGTCCCCACGGCGGTGATAAGGTCTGCCACCAGTTTTGCCGATATCGGCACCCTCGGCTGGACCTTCCTGTCCTGCCTCGCATATCCGTAGTAGGGAATTACAGCCGTGATGCGCCCGACAGATGCCCTTTTCAGTGCATCCGTGATAAGGAGCAGCTCCATGATGTTGTCATTGACGGGCATTGACGTCGGCTGAAGGACGAACACATCCGAGCCCCTCACATTTTCATTTACCCTGACCAATATTTCACCATCGCTGAAGGTCGCGACGGTAGCGTCTCCCAGTTGAACTCCAAGGCAGGAAGCGACCTCTCTCGCCAGGTCGGTATGTGCGGTACCTGTAAAAAGTTTCAACCCCTGCGGCATGATACCATCCTCTCCGCAAAGAAACCGCAGAGACTAGCCTGCTCGTTCTTCTTATTTGTCAACACCTTCAATCCTCTTCTCCTTCGCCAATCCAATCCCCTCATTCAATAATACTGGCTGGGGCGGGAGGATTCGAACCTCCAAATGGGAGATCCAAAATCTCCTGACTTGCCGTTTGTCGACGCCCCAAACAACTGTCCTGGGAAAATGAATAGGGACTATTGCCTCCATCCTCCGCTCCATATGTGAGTCTATACCAGCGTCGTAACGACCCGACACCAATAGTCTCCCATCAGTCTTGATGCCTGGCGCGCCTCCTCTTCCGAATGAAATACGCCGAACACGACAGATCCGCTTCCGCTCATCGAGGCGATTTCCGCGCCGTTCTCAAGAAGCATTTCTTTTATCTCAGCTACGATCCGGTATTTTTCCACGACCCCTTTTTCGAGGTCGTTAAAAACCATTTGCCGCAGGGAAGTAAAATCCTTCCTCTCAAGAGCAAGACAGAACAGTTTAATATCAACGGATTTTTTTGTCAACTCTGCAACGTACTTACCGTACGCCCAGGAAGCAGGGATTGCGACGTCCGGTTTTACGAGAAGCATAGCCACAGAAATCTCCGTCTTCAGCCTGTTTACTATCTCACCGCGCCCCTCCACAACGGAAAAAGGGCCTCTCATAAAAAAAGGAACATCGGAACCTATACGGGCTCCGTATGCCATCAATTCTTCCTCCCCCAAGCCCAACCCCCAGAGTCTGTTCAGCCCTATGAGGGTCTGCGCGGCATCGCTGCTCCCGCCCCCGAGGCCGGCCGCGAGGGGAATATTCTTATCGAGGACAATCCTTGCGCCCCCGCCGTATGAAGAGTTTTGTTTCAACAGTACCGCAGCTTTATAGACGAGGTTTTCTCCGGCAGGAAGGTCAAGGTCGGAAACCAGCTCGATTTCAGGCGCGTCTTCAAAAGACAGGACATCAAAAAGACTGACGCACTGCATAGGGCTGACGATGTCGTGGTAACCGTCGGGCCTCTTTCCTTTAATCCGGAGGAACCAGTTAATTTTTGCAGGCGCTTGGATAGAAAATTTCATTGCAGTGCGGACTGGAAAACAAAAGGGAGAAACTCAAAAGCCCTTATCCTGCTTCAGGTTCTCGATCTTCTTTTCAACTCTCTCCTTCAGCCCTTCCTCTTTTTCGTTATAGCCTAATGACCTCTTCCAAAGCTCAACGGCCTTTTCAGGATTGCCCATCGCATGATATACGTCTCCCAGGTGCTCTAACACTACCGGGTCGTCCTTCGTCAGTTCCGACGCCTTCGTCAATAATTCGAGCGCCTTCTCCAGCCTTCCCTGCCTGAAGTAGACCCAGCCGAGACTGTCCATGATGAAGCCGTTATCAGGTTTGAGTGCAAGGGCTGAACTGATGAGCGTTTCGGCCTCATCGAGCTTGATGTTTTTCTCGGCGAACGAATACCCGAGATAATTCAGCGCATCCGCGTTCTTCGCATTTATTTCCACCGCTTTCCTGAGGTACGTCACCATCTCGTCGAACCTCCCGGTCCTGTCCGAAACAATACCGAGGTTGTAATAGAAATCGCCATTCTTGCCGAACTTCTCGACCCCTTCTTTCAGGACCCTTTCGGCATTCTTATAATCCTTCTTATGCATATAAGCCGAAGCAAGGTAAAGATAGATATCGGGTTCGTCTTTCTCGAATTCCAGAGTCTCTTCATACATCTTTATCGCATCGTCATCCCGTTTAAGCCTCGCGTAGATATAGGCGAGATGAAGAAAGGCGTTCGTATTCTTAGGCTCCCGCAATATAATCTCCTTCAGTTCCACAACCGCCTCGTCGAAGTGCGCCGTCTCCTCAAGGACGAGGGCAAGGTAATAACGGGCGTGAGTGTTTTGCGGATTGACCTTGAGGACGGACCTGAACTCATCAAGCGCCCTTTCGTATTCCCTTTCCTCAAAATACAGCATACCGAGCCTTACGTGCATCTCCGCATTGTCAGGTTGTTCCCTGCTGAGGGTCTCGAACTCCTCGATCGCCTTACCATACGATTTCTTACTCAGATATACCTGTGCAAGTCTTTCCCTGGCCTGGCTGTTGTGGGGATTGTTGCCGATAGCTTTTTCATAATTTTCAACAGCGGCATCGAAGCGCTCCCTGATTTCATTGATGAGACCCAACTTGAAGTATGTTGTATCGAGAGAGGGCCTGACTTCGATCGTCTTTTTTAGATATTCTTCCGCTTTGTCGTAATCTTTTTTGTCGATGTAAAGGGAACTCAAATAATCGAGCGCCAGATAATCTTCCGGATCCTTCTTGACCAGTGCGGCGAAGATATCTACGGCTTCATCGATCTGTTCATTGCTGTAGTATAATCTTCCAAGAAAACGGGACGCATCCCTGTTGTCGGGGTCTATCTTCAGTATTTTTTTACAGATCGAGATCGCTTCGGCAATTTTTCTCTGCCCGCTGTAAATGTCCGCGACTATCACCAGTGCGGGGACATAATCCGGATTATCCCTGACTACTTCTTCCTCCGTTTGCAGCGCTTTGGTAAGATCGCCGGAACGATACTGCATCATGCCCAGCTGCGTCTTTATATACGGCGACTTCGGATCGTACTCGAGGGCCTTCCCGTAATACTTGGCCGCGTCGTCGAACTGGTAAGAAATAGAGGCCTCATATCCGAGCATAAAATAGTAATCCGCCTCATACGCATGTCCGGGGACCGCCTTCTCTGTCTCGGCCGGCTTCACCGCCCGGACGGAACAGGCAGATACAAAAATCAGGATCACTGCCAAGATAATTCTGTTTCTCACGTGTCGTCCTACGCTATATCTATTTTCATGAATTGCCGACGCACTATCGCGACAAGAGGTTTTTATTATGACACAAAGATTTCATTTACACAACGAACAGACAGAATATGAATGGTCGGTAATCCCGGCCTATATTTCGGCGGGAGGCGTCGTTTCAGGGCCGTAAAAATCGGGGTAAAGCCGTTTTGCGCACCTGGGCAGCCAAAATATTTTTCCTATTTAATCTGATTGCATTCTTTCTCAGGGTTGGTACAATGCAGGAAAGAAGAACTGATTTGCATAAATGATTACATGAGGAGGACAACATATGACGAAATGGAATATCGACCCTGATCATTCGGTTGCAAGCTTTGCGGTAAGGCATTTGATGGTTACAAACATCCGCGGGACATTGACCGGGATCACCGGCACAATACTTTTCGACACCGCTGCGCTGGAGAACTCCTCCGTCGAGGCGTCGCTCCCGTTGGCAGGCCTATCGACCGGCAACAAGAAACGCGATGAACACCTGATGTCTGCCGACTTTTTAGACGTAGGGCGTTTCCCTACAATAACCTTCAGTAGTACAAAGGTGGAAAAAACCGGCATCAACCGCGGCAAGATCACAGGGGACCTCACGCTGCACGGCGTCACCCGTTCCGTCACGATGGAGGCGGAGTACTTCGGCCCCATAAAGAGCCCGGCCGATCTCGGCGGAGAGACGACCATGGGGTTCGCTGCGTCGGTTACCATCAACCGCGAAGACTTCGGGATTATGTGGAACCTCCCCTTTGATAACGGAAACCTGGTGGTTGGCAAAGACGTCGATATCACCCTCGACATAGAGGCTGATTTGGCGGAATGAAAAAGTAACTCGCGATACGCTCAACGATGAGGTAGTGCATCATTTTTTCATTGTCCATAGGCCCTCCCGGATTACTTTATGGCGTTTCGTTTATCACCAGCCAGTATAAGCCGAGCTGTTGCACTGCCTCTGCAAACTGGTTGAAGTCCACAGGTTTGCGCACGTAACTGTTGGCGCCGAGTCTGTAGCTTTCAATTCTGTCCCTATCCTCGCTCGACGTGGTCAGAATTACCACCGGCAGGAACCTGGTCCTTTCATCCCCGCGGATACGATGCAATACGTCGAGCCCGTCCATCCTCGGCATCTTCAGATCGAGAAGCACCACCTGGGGCAGTACACTGGTGTCGCGACCTTCGAAAGTTCCTTTGCCCATGAAATAATCCATGGCCTCAACCCCGTCCTGGGCCACAACCACCTCATTGAGAATCTTGCTCTTCTTAAGAGCCCTCAGTGTCAGCTTCACGTCATCTGGGTTGTCTTCCACCAGAAGAATTTGTTTCGTTTTCATCCAGCCTCCATAGCTTGTTAAATTATATAGATCATTTATTTAGCACCCATAACACTCTTATCGGTAAGAAGGGGAAGGTCTGCAGCTCAGTAAGGGTGAAAGGCACAGAACTTTTCTCCTCTTTGAGGTAAAAGTAGGGGGCATCCCTTACGGTAACGTAAAGTACACCGTAGACCCCTTTTCCACCTCTCCCTCTATCCAGACCCGGCCTCCATGCCGTCCAACTATGCGTTTGACCGTCGCAAGACCAATGCCTGTGCCCGAGTATTCGCTCGTCTTGTGAAGGCGCTGGAAGGGACTGAATAGCTTGCCGGAGTAAGCCATGTCGAACCCTGCGCCGTTGTCTCCCAAGAAATAAATTCGCTCATCCCCTCTTTGCAGCAGTCCGAAGTCTATCCTGGCCCTCTCGCGCTTTTCCGTAAACTTCCACGCGTTGCTCAAGAGGTTCTCGATGACCTGATACAGGAGATGTCCATCCCCCTTCACTATTAGTCCATCGGCGATTGCAAACTCCATCTTCCGTTCCGGCTCCATGGTCCGGAACTCTTCGGCAATTTTCCATGCCATGGCACTCAAGTTCACCTGTTCGCATCTCATTTCAGATCGCGACACACGGGACAGGTTCAGCAAATCGCTGATGAGTTGCTCCATCCTGCGGCCTCCCGCAATGATCCGATCGAGAAGATCCCTTCCCTCATCATCCAGTCTCTCTGCATAATCATCGAGGAGCACCTGACTGAAACCAGAGATACTCCTGAGCGGCGAGCGGAGGTCATGGGAAACGGAGTAGCTGAAGGCCTCAAGTTCCTTATTGGCTGCGTCGAGTTCGGCCGTTCGTTCCTTTACCAGTTCCTCAAGGTGAGCGCGATGCTTGTTCAACTCGCGTTCGTTGCGCAAACGCTCGAAGGTTGTGCCCGCCAGGCCTGCGATGGCAAGATAAATATTCAGCAATTCCTTTGAAAGCGGATCGGCAGACCTGTGGCCGATCAATATGACCTTCTCCTGTTGATATTCCTCCACGATGGGAAGAAAAGCGGTCATCGAGGGGGCAGGGGTGAGGATTATCTGCGATGCCAAAAAACCGCTATCCAGCACGTCCGCGATGAGGGCACGGACATTGTCCGTGAGAATTTGTTCTGAAGCAACCGCATCGGGCGGTGTACAGTGATGAACCGAGATCCCGTTGACGGGGTCGCGCTGGACGAAGGCGGCCCAGTCAGCCGGAAAGTATGTAGTAATAAACTTTGCCAAGTGATCCCAGATATCCTGCTGCGTTTTGAGGCGGACAATATACTGGGCCAATTTGATGAAGGCCTCGAACAGCGAGGGAGCGAAGCGGATTTGTTTTGAGGTTAAATCCCCGCGCTCGGATATCGATTCGGGGTTGATAATCCTGACGCTGAGATCGTTTTCCGGCATCAGCTGACAGGCGAGGCGAATGTTCCGCTCGATCTGTTCGGGAGATAAGTTGAGGAGTTCATTCTCCGTGGGGTTATTGACATCTCCGGCTTCGATCCGTACCAGGCAGAGTCCGCAGGCACCGTTTCCCCGACAACCCGAACGAATTGGAAGGCCCGCGGCGTCGAGAATTTCGCGCAGTGTAGACCCAAGAGAAAAGGGTATTTTGCGTTTTGTGTCGTCGATAAAAAAGGTGAGTTTCGGCATTTACAACCTTGCGCGTGCGGCATTGACCAGCGCCGCGACATTCTCCGGCGTGGATTCGGGCGGAATCTCGCATCCCGATGAAAGGATAAAGCCTCCCCGACCGCGAAAAACACTTAGAAGGTTCACGGCTTCGGCCTCAATCTCCGCCGGACTTCCCTCCACAAACGTAACTGATTTGATGTTGCCGTCAAGACAGGTGGTCGGAAGTTCGTTCCCCGCCTCTTCTGCGCTTACACAGTAATCGATATTCGCGATATGGACTCCGGCCTTCGGGTAATAGGGCAGAATCGATCTCACCGGACCTGCGATATGAAGCCAGTTAGCTACCGCTCCCGCCGCCGTAAACGCCTGGAAGACCCTCTGCAGCCGGGGGAGTTCGAACTCCCGGAAAAAGTTCGGGGGAATGACGGCCGGGGAGGCTGAGGGGTCGAAAACAATCGGCAGATGCGCCCCCGATTGGAGCTGAGCCAGGCCGAAGCCAATAATGACCTCAGTCGCAAAATCCATTAAACGCTCCAACCGCGGAGAATCATCTATCGCCAGGTAGAGCGCGGTTTCCACGCCGAGTAATTGCGTAGTGAGCGTGAAGGGTCCAACGACGCAACCGACGACCATCGCCTCATCCCTGATCTCCCGTCTGAGGATGCCCAGTGCTTTCAGCATCTCCGGCATGCGTCCTGCCTTATGTGGATCGGGAAGGGAGAGCGCGTTCCAATCACCCTCTCGGGACAACGCATATCGTTCGATCACGGGATACCGATTCTTGCGGTATTGCAAAACCGAGCCGGCGGCTTCGGTCTCCACATTGACATCCATGACTGAAAAGACGGCGTCATAACCATACCGGTGCAAAGCGTTCAACTGGCACCTCGCCAGCATTTCGCCGTCACGCACATATTCGTCCAGGGATATGCCGGCGACCGCGGCCGCATGGCCGAAGACCTGCGCTATGACCGGAACCCGGTCTGCATTTTTAAACTTAACGGTCGCAACAATACGTTCCAGGCTGTTCATTATTCACCCTCCCCTTCATCCCCTCCCCTCAAGGGAGGCGAAAAATTATAACCCTCTCCCCCGGAGGGAGAGGGTATGGGTGAGGGAGTTTTACATGTATTTTTCCTGGTAATTTCATCGAGATAGCGAAGGCTGTCGAATGCCGTCTCGGCCACGAAATCGACATTGAGTTTATCGGGTGAAGATTGCTTCAACGTCGCGCCCCCGGCCATGACTCTCACCTGAGCGTGTCCCCGTAAAATAAGCTGGTCCTTCACCTGCCTCACCAGCGGGATGACCGGTGTGATCAGACCGCTGATCCCGATCGCCAAGGGGCGCTCTTTCTCCGTCACTTCAATGAGCTTCTGAAGAGGGCAGTCCTTGCCGCAATCCACAACGCGATAGCCCTTGCCGATGAGAACCATTTTGAGAATATTTTTGCCGAGATCGTGTATGTCGCCTTCCAAAGATGCAATCACGACCGCTCCCTTCGCACCCGCCATCGCCATTCCGCCCCGATAAAGAAACTTCATGACCTCCATCACGGAACGGCCCGCTAGCATGATCTCGAGGAGATTAAATTCTTCAAGCGTGCATTTGGCGTCCAGCGACGACATAGCAGCATCGACGCCGTGAATGACGATCTGCTCGGAACTGACCCCGCTTCTGCAAAGATGTTCAGCAAGGGAAACGGATTTCTCGCTATCGCCTTCCAGGATAGCGGCGATTAGATCATTCATATTGGAACCACTCATATATGGCTTAGGGAAAACCGTTTTCTTCTCAAGTGTTTCATATATTTAATAAACATAAATGCATAATTTATCATACACAATTGATTTATTATTATAAAACTCTCGGAAAAGTTTTTCACCTGCAATGCACGAGACTATCCGGGTCTCTTTTGATTATCGCGACCCTGCTAAGGAGATCATTCTATTTGGGGATATAGGCGTTCAAGCCGATTGTTAATGGTTTCCCATTTACTGTTAACGATGTCTTCATATTGCCTCTTGTGCTGGCTACTACAAGGGTTTTTCCTGATGCGCTTGGTGTCGGCTCCTCCAAGTCGCATGTGATAATAAGCTTATTCCCTTCGATTTTTGTTTCAATTGCCATTTGCTTCACCTCAGCGTAAAGGCGCCCCTTACTTGATTATGTCTCTCCGAACTGGTCGAAGACTGACAGGAAGTTGCTTTCCAGCATGAAAGAAGAATAACACGAAAAAAGGATATTATCAATTCTACCAATTTGTATCGATTTCTATGTGAGGCATAACCCCTTCTTGTTCTGTGACATATCCGTCATCTCACGACGGACCCCGATCCGGTCCTCGCTGCGGGGAACGCAAGGGGGCTCTTTTTGATTGAAACTTGTGGATTTTGTGTGCCTCGTTTACAATAAAGCTCGAAATGTTCGACATCCTCTGAAGGTCGGTAACAAGTTCAAAAAATCGGCGAAGTCGGCTAGGTTGTCCGACGGTAAAGTTGATGCTTCGGCATCATCTAAACATTTCCTCTGAAAAAATGTTAAAGGGTCTCAATCAACAACAGAAAGCCGCAGTCGAGCACGTCGGCTCGCCCCTATTGCTCCTGGCCGGCGCGGGCAGCGGCAAGACCAAGGTCCTTACGCACAAGATCGGCTATCTAATCAGAGAGAAGGGCATAAAGCCTCACCGGATCCTCGCCATCACCTTCACGAAGAAGGCCGCCCAGGAAATGGCCGGCCGCGTCGAAATGATGCTCGCCATCAAGCCCCGGTCCGTCAGCACGTTTCACTCGTTTTGTGTCCGGGTCCTGAGGGAAGACATAGCTTCTCTCGGAAGGAACTTCGACAAGAAGTTCATCATATACGACCAGACTGACACCAAAAAGACGCTGAAAGACATACTGAAGCGGTTCAATCTCGATCCCAAGGAAGCGGATGACGCACAGAAGACGATCTCTAAAGCGAAGCAGGCATACAGGGGCAACTTAGTCGAATACATCTCAGCCTTGCCTTTTCCCCAGAACCAGTATGCTGAGGTAGCAAATGCCTATCAACGGGATCTTGAACAATCAAACGCGCTGGACTATGACGATCTGATCCACTACACCACCCATCTTTTCGTAACCAGGCCCGAGGCGCTCGGTAAATGGCAGGACCGCTATGACTTTTTCATGGTGGATGAGTTCCAGGACACCAACGAGATCCAGTACTCCCTCATAAAACTCCTTTCGGGCAGGAACAGAAACAACATCTTCGTGGTCGGTGATCCCTTCCAGACGATCTACACCTGGCGCGGGGCCGTCCCGGAAAACATACTGAAATTCGGGCGAGAGTTCGGGGCCACCGAGATGAAACTCGAAAAGAACTACCGGTCAACAAAAAAGATCCTCGATGTCGCCAACATCGTCATCGGCAAGGTGGACCGCATGTGGGCTGACAAAGTCCTCACTCTTCATACCGACAAGGAAGAAGAGGGGGAAGTGGAATACCGTGACTCCGCAGACCATGACTCGGAAAACAGACGTATCGCCGAAAAGATAAAAGATCTCGCTTCAACGTTCTCCTATTCGGATATGGCCGTCCTCATACGCATGAGCTTCCTTTCCCGGGGTCTGGAAAGCAGTTTCATGCAGTACGGCATTCCCTACGAGATCGTCAGGGGGCTGGCGTTTTACGAAAGGGCCGAGGTGAAGGACCTGCTCTGCTACCTCAGACTTATGGCCAACACCAAGGACAGGGCAGCTTTCGATAGGGTCATCAAGACGCCGGCGCGGGGGATTGGAAAAAAGGCCATCGCGGTGATCACGGAGAACTTTAAAACCGACTGGATACAGGCGCTCAGAGATGCCGGGCTTTCCCGAAGACAAAGGGGCAACGCGGATGTGCTCATAGGCATGG
>Ga0209515_10007319_pt1 | contig 13331 bp, 13 predicted proteins | sample Subgroupgradi54m_FD_187454 | JGI IMG/M metagenome (GOLD analysis project Ga0209515, IMG submission 187454) | Subsurface groundwater microbial communities from S. Glens Falls, New York, USA - GMW60B uncontaminated upgradient, 5.4 m (SPAdes)... ...
CAGTTGCTCCTACCTCCTCCAGTTTTTTCTTGGCTTCCTCGGCTTCTTCCTTTTTTAGGCCTTCTTTAACCGCTTTGGAGGCTCCCTCAACCAAGTCCTTAGATTCCTTAAGGCCCAGACCAGTTATTTCCCTCACAGCTTTGATGACATTAATTTTCTGGTCGCCGGCGGCCGTGAGTACCACGTTGAAAGAAGTTTTCTCTTCGGCGGCGGCCGGACCGGCAGCGGCGACTGGGGCAACGGCAGAAATACCGAACTTTTCTTCCATCGCTTTCACCAATTCAGCGACCTCAACCACTGACATTTTTTCTACTGCTTCAATGAATTTTTCTTTTTCCATAATTTTAAATTTATGCTTGTTTCGACCGTTCTTGCAAAATATATATTAGCCCTCGAAGAGGCGCGGTTAGCGCTCCCATCAGTTGGGCAAGCAAGATTTCTCGGGGAGGCAAGTTGCCGATCATTTGAATTGTTTCAAGCGGCACTTCTTCCTTGGTTTCTAAATTCAAACCGCCTACCAGTTTAAAGCTGGGATGATCTTTAGAAAATTTATAAGCGGGCTGGACGATTTCAGAAATTTCGCCGCCTGAAGCAAAGATAGTGCCCACTTGGCCTTCGAACTTTAATGGATCAAATTCAATCCCCTTGTTCTGAAGGGCAATTTTCAAAAGACGCTTTTTAAGAACCTGGAATTTAGCCCCGGTGGCTTTTAACATCCTCCTTAACTCCTTCAGCTCTTCCACCTTGCTTCCCTCAAAATCGGCAAAGAGAAGAACCTTGGCGTTATCAATCCCTGTTTTACCCTGCTCAATTAATTCAACTTTTTTTTCTTTGGTGATCATGATAGCTAATTTTCAGTTTCCAATTTCCAATTTTCATTGAATGACTTAATTCTCAATGTTTCAAAAATAAAACTACTGCAGTTAACCCGCAGTAATCAATACCCCTCGTCCTTGGCAGGCCCCTCCTTCGCTAAAGCTTCGGGCAGGTGAAGTTATACCACTTTTTCGTGGATCCCTGCGGTCTGCGGATTAACAAAATATAGCTTAGATGATGAGGGAAAATGTGTCAACTAGGCCCCTAGTCCGAGATTAATGGAACGAAGCTGAAACCGTAATACTCTTTAGTTTCAAATTTATCGGCGGTGATCTTGCTTAAAGTCATAATGCTGTCCCCTACCGGAGCAACTATAATCCCGCCTGCTTTTAGTTGCTCTTTCCAAGCCGAAGGAATTTCTTCGGCTGTAGCGGCGGCAATAATTTTGTCGTAAGGGGCTCCTTCCTCATATCCCTTAGAGCCGTCGCCCAAGATTATTTCAATTTTATCCCTGAGATTTTTATATTGAGCAATATGGCGATCGGCCATCTCTTTCAACTCTGGAATTCGTTCAATGCCAATTACTTTACCGCTATCGCCTACTGTATGAGCGAGGAGGACGGCTTGCCATCCGGAACCGGTACCAACATCAAGAATTCTCTCTCCCGGCTGAGGCAAAAGAAGCTCCAGCATGAAAGCGACGGTGAGCGGTTGGGAGATTGTTTGGTCGAAACCTATTGGTAAAGGGACGTTCATATAGGCGTCCTTTTTTAATCCTTCGGGGACAAAATCAGCACGATTAACTTCGCGGAATGCTTCAATAAGAGTCGGGGTTTTTAAGTAGCCACCTTTGGTGAGCTCGTCAACTAACTCGTCGTTGGTGGACGCCATAAAAATGAGTAAGCCCTACTTACTTCGCATTCCGGATTCTTTGTGGACGGTGTGCTTGCGGCACCAGCGGCAGTATCTTTTAAACTCCAACTTCCGCTCAACTTTTTTCTTGTTTTTGCGGGTGTAGTAATTTTTCCTGGCGCAGACCGAGCACTTCAGTGTTATTAAATTGTCGGAAACCGTTGATTTTGCCATGTGGATTTACAAAACTCGTGAGCCGGAGAGGAGAATCGAACTCCTGACTTTTTGCTTACCATGCAAACGTTCTGCCACTGAACTACTCCGGCAACATGCCACCCAACAGGCTCCTCAACCTTGTATTTTGATATATCACAGTTAATACTCCGTATTGGCTTTTTTTCTTGTAAGTCCCGATAGAACCTGATCTTGTAATCATTGGCTTGTAAACCTGAGCTTTTCCTATTCTAAGACACTTCACCCAAAAGTCCAGGGCCTCTTCCGGATCTATATCACTAAATATTTGGAGACCAAATTTAAGGTCTTGTTCCCGAATATCAAAAAACCTTACTAGGAATTTTATGAAAGTTTTAATCAATTCAGGATCAGTGTTGCCCAAACGAACAGCTTGCAGATTTGCTCTTGTTCCTTCACCCCAATAAAGACCTAGCCCCATTCCAAGAAGCTCTGCTTCTTTCAACGTTTTGGGCGGTTGAAACAGGAAGGGATCACCATCTGGATTATGTTTTACATACATGGCATCGCTACGGGAGCGCGACGGAACTCTGTGTTTTTCCATCCAATAAGCAACTTTATGCAAGGAATATCCGAGTAGATCAGCGATCTCCTGCATTGATTTTCCTTTATCTGTATATAAATTTACAAGTACTTGTTTCTTTATCACTAAGCATTATTATATTACGTTCGGTATTCTAACTCCATGCTAGTAAGTTAGTCTTCCGAAGCAAATTAAAATTTGAAAAAGCCAGAAAAATGCAGGTAGTAGAAACTAGTGGAGCCACCTCCCGGACTCGAACCGGGGACCTTCACTTTACAAAAGTGTTGCTCTAGCCAGCTGAGCTAAGGTGGCGGCAACAGGGAACTATTCTAGCAGATTTTTGTTTTCTTTGTCGAGGCGATGGGCGCGGACGTTTACTTCGTAGCTGGTGTTTTGCGATTCAAAGAAATTAACTAATTCATAGACGTCAGTTGCGGTGCTCATCCACTTGGCGGGATTGTTAACCCGGTAGTAAGGAGGCAGACCCAACTCTTCCAAGCGCCGGTCGGCGACATATTTTACATATTGGTTTACGTAGTCGGCGTTCAATCCCAAGATGCCGTTGGGAAAAAGATCCTGATTATATTTCATCTCAAGCCCTACACCTTCAATGATAATGTTTTTGATTTCTTGGGCAAAAGCTTCAGAAAGAAGATCGGGATTTTCTTCCAGAATTGTGAGAACAAAATTGATACCGAACTTAAGGTGCAAGCTCTCGTCGCGAAGAACCCAATTGATCATGGAGCCAAAGTTACGGAGCCGGTTCCGCTGGCGGAAAGAGAGCATCACCATAAAGCCGCTGTAGAACCAGATGCCCTCCATAACAATGTTGTAAGCAACGAGGTTGCGAATGAAATCCCTTTTCCCTGCAACGGTAGCAACATCGTAGTTTTCATCGGTCATCCGCTTCATATATTTGTTTACATAATCTTCCTTGGCTTTCATTGAAGGTGTTTCAATGTGGGTGGCGTAAAGCGACTTTCGGTCTAAGGGGAAGGTTTCGAGCACGTATTCAAAAGCAACGCAGTGGTTTGCCTCCTCCCACATTTGCTTAGCCAAATAGAGATGACACTCGGCTGACTTTAGGTAGGGATAAACACCCAGGGCGAGGACACGGTTCACGATAAGCTCGGCCGGATTGAAGAAGGCCATGATAAAACTGACTGCGTGCTTTTCATCTTCGGTCATTTTTTGCCAGTCCTCCAAATCTTCTTTCAGGGCAATCTCGTGCGGAAACCAGGTATTGGCAATAGCTTGATTGTAGAGCTCCCGCGCCCAAGGGTACTGTGACGGGTAGAGGTTAAAATCTTCGGCTGAAGCTTTTCCGATGAGAGTCATAGCTTTATTGACAACTGTCGCAGATTAAACTTTCCTGTGGGTCATTAATGATTCTCATAACGGCGGCAGTTGGGTAATTTGTTTGAGGAGGTTTGAAATTGGGAATCGACTGAAAAGCCGGATTTATTTTTAAGTTGGCGAAGCCGGTTTTGCCTATTTGGGTGGCTTTGTTCACACTAACGGTGCTCTGCTCGGCTGTGTGGCGGGGTTTCATGTGAAGGTAGTAAGTGCTTTTGAGCCCCTTCTCCCAAGCGCCTGTATAAATCTTCATCACATCTTCAATATCGCGTGTCTCAAGATACATGTTCCGAGAGAGAGCTTGATCAACCCACTTTTGCGCCCTGGCCGCCACCTCAATAAAAGCTAGGGGGTCGGTTGTAAACGAGGACTTATAGCGACGTTTTAAATCTTCCGGAATTTCTTCAATCCTGGAAATGTCTCCTTGATGTTCAATTATTTTATTAGAAACGACTTCCCAAAGACCTAAATCTTTTAGGTCGCGAACCAGATTGTGATTCAAGTCCAGATATTTGCCGGAGATTTTATTGCGGGAGAAAACCTGGGTAAATCTTGGGTCAATGCCGGGAGTGGTGCCGGCCACGAGCCCAATATTGGCGTTCGGTGCCACGGCCATAAGAGTGGCATTTCTCATTCCCTCTTTGACTTTCTTACGAAGGGCATCCCAATCGAGGCCGAGCGCTTCGGAGTGATCTCCTTTTTTGACGGTAAGCAAATCCCCTCTTTCTTTTTCAACATTACTTATCGTGTCTTTAGGCACTAAACCCTTTGACCAACCGGATCCCTTGAAGTTGTCATAGCTGCCCCGCTCTTTGGCAAGATTGGCGCTCTCGTCAATTGCCATAAAGCTCATAAACTCGAAAATCTTATCGGCAAAATCATAGGCTTCTTCGCTGTCGTAGGCGTAGCCGAACTGCTCAATTGTGTCGGCAAAGCCCATGAGGCCTAAACCGACGGCACGATTTTCTTTGTCTGACTTCTCTGCTTCCGGAATAGGGAGAACATTGATGTCGATCAGGTTATCAAGGTGACGAACGGCTAACCGAACCGTTTGCTCAAATTTTTTCCAATCAATGTCGTTGTCTTTTACGTGATGGGCGAGGTTAACCGAAGCCAGGTTACAGACGGCGATGTTGTCTTTATCTTGAGGGAGGCAAATTTCAGTACAGAGATTAGACATATGAATAGTGCCGGTATTGGTGTTTAGAGCCCGGAGATTAATGGTGTCTTTCCAAACGAGCCAAGGGTGAGAGGTCGTCATAAGCATCACGAGAATCTGGCGGAATTGCTCTTCGGCCGGAACTTTTTTGAAAACTCGGAGCTCCCCCGCTTCGGCCAGGGTAATGTATTTCTTGTAGCGCTTACTGAAGGCCTCGCCCACAAGTTCGTTTAGGTCAGCCGCTTCTTTGGGGTCGAACATGTACCAATCCTCATTGTTTTTGACCCGCTTCATGAACTCGTCGGACAGATATACGGCAGTGTTGGCTGTCCGCATTCTCATATAGTCGTCGCCGGCGTTGTGCTTCCAGAAAAGATATTCCGGGAAATCGATGTGCCAGTTCTCCATATAGAAGCAGAGAGCGCCTTTCTTTTTACCTCCCCGCTGAATGGCCCGGATAGCTGTGTCGATGATCTTGGCAAAAGGCGTTGGGCCGCTGGAGGCGGTGTTATTGGAAGAGAGCGGGGAACCGCTGGCGCGGAGCTTAGTGATGGAAGCGCCAATGCCACCGGTGGCTTTGGATATTTTAAGAACATCTGCGACTGACTTAGCGATGTGCTCAATGTCGTCGTGAATCTCCAAGAGGAAACAATTAGAAAGGGCGGGGCGAGTGGTGCCGGCGCCGATGTTGGTCGATCCGCCGGCGATATATTCCATCCGAGACATTTTGTCGTAAAACTTTATCGCCTGCCGAGTGGGATTCTCTTCGTTGTAAGAGAGGCCCATAGCGACGCGCATGAAAAAGTATTGAGGGGTTTCCCGCGGTTTTACGTCTTTATCTTTAACAGCGTAGCGATTGAGGAGTGTTCCAAGGCCGGCGTATCTGAAAAGTTCATCCCGTTCGATCTCGAGTGCGTTCGCCAATGCTTCGAGATCAAACTGCTTTTCCATTCTTTCATCCAGCAGTCCCTCGCCCACACCGTCTTTAATGTAAGCGATAAACTTATCACGATGTTTAACTTTCAGAACTTCCGGATCTTCGTTGTAATCGCCGAGGATTCTTTTATAAATAGTTTTCAGAAGGAGGCGAGTGGCGATTTTGTCATATTCAATGTCTTCCTGGATGTTCTGAAGAGCGGCGTCAATGGTGGCGTGGTCAAGCTCCTCGGTGGTAATGCCGTTGTAGAGCATGAGCCGAGTCTCGGTAGCCACCATCACCACCTTACTTATAGGGTCAGTAAGCCCCGTGGTCGCCCGCTCAATGGATTTGTTAATCCTATTAGCGTTGAATGGCTCTTTCGTTCCGTCTCTTTTAGTAACGTAGATATCCATAAACAAAATCCGCTTGGCGCAGGCCAAGCGGATTCTAAAATCAAAATTTGAAAATTGATATTGGCTTGGCGCGGGCCAGAAAGCGACACTACCTCGAGTGATGTATACAGGATCGGACTTTCACCGTTGCGCGTCAGTCCTGGAGTTTCACCAGGCTTCACTGCATACTCGCTTCTCCTTTTAAGGTTAGGTTAATTATAGCACGGCCGAAGAGTGTCACTGTGGATAAAAATTACAGCTAAAAAGTGGTTTAGATCCTCACTAATTCCTGCGGACGAGACGGCATGGAAAAGAGGGCTAGGGTTATTTATTTGGAAAACACTGCTTGCAGAGTTTGTAGTTTTGGGAATCCGGCGATCCGGCGTAGGAGCACGCAGGGACATTGGCAAAGCTAGCGCAAAGTTCCGGCGTGATTGGAATTTCATTTGACGATCGGCCGGGAACTTGGGTGGACTGCGGGTATTGGGGTGTCTGCGGCAGTTGCTGATACTGTTGGCCAGATGGGACTTGCCCGCCTTGCTGAGATTTTGTGCAGCTTGCGATCTTTGCTTTCATTTCCGCCTCAAGCGCGGGATCAAGTTTCCCTCCTCCTTCTGCCTGTTTCCCTCCTCCTTGGAATTTACTGATGCAAGGCATCAATTCCGAACAATCTTTAGCAAGACACGATCGCATCTGTTCCACGACACAGCTATTAAGTTTCGTGCTTATCTTATCCCCGAACGACGAATTAAGAGCTATTTTTTCCTCTCCGATCGGTTCTTTTGATTGCCCTTGCAAGTTCTTGAGGCAGGTTGTCGCCTCGGAACAGGCGAGCGCAAAGCACCGGTCGAGCTTCTTGCCGAGCGTATTTTCCATGCAGCTGGCGACTTTCTTCTGGAACACCGAGGCATCTCCGCAGGCCACTCCACCCGACTTTAATTTATCGAGAAAGCCCTTCCCCATTTCGGAATCAACGCAAGCGAGCGCGTCCAGGTCGTGGGTTATGGTCTGGAGTTGTTGATCAGCGTAGCGGTTAGTGCAGGTCCTTGCTTCCCTGATTCGTGCGATCATATTCTCCACGTCTTCAAGATTACCTGGCATGATGCCCTTCAAAAGGTTACTGAGAATCTCAGGCCCGAGATGTTTTTCAAGACACGATTTCATGGGATCGGGAGAGATGGCATAGCAAGCCTGAAAATCTTGAAACGCACCAACCTGACTTGCCTCTTCCGCGCTAATGATGCCCATTTCCGCCGCGAATCTGATGCAGGTCTGGATGTTAGCTGGGTCGTTGCAGAAAGCGGCGCAACGGGCGTGCGCTTGTTCAGGCGCTCCTCGCGCACAGTCGCCGGGAGATCTACCCTGAGTTTTCTTGAGAAGCTCCGCCTCTCTCGCGCTCATGACACCGAGTTTTTGGGCGAAGGTAAGGCATGGTTCGAAATTGGAAGCATTAGCACAATACGCTTCACATTCTGCTTTTGATTTGCAACCCCCCGGCGTCTCGCCGCTCTTCAAAAATGGGGCAACTTTCTTTGCCATTGCGAGTTCGTCTGGCGAAATAAACCCAGCCTTTTCCGCAAAAGCAAGACATTCGTCAATATGAGCAGAATTTTCGCAATAGGCCATGCAGCTTTCTTTGCTGGTACAGTTGCCTGGAGGTTTTGCGCCGGCTCTTATGGCCGAGGCAAATTTCTTTGCTTCAGCGAGTTTGTCTTTAGGCATGAGGTCGTGCCGCTCCGCAAATGAAACGCACTCCTCTATATGGGCTATATTTTCGCAGTACACAACGCAGGTTTTTTCATCCTTGCATCCGCCGGGACCGCCGCCCGCGCCAACATCCGCAAATTTTTCTCCCCGCGCGATTACATCACGAGGAAGAAGATTATGCTTTCCGGCAAAAGATAGACAGGCACGAGTAATATCGGCATTGTCCCGCTGTTCACAGTATGCTCGGCATTCGGTTGTGCTCTTGCAATTCCCGAGTTCTGCGACGGGAAAGACCATGTCCTGCGAAGAGGCGGCGCGAACGATGAGCGAAAGAGAAGTCAGCACGGTGGCCCCGACGATAACTAATACTATAAGTAGTCGATGCGAATTATACTTCATGATTTAGAATGGATTTTGATAGACATTCTTGAGCGGATTGGTTTCCGTTTTTTCAAAAGGATTTGTCGGCGGGAGCTTGCCTTTAAGCGGATTTTGAGTTTGCTCGAAAATCTGGCCGCCAAGCGATCCTTTTACTTCAGCGGGAGAAAGTTTTTCTGCGAGAGAGGTTGCTTGCTGATCAATTCCCAGGCCGCCTTTTTTCTGCCAATACCAAAAACCAATTCCTACTGCTATGACGAGAGTAACGACTGCCGCGATGACGATTGTTCTCGATTTGTTTTCCACAATTTTTATTATACCAAATTAACTATGTAGCAACGACTTAGAAATCCACATTGTAGAAATCGCTGGCTTCAGGCTCTTCTTTTCCGCTTGCGAACGAAAGGGCAAGGCACGGAAAAAATCCGTGTGCGTCGGGCAGGGAATCTCACAAAACTCTCCGCTATACAGCAGAGAGTTTTTTAAAACCCCTCGGTTTTAATATTTCCGCCACGGGAAACTACCGTTTCCCGACCCCTTCCCGTTCGAGTCCCCTGCATCATAAATCAAAATAGTCCCGCCATCAAAGACGGGATTATTTTGATTGTGCGTCGGGCAGGATTCGAACCTGCGTAGCCACAAGGGCGCGAGATTTACAGTCTCGTGCAATTGACCGCTCTGCCACCGACGCATTCGAATAAAAGTTTAGGTAAAGATTAAGTATCTTTCAAGCCCTGATCTTCTAAGTTTTCTTGATTTGAAGATTCTCCTGAATTGTTCGCTTGGCGTTTTGAAGATCTTCGCTTGAGTTTTGGGAATGAGCGTTTCCCGCGCCCCCTCTCATATACCTCCCTGCTTTTAGAAAGCTGGTCGGTTACTCCCCGCTCGGCCTTCATCAAATAGATTCTCAAGCGGCGGAGGACTTTCTCCTTCCAGCTGTTTAGAAAAGCGTCCATTCGATCCAGGGGCAAGATGCTTGCCGCTTTGTTGCTCGTAACATTAAGTTCGTCGTCTTTAACTCTGGGAACGGCAATTGCCATTAAGTAGACGATGACGGCGAATGAGGAAAAAAGAATTAATTGGAGGATTAGATCAGCCATACCAATGATATTAAAATTTGCGAGCCTTTGGTGAAGTAAATTTTACCATAGCATTGAGCACCCCGTTAGATAAGCGCGCAAGCGCTGCTATCTAATGGGGTAAAAGTAAAACAATTCTTATAATTCATATCTAACGAATCGTTTCACTTTTATATTCTCTCCTGTCTTTAAGATTACTCCCTTCACCAAGTCATTAATAACCACGCTCTCGTCTTTAATATAGGGCTCGGCGAGGAGTTCGTCTATATCTTTTGGATTCATGGCCACAATTTGCATTGCCAAGCTGTGGGCTAATTCCCGAAAGGAATCTGAACGAGCGACAAAATCCGTCTCACAGTTCAATTCCAAGAGAGCACCCACTCGGTCATTGTGGAGGTAGGTCTTAATAAGACCGGCTTTAGTTTCGCGACCCTCCTTCTCGGCGGCTCTCTTAAACCCCTGCTCCTTAATTAAAGCGACCGCTTTATCAAAAACACCGCCGGCCTCATCCAATGCTTTTTTACAGATCATAACGCCAGCTCCGGTTAACTCCCGTAATTTCTGGATGTCCGTCGCTTTGGCCATTATCCTTCTTGGGCAGTTTTAGCTTGCTCTATTGCCTCAGCCAAGTAATCCAATAAAAGTTTGATGCTCTTTGGACTTTTATCGTTGGCTGGAATTTTGTAGTCCGCGAGACGAGGGTCGACGTCAGTGTTTATAAAAGCTAAAACCGGAATATTTGTCTGCTTGGCTTCTTTGGCGGCTAGGGTGTTAGCGGAAAGATCAGTAATTAGAATTAAAGAGGGGAGGCGATCGAGTTTTTCAACACCGCCGAAAAGAATTTCTAATCTGGCGAGCTTCCTATCAAGCTCTAACCTTTCCTTCTTGGTGTATTTCTCAAACTTGCCGGCGGCAATATCGGCTTTAAGCTTTCTAAATTGATTGATTCTCTCCAAAATAATTTTGAAATTAGTGAGAGTGCCGCCGAGCCAACGCTCGGTCACTGATGGGAGATCGAATTTTTCCGCAGCCTCCTTAACCACTGATTTAGCTGCCGGGCTCGTTCCTACTAGAAGAATTGACCCTTTGTCTTTACTGCCCACTCCTTTAATAAATTCAGCTGCCTTAGCAAGAGCGACAATGGTTTGCTTGAGGTCGATCACTTCAAAACCGGCTCTTGTAGCTAGGACATAGTCCTTCATCAGGGGATTAGTTCTGGCTTTAGATCGGCCGTAAAAAGCACCAACCTCCATCATCTCGCGCAGCATTTCCTCCTCGTGAGGAGTGAAAACCGACTCCTCTGTGGCTCGGGTTTCTTGGGCAAGAGAGCTCTCTTCGGTAAGAGAGTCCTCTTCCTTATTTAGCTCAAGGGTGTTTTCTATCTTTTCCATTAGGTGAAATGCACTCCGTAAAGTAGCACGGATTCTATTCCTTAGTCAATTTTTTGTGTTTCTTGCGCCACTCTTTGATATTGGCATGGTCGCCGGAGAGAAGGACTTTCGGCACCCGGTATTTTTTACCCTGGTAGGTAAAAATCTCGGGCCTGGTATAGACCGGCACTCCTACTCCTAACCTTTTTTCCTCTAGGGATTTTTCTTTACCCAAAACACCTTTAACCTGGCGGGAGACGGCATCGATAAAAATCATCGCCGGCAGTTCCCCACCGGTTAGAACATATGGACCAACTGATAACTCCTCGATTTGTCCGCCTGAGGCGGATCCGCCTCTGGCGGACAGTTCATCCCGGAGAATTCTTTTGACTCGTTCATCAATACCCTCATAGCGACCGCAGATGAGAACGAGCTCATTATAATTTTTAGCCAGCTTGGCGGCAGATGCGTTGTTAAACTGTTTGCCTGTCGCGGAAAATAAAATTATTTTTACTTTTTGCTTATTTCTTATTTTTACGGCTTGGAGCGCTTTCATTATAGGTTCTATCTGCACTACCATCCCCGGGCCGCCGCCATATGGACGGTCGTCTACCCTTCGGCTTCGCCGAGGATGAGCTTTTTTGTGTTTATTCGAAGCAAAACTGAGAAGATCGTAATATTTAACTTTTACTAACTTCTTTGTTCTTGCCCTACCGACAATTGAACTTTTCAAATAAGGCTCAATGCTTTCGGGAAATAGGGTAATAATGTGGAAAATCATCTTAAAGAGAAGTATGAAGTATGCATTATGAAGTATGCAATATTTTAACTAAAAAGCCCGCAGATAGTCCCCGGGCTTTTTGGTTTCTTCTTACTTCGTTCTTCTTACTTCTGGGTTATAAATTCTTAATATCGTCGATTACCTTGTCCATCGTGCCCCTTTCTGTCTCTCCGCTCTCTTCCCCAAAACTTCTTCTTTCTTCTCGGCGACCGCCCTCGGGCTCTTCGATCTTAAGATTCACCCTAGCGTTATTCTTAATGCCAACGATTCTCAAAAGCGAACGGATTGCGGTAGATGTGCCCCCTTTTCGGCCGATTACCTGGCCCATGTCTTGCGGATTGACCTTAAGAGTCAGAAGCACTCCCATCTCATCGATCTTCCGCTCTACCTTCACGTCTTCCGGATGATCAACGATCGACTTAATAACGAATTCCAGAAAATCTCTGTCAGCGTATTCGTTAGCCATTTCTTCAGATTCTGATATTCAACTATCGCGACCTTTTCTTATACCTCCGACTCGGTTGGTGCCGTTTTATCCTGAGGTTGCTCTGCTTTATTTTTCTTCAAAAGCTGGGACACAGTTTCTGTTGGTTGCGCCCCGACTTTTAACCAGTATAGCACGCGGTCTTTCTTGACCTCAAATTGATTTGAATGAGGGTTATACCAGCCAAGATCCTCAATGAATTTACCCCGCAGTTTAGAGCGGGCTTCTTGGACGATTAGCCTGAAAGATCGCTGACCTTTTTTCCCAATCATTTTCAGCTTAATAGATAACATACGGGGGTATAATATGGTGAAGCTCAATAACCGTCAAGCATTGCGCTCACCAATACCTCTTCCCTCAAGCGTGGAGTCGTCCCAACAGCTTACTGTCTGACGGAACCGGGCGTTCTTCGGCTCCAGCGGCCGAAGCCGCCCTGCGCTCTCGGCAGTAAAACTTTTGCCCTACAAAAGACCAAGCTTTTACTGCCTCCGAGAGCTTCCGCACGACAGCAATCTGTTGGACTCCCGGTTTATCATCTGGGGGGGTTCGGAGAAGAGATATTAGTATCGCTTCGAGATTATTGAAGGACTCCGCCACCTGTTGCCGTACGGAACATCCTCGCAGGCTTACCAGCTTGGTTCCCCGAGCTTGTCGAGAGGTGGCAAGCCGAGAGGTAGGAAAATTTTGCCGCTGGAGCAAAATTATTCCGAGTTCCGATAGGCAATAGGTGGTGGGGTAGAACAGCGGAATAAATCTTACGTTAACTTCAATGAGACGATTTTTGAGGTGCCGTCGGGGGACATGGTGACGCCGTAGAGGACGTCGGCTACCTCCATGGTCACTCGATTATGTGTAACAATTACAAATTGAGTTTTCGGTGAAAAATCCTTAAGAATCTGACTGAAGCGTCGAGCATTATCTTCATCGAGAGCGGCATCAACTTCATCTAGTACTAGGAACGGCGGAGGGCTTACCGAAATCAGGGCGAATAAAGCGGCGATGGAAACCAAGCTTCGCTCCCCGCCGGAGAGGACATCCAGTCCCCTCACTTTTTTCTTGGGCAGGGAGACTTCGATATCGATGCCCGCATTGTCATTCTCCGGCACTATCAACCTAGCTTTTCCGCCGCTGAAGATGAGTCTAATATATTTGGTAAATTCTTCATTGATTGTCTTCACGGCTGAATAAAATTCACCGTATATCTTTTGATCTAACTCTTGAACCAGACTCTTTAGGTCTGAGACCGCCTTTTCTAAATCAGCG
>Ga0209515_10007320_pt1 | contig 13330 bp, 7 predicted proteins | sample Subgroupgradi54m_FD_187454 | JGI IMG/M metagenome (GOLD analysis project Ga0209515, IMG submission 187454) | Subsurface groundwater microbial communities from S. Glens Falls, New York, USA - GMW60B uncontaminated upgradient, 5.4 m (SPAdes)... ...
AGTCTTGATCCAAAAGATCCTCTAATTACAAACAGTTTATCAATTGTTTATGATGTTGCTCACCAATATGCAATGGCACTTGAGCAGGATGAAATGACTATTGCACTTACTCCAAATCTTCTTGAATCAGGAGCAAGACAAAGCAGAAACCTTTCAGTAGCAAGTGGAAATCTTGGTATTGAGCCTCTTAGGTTTGGGTTTACTGACTGGGCATTTTTCCAGGCAAATAAAGCATTACGTGAGAATCCCATTGATGGAGCAAGCCATTTTACTTTAGGTACAGTTTACAGCAGCAATAAAATAGAGCCTGCAATTCCAAGAGGTGATGGTACTGGTGCATCTCAAGCCCAACTTAGTACAGGGCAGGTAAGAACACTGAAGGGTACAAATCTTACTGGTATAAATGCACGATCCTCTACAAATGAATTTGATCTTGGTTATAATTTTGCCTCTGATTCAGAAAGACTAGTTGGAAGATTATTGTCTCCAAGCGTAATTGGCTCACCAAACGGAAGATACAGATTCTTTAGAGCACCAGAGCTTTATGTTACAGCTGATGGGCTTTTTGGTCAGCAACAAGTTTCGCTTCTTAGCCAGGGCGGGATAAAGGCAAACGGTTATCTTGGTACACCATGGAATCTATATGCAAATAACGAGTTTATGGGAGGTTACATAAAAGATTCTTTAGGTGACATTGTTGGTAAAGGAAACAGATCATTCTTTATGAGTGATTTTGCATTCAGCCCGCATAAAAAACTTGATGTAATTGGTTCTTATACAAGAGCAGATGTAAATATGAGAATGTTTGATATGGCTTCACCATCTGGAAGATCCCTTTTTACACCAGACTTAAATCTTTTTGATTTAGCACTAAACTGGCATCCAAACACAAGAAATACTGTATTAAATAGATTCTTTGGTGACATAAGTTCGAATAGGTTAGATGTGAATAGACCAGAATTTAATACAATGGTTTTTGCAGGTATTTTTCCCAAAGATTGGGGTTATCAGATAAGGCATCTTACTAATCATGATAAGCATAAATTTACATGGGGTTCTGAATTGCTTCATTCAAATAATCCTGCCCATGTAAATCTTAATATTCTTGGACCTGGAGCTGATCCAACACAAACCTTAAGCTATCTCAAGCAAAGATCCCGCTATGAAATTATTACTGGTTATGTTCAGGATCAAATAAGATTTAGTCCAAAAATTGATACTGTATTTGGTTTCAGATATGATCAAATCTTCCAAAGAACAAAAGACAATACTACACTTCAGACCATTACAGGTGGTATGAGTGCAACTATTGACAGCTTTGATAGAAGATTTACTGATAGGGTTTCATTTAGTCCACAAGCAGGGCTTGCATACAGTCTTGGAAATAATACTGTGATTAGATTAGCTTCCCAACACAAAGCTTTTTATAATACATTCTTGCCTGAACTTGCTCCACAGGATGTTGCAGGTCTTCCATTTACTAATCAGGGTGAATATTTTACCCGTGGTACTGAAGGATGGGAGCATGCTGCAACTCTTGAACGAAGGCTTCCCTGGACAGCATTTTTTAGATTTAAACCTTTTTATAGAAGGATGTATGTAAGAGATTATGACAGTGTATTTGATTATCAAGTTCAAAGATTCAGAAGCTGGGGTGGAGAATTTAGTTATAGCCAGCTTTTATTTAAACAAGTTGGTGTATTTGCAAGCTATGTTTATCAGCGTATGAGAGACATAACTCCTTATGGGATATTGGATTCAGCTGGTGTTCTACACAGTCTTAAAGATACAATACCAACTCTTCAAGTGCCAAATAGAATGAGATTTGGTTGTACATGGCATAGCCCTACTGGTGTAAGTCTGAATTTTATAAACACTTATATTGGACCAAAGTTTGGTTCACTGGGTAACAGTGGAAATAAAATCAATGGTTATTTCCTGGGTGATTTAAACTTAAGTTATGAATCGCCAAGAACCAGAAGTTACCTTGCAACAATAGGTGTAAACAATATTTATGGAGCTGCATTCAGACAATCATTGCGCCAAAGAGATCCTGGAGTTACATTCTATGGAAATATTGAAATCCGTGGAGTTATTCCATTTAGTAAGTATTTCTGGAAGTAATATCTATCTAGCATGTCATTCCTGCAAAAGCAGGAATCCAGCAAACAAACCTTTTGTTAAAATGACATTATGACTTTGAGTTTTAATGTTCTTTTTCCTAATATTGTTCTTATTCTTGCTTATCTTTTAATAATGTTTGAAAAATTACCCAGAGTAGTTGTTGCTTTACTTGGAGCAAGTCTCTTAATTGTTGGTAAATCCTTAACTCAGGAAGAAGCTTTTCACTATATAGATTTTAATGTGATTTTTCTTCTTGTTGGAATGATGATACTGGTAAATATTTTACGTGAAACTGGTGGTATAAGATGGCTTGCTATTTATACAGCAAAAAAAGTAAATGGCAGTGGTACACTCCTTATGATTTATTTTGCGCTATTAACTGCTTTTATCTCTGCTTTTCTTGATAATGTAACTACTGTACTTTTACTTGGCTCAGTAACTATTGCAATAGCAAAAGACTTAAAAATAAACCCAGTTCCTTATCTTATTACACAAGCAATTGCATCAAACATTGGAGGAACAGCAACATTAATTGGTGATCCTCCAAACATTATGATAGGTTCTGCTGCAAAGCTTGACTTTAATCAGTTTATTTTTCATTTAACCCCGGTAATTCTTATGATTTTACCTGTGGTAATTATTACTCTTTATTTTATTTACAAGAAAGAGCTTATTATTCCTGATGCTGCAAAAACGTATCTTGATTCTATGCCGCTTAATGGAATAATTACTAATAAAAATCTTTTAGTTAAGTCTTTGACTGTAATTTCAGTTGTTATTGCTGCATTCTTTTTTCATGGAGCTTTAGGACTTGAAGCAGGGACTATTGCACTTGCTGGAGCTTCAGTACTCCTTATCTTTGAAAATAAAAAGCATGTCTGGGAAGATGTTGAATGGACTACAATATTCTTTTTTATAGGACTTTTTATTATTGTTGGAGCTGTTGAGAAAGTTGGAACCATACATTATTTATCAGAACTTGTATTTAAACTAAGCAAAGGAAGCTATGAAACTACAACCTTTGCAATTCTTTGGATGAGTGGTTTTTTGTCAGCTGTAATTGACAATATTCCTTATACAGCGACAATGCTCCCTCTTATTAAAAATCTTGGGAATCACTTTGATAACCTACAACCGCTTTGGTGGGCACTTTCTCTTGGAGCATGTCTTGGTGGTAATGGTACCCTCATTGGTGCTACTGCAAACATAGTAGTTGCTGATATGGCAACTAAAGCAAATCATTCTATATCATTTATTGAGTTTTTAAAAGTTGGTTCATTGATTATGCTTGAATCGATGATTATATGTCATATTTACTTGTGGTGGAGATACTTGTGACAACAATAATTAAAAAACACAGATCAAAAAAAGTTGGATTACCTCCAGGTACACTGATCCATATAGGCGAAAAGAAAATCGGCGATATAAAAATTACATTAATCGACTATGATAATTCTAATCTTGAAGAAAAAGAAATAAAAAGCATAGATGAGTGTTTCCCGTTTAAGGATAAACCGACTGTCACCTGGATAAATGTTGAAGGTTTACATCAGATTGAAATACTTGAAAAGCTTGGCAATTTTTTTGGAGTACATCCGCTTGCCCAGGAAGACATCTTAAATACTGACCAAAGACCAAAATCTGAAGAATATGAAGGCAATACTTTCATTGTTTTAAAAATGCTTTCTTATAATGAGAAAAAAAATGAAATAATTTCTGAGCAAGTAAGTATAATTTTAGGATTAAACTATGTAATTTCTTTTCAGGAAGGTATTGAAGGAGATGTTTTTGATCCAGTACGTGCAAGAATTAGAGGCCATAAAGGCCGCATAAGACAAGCAGGTCCGGATTATCTTACGTACAGATTGCTTGATGCTGTAGTTGATAATTATTTTATTATTCTTGAAAAGCTTGGTCAGAAAATTGAATCTCTTGAAGATCAATTATTAGGCAACCCTAGTACAAAAACACTACAGGAAATACATTACTTTAAAAATGAAATGATTTTTTTACGGAAAACAGTTTGGCCTTTAAGAGAACTAATTAGTGTTCTTCAAAGGAGCGAATCATCTTTGGTTCAGGAGCCCACAAGGATTTATTTAAGAGATGTTTACGATCATACTATTCAGGTTATGGATTCAATAGAATCTATCCGGGATATGCTTTCTGGTATGCTTGATATTTATCTTTCAACAATGAATAATAAACTAAATCAAGTAATGAAAGTTCTTACTATAATAGCTACAATATTTATGCCACCGACTTTTATAGTAGGCATTTATGGAATGAATTTTAAATATATGCCTGAGCTTGACTGGAAATATGGATATCCAGCAGTGTTGCTGATAATGTTTACTATTGCAGTTACGATGTTAGTAGTTTTCAGAAAAAAGAAGTGGATATAAATTATTTCTTGTGTATTAATTGTGGAAGATCAAAGTATAAAGCTGCAAGAATTGTGTGATTTAATCTGTCTTGAGCTGGTGATATAGAATTAACATACTGTAATTGATAACCAAGATCTAAATTCACATTCTCGCTAATTACTTTATTAATTCCAAAGAATGAATTGATTCGATCTAAACCAGCTTTTGGACCATTAAGACGATTATTAAGTGTCACAAATGGTTCTGTTTGAGCAACTAGGGACCATATCTTTTTTTTGTCTATCGGACATTGAAATCTAAAAAAGTAACGTGCTCTGACTGAAACACCATCTACACCTTGAATAAAGCGTTCTTGCAAGCGAAATCTACCAGTGAAAGTAAACTTTGGGAAATGATGCTTCCATAGTGCCTGTTGCCAGATATGTTGTTCATTAACAAATTTTGGATAGAAAACAGGATTCCATGCATAGCCTTGCCAAACAGAGAAATCCTTAGTCAGTTGGTATCCTAATGCCGGTCTAAGAACATTTTGGTTGAGATGAGTAAACTTTTCTCCCAAACGAGTGGTCTCCTCTAGATTAAATTTAACCCTTTCTGTTATTGGCAATGTAATATAAACAGATGTCCAATCATGCAAATCACTTTCTACTGCAAGGGCACAGTTATCAAATAATGAAATTATCAATAATATGAATGCAGTTACCAGATAAAAAAATCTTTTCATTAATTATAATTATGGACTTAAAATTTAAAATCATGTTCTAGAAAAACTTAATACATTAAAAAATGTTACGATACCTGGGTAATTAGAATTAACACATTCAGATTTTCTAATATGTTATTTAAAGTTTTTCATTATTGTTGTTATTACTGCAGCACAATCTTCTTTGCCTTATTTTCTACCCAGCTATATAAAGCTGGGAGTACTATTAGGGTTAAAACTAAGGCAGAAATCATTCCAAAAACTATTACTATTGCAAATGGTTTTTGAGTTTCAGAACCAGTTCCTGTAGAAAGTGCAGCAGGCATAAGTCCCATTGAAGCTAGTAGTGAAGTCATAAGAATTGGTCTAAGTCTCTCTTTTACGCCATTTACAATTGCAATGTTTAAATTAAGTCCTTCCTTCCTAAGTCGGTTAAATACTGAAACTAGAATAATCCCGTTTTGAACACTTACACCAGATAAAGCAATAAAGCCAACTATAGCTGAAACACTTAAGTGTATGTGTGAAAAAAATAATCCTAATATTCCTCCAATTGCTGCAAGAGGTATTGTAGTAAGTATTAATAAAGCATTTCTTACTTCTCCAAATTCACTAAATAGCAGAACAAATATTAAAAATATACTAAGTGGAGTAATAAAAGCAAGTTGCCTCATGGCTCTTTCCTGACTTTCAAATTGGCCACTCCAGACTATTGAATAGCCTTTTGGTAATTTAATTTTTTTTGCAACAACTTTTTGTGCTTCAGCTACTAATCCACCCATATCACGCTTAGAGACATTAAACCGTACAGCAGCTCTTCTTCTCATATCTTCTCGGTAAATTACAGGAGCACCCTTACTTTCTGAAAATGTTGCAAGCTGACTTAGTGGAATGCTTAAATTTTCGTCTGCAGAAACTATTTGTATGTTTTTAATTGCTTCAATATTGCTTCTGTACTCTGGAAGTAATCTTACTGCTACATCAAATCGTTTTTCTTCTTCGATAAATTGCGTAGCAGCTTTTCCTGCTAATGCAGTTTCAATTACATCTTGTACATTACTTACACGTATCCCATATTTTGCACATAAATCTCTGTCAACTTTTATTTGTAATTGTGGTTGCCCTGCAATTTTATCTACATAAAGATCGTGAACACCTCTTATTCCCTTAATTGCTTTGTATATCTCATTTGACTTTTCAATGAGAGTATTTAGATCAGGACCAAAGAGTTTAATTGCAACTTGTCCTTTAACTCCTGCAATTGCTTCATCTACATTATCCTCAATTGGTTGAGAAAAATAAAAAACAGTACCAGGAAAGTTGTTTTCAAGTTCAGCTTCAATTTTTCGATTTAATTCTTCCTTAGTACAACCCCACTTGTTCTTTGGGATTAGGTCAACAAGAAACTCAGTAACATTCTGCAAATCAGGATCAGTGGCATCTTCTGGTCTGCCTGTTAGTGATACTACAGTTTTAACTTGAGGAAATGATTTAATTATTCCTCTGATTTTAGGTGAAATTTTATGAGCTTCTTCTATAGATATGCTTATTGGCATATTTGCTCTAATCCATATTCCTCCTTCTTCTACTGATGGCATAAATTCAGTACCAAGAAAAGGTATTAAGGCAAAACCAATAGACATGCAAATTAAGGCTAATTTGATTACATTCTTAGGCTCTTTAACAGATTTGTATAAAATTGGCATATAAAATTTTTCAATTTGGTTTATAAGCCAAATCTCTTTTTCTACTAAATCTTTCTTTAGAAAAATTGAACAGAGTACAGGAACTAAAGTCAGTGTAAAAAATAAAGCTCCAAGCACTGCAAAAGACATTGTTAGAGCTAGTGGCTCAAACAGTCTTCCTTCAACTCTTTGTAGTGTAAACAATGGTAGAAATGCAAGTATAATAATTGCTTTTGCAAATAAAATAGGCTTACCCACTGTCCCGCCGATCTTTACAATCAAAGGGGCACTGTCTTTAGTTTGGGGATTAGTTGCAAGTATGACAAAAATTGCTTCAGCCATAACAACGGAGCCATCAATAATAATTCCAAAATCAATTGCACCAAGACTGAGTAAGTTTGCTGCTACTCCTGTAAATCTCATTAGGATAAATGCAAACAATAATGCAAGTGGAACAATAAGTGTAATTATCCAAGCAAGCGTAACTTGTCCAGTGAATAACATTAATATGACAAAAACAAATAAAACTCCCAAAATTATTGTGCTGCTAACGTTTTCGAGAGTACGATTAATTAATTCTTCTCTATCATAAGTACGAACTACATTTACTCCTTTTGGCAATGCTTTTTGAATCTCAGACAATTTCTTTTTAACTTCTTTTAAAATTCTCGAAGGATTTTCCTTCTTGCGCATCATAACTATGCCTTCGACCACTTCATTATTATTATCGCGACCTGCAATGCCTTGACGAACTTGATGACCAATCTGTACGGTACCAATGTTTTCTATTTTTATTGGTACGCCATTTACTGCTTTAATAACAATATTGTTTATGTCATCAGTAGATGAAAATAAACCTATGCCTCTTACAGCAAATTGTTCATTATTAATTTTTAAGTAACCTCCACCCGTATTTTTGTTTGATGCAGCAATTGCATCAAAGACATTTTCTAATGTAAGTCCAAAGCTTTTAAGTTTAAGTGGGTCGACAAGTACTTGATATTGTTTAACCAATCCACCAAGAGTGGTAATATCTGCAACTCCTGGAATCCTTTTTAATTCGCGTCTTATATACCAGTCTTGAATTGTTCTTAGCTCCATAGGTCCATGGGTATTGGACTCAACTGTATATCTGTATACTTCTCCAATTGGTGTTGATACCGGACCAAGGTTTACATCTGCTCCTTCCGGGAAATCAACACCATGTAGCCTTTCAAGTACAAGTTGTCTTGCAAGGTAAATATTAATCTCATCATCAAAAATCACATTGATTACTGATAAACCTGATAGTGATTGAGATCTTATTTGAGTAGCATGAGGTGTACCATTCAATTCAATTTCAATTGGAAGTGTAATTTGTTTTTCTACTTCTTCACTAGCTTTTCCTGGGAATTTTGTAATGATTTGAACGTTTGTATCTGTTACATCAGGAAATGCTTCAATTGGTATTTTTAAGAAAGAGGTTATACCGAATCCAGCAATCATAGCTGTGACAAAGATAACTAGTAATTTATTCTTTAGACAAAAATCTATAATTTTGCTAATCACAAATACTGCCTTCTCTATTTAATTAAACATTGTGAAGTTTTGATTTAAGCCAAAAGCTACCTTCTGTTACTACTTTTTGCTTTGGTCGTAAACCATTCACAATTTCAACTAAAGAATCACTTTCTTTACCGGTAATTACTTCTACTTCTTTGAAACCATTTGGAACTTCAATATAAACAACAGTTTTGTCATCTACTTTTTGCAGGGCTTTTTTATTGATTGCAAGTACTTCTTTGTTTGAAAGATTAATAAAAACTTTTCCGAACATTTCGGGCTTAAGCTGATTTGCTGGATTTTTAATTTTTACTCTTACTGGAATCGTTCTTGTATTTTGATCTGCTGTTTGTGCAATATAACTAATTGTTCCCTCAAAGGCGTTATTTGGGAATGCCTCAGAATAAAAAATAACCTTTTCACCAAGTTCTACTTCGGCTATGTCTTTTTCATAAACATTTGATTCAAGGAATATTTCTGAAAGATCGCTTAGCTCAAAGAGAGTAGTGTTTTCATCAACAATCTCTCCTGGATTAATTAACCTCTTTAAAACAATTCCATGTTGCTGAGCAACTATATCAATATACCCTGATTTTGAACCTGTTTCATCTACTTCAGCACCTAGAATTGCCAGTCTTTTTTTAGAAAGTGAATTAAAAGAGCCTTGTTCTTCTTCAAGTGCTTCTAAGTAGCTTTGTGCTCTTTTAAATTTATTTTCTGCTTCAAGAAAATCTTTTTTTGGAGTAATTCTGTTTTCAAAGAGCTCTTTTTCGATATTGTAATTTGTTTCTGCTAAACTCACTTCAAGTTTTGCTTGTTTAATATCTCTCTTTAATTCTATTTGTTTTTCTGCAACATTTATTTCTAATTCTGCTATGTCCTGGCTTGAAATTACAGCTAGTCTTTGTCCTTTTCTTATCGTTTCATTTGGATTAACAAATACCTCAGCCACTTTTCCTTTTACAGGAGAGGCAACATAAAAGGACTTGTTTGGTATTGTTTTTATTACCCCATTGTACTTTAGCTGGAAACATACTTTTTTAATGTTTGCAGGTTCGACTTTAATCCCAAGGCTTTTCATTGCTTTGTTAGATACTTGTACAATTCTACTTTGATCATCTCTAAATTTAATAGATGGATTTTTAATTTGATAAGTGCAACTTGTTAAAATAAAAATAATTTGAAATATTGCAACTGAAATAGGAACCCATGATTTCATAACTTGTTTTCAATTTGGAAAGTCAAATTCCCTCTTTAAGCTTTCTTACAACATACTAAAGTATCAGATAACTAAAATAAATACTTACTTAATTAGTATATATTATCAAAAAATATCTATTTTTTAAATCCTGGAGGAATTGTCATAGGAACTTTATTTTTAGAATTATTTCCTATTCCTTGTTAAGATAAATAATTGAGAAGGAATTCTTGAATTAAAATGGCACACAAATTTAGAAAATTTGGATTAAGTGTATGTAATATGATCTTATTTCTTTATGTGGTTTTAAATACTCAAAACTGTGTTGCTGAAGATAAGCCTATCCCTATCAACATACCAGACACTTACAATAATTCTAAAGATATAAGTGGTCCCTTGCCGTTAAAAAGAGTAATTGAGCTTGCAATTGAGAATAACCCGAAAGTAAGGTCAGCAATTGCAACTCTACCAGTAGCAGAAGCAAAGTTAATTATTTCGAAATATATTCCTAATCCAATTATTGGTGCTAACACTGAGTTTGTTAAACAAGGTTCAATTCACCCAGTTCAAATTGGTCAATCATTAGAACTTGGCAGAAAACGTTATTGGAGAATTCAAATTGCAAAGAATGAAATATCAAAGACAGAACTAGAAATCGCAAAGATTCTATGGGAAACACGTGCAAAGGCTCATATTTCATATGCGATTTTATCTGTAAGCAAGAATCTTATTGATTTGGCTAGTGAAAGACTTAATTTTTACAACTCACTCTTAGATATTGCTGAAAAAAGATTTCATGCTGGTGATGCCTCTGGATTAGAAATTGATAGAACAAATATGGAATTATTAAGTGCAGAGAATGACTTAGATGAGGCAGGAAAAAAGCTAAAAAGGGCTACAGTAGAGCTCAATGGACTTTTAGGACAACAAGTAGACACACAACTTATACTTGAGGATTCAGAGAAGTTAAAACCAAAGACTTTAATCAGTGAGTATGAACCTATAAAAGAATTGATTAATAAAGCTATTGGCAAGAGGCTTGAAACTGCAATTCTTGAAAAAGAATATGGAATTACAAGAGCAAAGTTAAAACAAGCACGTTGGGAACGAATACCCAATGTATATGTTGAAGGTGGACCAGCAAGACCAAACTACCACGATAATATTTGGGGTCCATATATTGGCACTCAAGTAGAGCTACCTTTGTTTAATAGAAAGCAAGGTGAAATTAAGGAAGCTAAAGCTCAGCTTGAATATCTAGATAAGGAAAAAGCAAGGATAGAAACTGAAATCAACGTAGAGGTAAAAAGTGCACTGCAAGATTTAGAATTAAGTGAGCAACAAGTAGGAAGATTTGAAAAAAAACTTTTAGGACAATCAGAAGATATTCTTGATGCAATTAAAAAAGGATACCAAATTGGAAAACTTACGCTTACTGATGTATTAAATGCGGAACAAAAAAATAGAGATCTAAAGCAAAAGTATTTAGAAAGCCTCTTAAATTATCAAATTGCACTGGCAAGCTTAGAATATGCTGTTGGTGTACCTGTTTATGAATAATAGCTCTTCTAAAAACAATTCAAAATTTTTAAGTTATATATTACATATTAGATTTTTATAATATGTCTTTCGTTTAAACAATTTAACAAAGGAATAGTTTTTATTTTATTACGTCATTGTTCTTGGCAAACTATAAATGATAACCTGAATTGTTGTATTAAAAAATATGAACGAGCTTATCTTTCTTAAAATGTCTTTTGTTTTTTTTCTTGCAGCTGCATTTTTTTCATATTTATTAAATTTTCTTTCCAAGAAATCAAGCATTATAGTTTCAGCTTGTATTGGTATTGTTGCTTCTGCATCATCTTGCTTAGGTTCTCTTTTGATTTTGCTTCATAAGAGTAAGTATGTTTTTAATATGCCAATTGGACTACCGTTTAATAGACTTGAACTTGTTATAGATCCATTAGCTGCATTTTTTATATTTATTATTTCTCTTCTTAGTATCCCGGTTTTAATTTATTCAATTGGATATCTTCAGGCAGAATACCTGAAGAAAAATGTTGGTTTATATGGGGCAATGTATCATTTGTTTATTCTTTCAATGCTGCTTTTAGTTTCTGCTGCAAATGGATTTTTATTTCTTTTTCTGTGGGAGTGCATGACGGTTATATCATTTGCTTTTGTGGTTTCAGATACCAAGAGTTCTGAATCTCAGAATGCAGGATTTATTTACCTTTTAATGACTCATATTGGAGCAGCTTTTCTTTTATTTCTATTTCTTATACTGGCTTCTTATACTGGTAATTTTTCATTTGCTGCATTCCATGATATTGCTCCCAGCTTATCAAGTAATATGAAATTATTATTATTTATTTTTATACTTATTGGATTTGGGACTAAAGCAGGAATAATCCCGCTTCATGTCTGGCTTCCAGAAGCACATCCTGCTGCACCAAGCCATATATCTGCACTTATGTCAGGTGTCATGATTAAAACTGCAGTGTATGGAATTATAAGATTTGTTTTTGATTTTCTTACTCCATTTCCTTATTGGTGGGGATTAATACTTGCAGGTATTGGGATAACTACAGCAATGCTTGGAATTATCTATGCATCAGCAGAAAATGACATAAAAAGAATGCTGGCTTTCAGCAGCATTGAAAATATGGGAATTATACTTCTTTCATTAGGGATGGGAATGGCATTTTTTAGTTTAGACAAACCAGAGCTAGCAGTTGTAGCTATTCTTGCCTGCCTTTTGCATGTTATAAACCATTCTTTATTTAAAGGGCTTTTATTTTTATGTGCTGGATCTGTAATATCAAAAGCTCACACAAGAAACATGGATAAGCTTGGTGGCTTAATAAAATTTATGCCACAAACTGCAGGTTTATTTTTAATAGGTTCTCTTGCTATTTCAGCATTTCCACCATTTAATGGGTTTATAAGTGAATGGATTATTTTTCAAAATCTGCTTACGTCTTTTCAGATTAATTCACAGGAAATAAAAATATTTGCACCGGTTTGTGCTGCATTGCTTGGATTTACCGGGGCTATTTGTGCTGCTGTTTTTCTAAAGGCTTATTCAGGTATATTTTTAGCTTTGCCAAGAACACATTACTCATCACAGGCATGTGAAGTTTCTTTTTCAATGCGTGTTGGTATGGGGATACTTGCTTTATTGTGTTTATGCTTAGGAGTAATGCCTAAGTATGTTATTTCTCTAGTGAAAAATGTAAGTATGGATATTGTCGGAATAAAATCCAATTCAGGACTTTTTCATGTAAGCAAATCCTTAATTCGGGTTGGAGCGAATGATTTTGCTGCTTTGGCTCCAATGATAATTTTTATTTTACTAGTTTTATTTATATTATTTGCATATTTTCTATATAACTTTTGTGGTAAAAAATACACTATTAGAAAAGATGAAACCTGGAGTTGTGGTGTTACACCAAAACCAGAGTTTGAATATACACCATCTGGTTATAGCCAGCCTTTAAAAGTTATTTTTTCTGAAATGCATACGCCAGAAGGTTTTTATCATAAGTATATTTATTATCCAGTTGTAAATAGTCTGATTAGTTTTTCACACAAGCTTAAACCAATACAATCAGGCAGCTTGCAGGTTTATCTGGCTTATATCTTTGTTACTTTAGTCTTATGTTTAGTGTGGTTGAGAATATGAATA
>Ga0209515_10007321_pt1 | contig 13329 bp, 10 predicted proteins | sample Subgroupgradi54m_FD_187454 | JGI IMG/M metagenome (GOLD analysis project Ga0209515, IMG submission 187454) | Subsurface groundwater microbial communities from S. Glens Falls, New York, USA - GMW60B uncontaminated upgradient, 5.4 m (SPAdes)... ...
TGGTACCACGGTCTATCTGGAACAGGAATTCCGCCTGCTCAAGCAGAACGATCTGGTCGGCGCCAAGCGCATGGTGCCGTTGCTCGAATCCTTGATCAGCTCCGATGACGAGAAACAGGTGCTGGGCATGATGCTGCACAAGTTCTACTGGACCCGCTTCACGGGCCTGTCGGAACCGCTGCCCCGCAACGACGAGCCTTCGGCGGACGGCACTCCGGCCCGCTAGGGCCCGGCTTGCGGGTCGCACCTGACCCGTACTCGACGCGAAACCGAACGACCGGCTCTCCATTAGGGGGCCGGTTTTTTATTGCCGGGGATTTTCATCGCCGGGCTTTTCGCACCGGACGGACGGGATGCCGACGGCGCAGGACTTCCGTAGCGGGCTATTTCCCCGCGGCGACCTTGCGTTTGGCCTCGGCGAGTTTCTCCCCCACCACCCCGCATTTCGCGTCGGCCCGCAGGGCCTTTTCGTATTGCTTGACCGCATTGACGTAGTTCCCCTGGGAGAATTCGAAATCGCCCATACGCGCGGCCTCGGAACAATCCTCTTTGCAGGCGGCGAGGGAAAGGCTCAGGACAAACGCGACAGCCAAAGCGGCCTTTGCGGTCCCGACCATGGCCTTTCGGATGGCCGCGCAGGCGTGGCCCCAGACCCGGTGATTCAGCCCCCTTACGTGCATTTCCATACTTCTCCTTACCCCGGTACGCCCAAAGACGGCCAGACCGGCCAAAGATCCAAAAGGTAGCCAACCGATCCCGACCGCACAGGGTACCCGCCGGATGCGGGCCGGGAGTATAATTTTGTAAATTCAGGATGAATATGGCCATCAAGATCAAGACGGACAAGGAAATCGGGTTAATGCGGGATTCCTGCATCCTGGCGGCGGAAATCCTGGCCCGGGCTTCCGAAATCGTGAAACCGGGTATGACCACGGACGAAATCGACAAGTTCGTGCACGACTACACCGTGAAGAAGGGCGCCTACCCTTCGCCGCTCAACTACCATGGCTTTCCCAAGTCCGTCTGCACCTCCATCAACAACGTCGTCTGCCACGGCATCCCGGGCAAGCATGTGTTGAAGGACGGGGACATCATCAACGTGGACGTCACCTGCACCTTGAACGGCTATCACGGGGACACTTCCAAGACCGTGCTGGTCGGCAATGTCTCGGCCCAGGCGAAGAAGCTGGTGGACGTGACCTACAAATGCCTGGAAGAAGGTGTAGCCGTGGCCTATGCCGGCAATCATTTCGGCGACATCGGCGCGGCCATCCAGGATCTGGCGGACGAATACGGCTACGGCGTGGTGCGCGAATTCTGCGGCCACGGCATCGGCCGCGGGTTCCACGAGGATCCCATGGTGCTGCATTACCGCACCGGCAGCCGCGGCCAGAAGATCACCGAGGGCATGGTGTTCACCATCGAGCCCATGATCAACGAAGGCAGCCCGGACGTTTTCGTCGCCGACGATGGCTGGACCGTGTTCACCCGGGACGGCAAGCTATCCGCCCAGTTCGAGCACACCGTGGCCATGACGCGCAACGGTCCGGAAGTCCTGACCAAGTACTGGTAGGAGAATGGCTCGTCGCTAAGGAGTTCGCTGCGCGAACTCCACGCTCCACGCTTGATTTATCTTCCGGCTTCTCGCTGCGCTCCTACGCCGCCGCTCCCTCAGTGCCTTCGGGGAGAAGGCAAAATTCAAAGTGAAAAGTGAAAAGTCCAAAGTGGATGGCCGCTTCGCAGTTGGCGCCAAGGAAGGAGTCCGGGCGGCCATTCTTGCTCCTTCTTCCAATTTTGAACTTTGCACTTTGACTTTTGCACTTTGCACTTTGACTTTTGCACTTTGAACTCTCAATTCAATCACTCCCGGTTACCTGAAAAATCGTCCTAGTCGGCCACGTTCAGTTGATCGAACGAGGAGGTATTCGGTGTCCCGTTATGATGGGACGTGACCGCCACGCCCACGAAGGCATTGGAGCCCATCCCCAAAACCGCGCTGCCCACCGAAGTCCAGACCGTGCCGTCCGCGGAAACATACGCGGTGAACAGGTTTCCGGCCCGCACCAGGCGCACCCAACCCGGAGCTCCCCCGGCGGTACCTACGTGGAGGCTGACGCCGTCCGGCGCCTCGCGGCGTTGGAAAGCGGAGCCGTTGCCGGAGGTGATGAACATGGAGGCATGCCTCGAACCGGGCGCCAGGGTTTCCCGGATCATGACGCCGGCCTTGGCCCAGGCATCGGTGTTCTGGACTCCCGTGACCCGGACCCGGATTTCCCCGTCCCCGGTCAAGGCGCGGTAGCGGTAGAAGCAGGCGTCGGCATTGCCCCAAATGTCCGCCCCATCCCCGATGACCGAGAGCGCGCCGTAGCCGGTCGCGCTTCCGGCCGTGGCGACAGCGCCGATGTCGGCGGACATCCACACGTCGGGAACGATGGCGACGTTGTCGAATGTCGAGGTGTTCATCACCGCGTTGTCATGGGAAACGAGCGCTATTCCGATGAGCACGTTCTGCGGCAGGGACTGGATGGTTTCGCCGCGGAGGGTCCAGGTAACGCCGTCGGCGGAAGCGTATCCTTTGATGCTCGGTCCGCTGCGGACCAGGCGCACCCAATAGGGAGCCAGGCCTGCGGAAGCGATTTCCTGGCTGGAGGCATCCGTCGCCGCGCGGTAATGCAGAGTGGCCCCATGGCCCGGGCTTACGGCCATGAAGGCGTGGCGGGAACCGGGCGCGGTATTTTCCCGGATCATGACGCCGGCCATGGCCCATTCATGGGTGTTCTGCAACGCGGCGACCCGGGCCGTGATCATGCCGTCCCCGCTCAAGGTCTGGTAGCCGAATTGGAAGGCGTCCGCGGTGTTCCAAATATCCGCTCCCGAAGCCTTCACGGTATAGGTCCCGCCAACCGCGGAGAAGGATCCCGCTGGGCCCACGGCGCCTATGTCCTGGTTGGCCCAACCAGTAACGGCCGCGTTATAGGTCGCGGTCAGGGTGGCGCCCGCAGCGGTGGGAGCGAACTCGCGGATGCGCGCGCCGCCGTCCGACCAGGAACCAAAATTCATGGTCGAGCCGCCCGATACCTGGGGGGAAACCGCCTCCACGGAACGGATCACGCCGGCGACTCCGAGCACCGTATAGGGCGTGGTGACGGGTTGCCCATCCAGTTTCAACTGCAGGCCCGAGGGATTGGAAGCGAGGGTGAGATTCGCCTTGATGGGCTGGACGTCGCGATAGGTGGTGACGGAAAGACCCGAGGCATCCTTGACCGTCAGGATGACCCGGTACCAGACGTTGGCCGAGGTCTCGCCGCGATCGGGCACCGTGAAGGATCCCGAGACGATTCCAGTAGTAGCCGGCATGAGAGGATGGGTATGGGAATCATGGTAGAAGTCCACTTGCCAGGTAAAAGCGGATGGGGGAAGGTTCCCATCCTCGGGATCGGATCCGGTGCCGGAGAAGGCGATGATCGTGCCGCCCGAGTACGTGGCGGCCGCGGCAGGCGTGACGATTACGGGAACCGGCGGATTGCCTGCCGGCTTGGCCAGGAAGTTTTCCGTGAGCGGGGCCGTGGCGTTGATGGTACGGGCGTTGTCCGCGGAATTGGGTTGCCCGTCCGGAATGCCGATAGGCGTTCCCATGTAGGTGATGTCGGGATTGGAGTAGTACGGGATGGGCGTACCGGGCGCATAGGCCATGATGTCCCGGTACTGGACCCCGTCGCTTCCGTTGAAGCGGTATCCGTAGGAGTACGGGAAGGCCGCCTGGCTCGCGCTGTTCTGTCGGTCATGGGCGCAGCCCAGATTATGGCCCAGCTCATGGGCCAAGGTGTTGTAGCTGCCGGTATAGGCCCGGCCCACCACGGTGAAGGCATAATCCCTGAACCAGGGCTGCACGGCCGTCATCACGTAGCCGATGCCGGCGACGCCCCCTCCGGAGGCTTCCACCACCAGGGAAACCAGATCCGCCTTATACGTATCGCGCAAGGCATGCACTTCATCCATGAATCCGTCCGTCTTGTTCTGCAGGCGTCCCAGATCCGTGCCCATGTTGCCGGACTCGGTGTAGGCTATCTGTTGCGCCCGCGCCAGGTTCAGCTTGGCGTTCACGCGGCTGTTCAAGAATGCGTTGTTGACCTCGGCCACGGCCTTGTCGATCCGCGATAGCATGGCGGTTTCCCCTCCGGATCCGGCCGCCGCCGCAGCGGTATAAACGATGAGGATGTCCAATACCGGCGTCGCCGCTCCCACCTTCGGCATCGGCATGGGCATGTCCGTCATGACATGGTGCATGGTACTGTCCGGATAGAGCATGCCATGGGTGAGCCGGGGCATATGGATGGGATCGAATTCCGAGATCCGGGAGATGGAACCTCCCGTCGCCTCGATCTCGTAATACCCGAGTCCCGGATGGAACACGGTGGCCGATACCGATCCTTGATTGAACGTCACGAGGAAATAACTCCCCTGCACGCCGTCCAGATGGCCGTTCAAGGTGAAGCGGCCGTCCTCGCGGGTTTCCGAGCGATCCGTTTCCGCCACCAGGCGCACGTCGTCGAAGACGTTGAGGACGAAGCGCTTGGATCCGATCAACAGCCCGCCCGCGCCGCCGGCCATGCCGGGCGCGATCGCCGCCATGCGGATACGCTTCTCTTCCGGGAAGGTCCGCGCCGGTTCGGGCGCGCTTTTGTCTTCCGCCGAAAAAAGCGAAGGCAAGGTCGGATCCGTTATCTCCGGGGGCGTGGTCGTGTCCTTGAGCTTGTTCTCCGTCATGCAACCCGCCAGGGCGAGGCAAATGGCGAGGAATAAGGCGCGGCCAAGGCTCATGGGAAATCTTCGCGGGGAAAATCCGGAGACAATATCGTTACCTTCCCGTATCATGGGCGTCCTTTCGATGGTGATGATTAGGCCGTTCCGGACCGGCATCCCCGTGGCATGTGGAGTATCCGGTACTTGGCCCGAGGTCGATGATCAATGCAAGTCCATAACTTAAGTCCTGGGCCGGTGCATACGGGCCGGCCGGGGCGCGGATCGCCGCCGGCTTCGGGAGTAATCGCCCCGAACCGGTTACGGGGCGTTTTTAGGGAAGACGGTAATCGCATACTGCGGCGGATTTCGCACTTTTCCCGCGGCTTGCGCGCAAATCCGGTTCCCCACCGAGCACTCGCGATGGCGTAACCTGCAGGTGACGGTGCGGAATGGAAATCCCAAAACCGGTGGGGCGAGGTTTAAAAATCCGCGAGGAGGGGCGGAGCGGGGTTCCCGGCCCGCAGCGAGGCGCTACAGGCCCCGCGAGCGGACTACATCAAGGTTGAGCCGCTGAGATAGGTGTCCCCGGATGGGGCGGCCGCTCCGCCTTCGGGTTCCAGGGTCACCATGAATCCCTTGAGGCGAGCGCGCTCCACTTCGGCCATGCCCTGCACTCGGAACAGGTCCCCGTCCCAGGTGGTCTTCTTGACGCGGAAGAGGCCTGCATTGATAGGCGCGCTGCCGTCCGCCTCCAGGAACCACAATTGGTACTCGCGGTGATCGGGAACGGGAGGCAGGTTGGCGACGTGAAGGATGCCGCAACGGCGCTTGGGGCACCAGATCATTTTTCCGTATCCGGTGGGGTCCTTCTCATGGCCTTGCATCACCACCACCTGGAGATTGTGGGACAGGAGCACTTCCAACAGCGCCTCCCGCCGGGTGAGCGAGTCCTCAAGTACCGTGATGCGCTTGCGGCTGTCTTCCAGGGCATATTCCTTTTTGACCATGTCCCCCTGGATGCGGAAAGCGTAGAACAGGACTCCCGCGCCCAGGACCAGCACGGCGAAACCTATCCCCAAGCCCGCGCCGCCGCGCAGCAGGCGGCCCAGCATTTCGCCCCAGCCCGTGGGCCGGGAACCATGGGATCCGGTCCCACCATCCGAGGGCATCCATTCTCCCGGCCGCGTGGGCGCATGCCCGGGTGGGGCTTTCCGCGCGCCGTTCTTGGTCGGCAGGCTCAGGGTCGCCTTCGCGAGCAGACGCGGCCTGAGGTAACTTGCAAGTTCCGGGGGCGGGGCCGCCATCGCCAGGTCCTGGGCCAGGGCCGAGGCATCGGCGTAGACCAGGAGCCGCTCTTCGTCCGCTGCGGCCAGGGCGGTCAGGAATGCGTCGAGCTCCGGGCCTTCCAACAGGCCGGAGGCGAAGGAGAAGCTGAAATCCCGGAAGGTTTCCTGGTCCATGCCGTTCACCGCATTCCCTTGAGAAGATTCTGCAGCCGGCGCATGCCGTCCCGCATGCGGGTCTTGACCGTGCCCAGGGGCATACCCAGCTTTTCCGCGACCTGGGTCTGGGAGCGTCCCTCGAAATAGGCCGCCTCCAGCACGCAGCGCTGCTCGGGCGAAATGCATTCCAAGGCCTTGCGGATGCGCTCCATGCGCCGGACCATGTCCATGCGCTGGGCCGGATCGGTCGCTTGCGGATCGCCCGCGGATTCCATTTCCGCTTCCGATCCGTCCTCGCGCATGCGGTCCTTGTATTCCTTGGACCGCAACTTATCGATGGCCCGGTATCGCGCGAGGGCCAACAACCATCCCCACACGGTCCCCTTCTCCCCGTCGAAGGTGGCGGCCTTTTCCCAGGCGCGGTAAAAGACGTCCAGGAGGATTTCCTCCGCGTCTTCCTTCTTTTTCACGATGGAATAGACCACGCCGAAAAGGGGGCGGGCGAACTGGTTGTACAGTTCTTCGAGCGCCTTCGTTTCTTGCGCGACGATGCGCGCCATCATGTGCCGGGAAGGATCGCTCATGGCATGGGTCTTACAGGAGGGACGCGGTCCGCCTATTCGTCGGAATCTTCCTCGTCCTCATCGTCTTCCACCGTCGGGAAGCTGATGCCGCTGACGTCCCCGCCCTTCTCTTCGATCTTGCGCTTGAGGCGGAAGAGCTCGTCGAGGCGAACGTGGAATCCCTTGGCGTCATCGTCGGTGATGCCCTGGAGGATCAGGAACTCGCAGACTTCGATGGCCTTGTCCAGGTTCTTCTGGTTCTGGTAGTAGGTGATCAGGGCCTTGGTCTGGGTGGCGACGAACTTGGGATTGTAGCCGTAGGTCTTGATGGTCTGGCGGAGGAAGATGAGGGAGAACTGCGCGAGCTGCTCCTTGTTCATCTTGGATTTGGATTCCTTGATCTTGAAGGTGAGCAGATCGAGGAACTCGTGGGCCACTTCCACCTTCTCGAAAAACTGGGCGCCGGATTTCTGGTAGTCGGTGAATTCGTCCAGCACAACGATGCTGTCCTCCCGGAGTCCTTTCAAAAGCAACTCCAACAGATCATCCTTGGAGATTCCCTTTCCCTCTTGCGCCATGATGCCTAAGTCCTTCCTTTGGATTCCGGATCCGATTCCCGCGCCGGTTCCGGTGACCCGGTGCCGCGGACGTTTCCCCTATGCTTAACTAAAAATACGGTCGCGCGGGGATTTGTCAATCCCCCGGGCGAAATGCCAATTCCCAGACCGCCCTTGCGGGTCCGGCCGGCGAGGCGCCGGTGGCCGGCGAGGCGCCGGTGAGTTACGGGTCTTCATGCGCCCACCTGGGCTTCGCCACCTGATCCTTGCACGGCCGGTCCCTGAACGGCCGGGCCCTCCGATGCGCCGCCCGTGTGGGGGGCACGAGGCTGCGGCAATGGCGGCAGCGGTTCGGACGCGACGGAATCGACGGCGGTCTTGGCCTCCCAGGCCCGCAGGCCCGGGGCGATTACACGCAGATGCTCCAACATGGCCGTGGCGTCCGCAAAGCGATCCTGGCGTTTGGGGAGCAAGGCACGGGAGATGAAGTCGCTCCAGACCTTGGGGACGGAGGGACTGTGGTCGGAGGCCATGCCCGTGAACATGTCAGGATTTTCCTTGGCACGCGTCTGGAAAATGCGCTCCGGGCGCTCCACCTTGACCGGCAGGAATCCCAAAGTCAGTTCCAACAACACGCACCCGAAGGAGAACAGGTCGGCGCGGCCGTCCACGGTCTCGCCACGAGCCTGCTCCGGGGAAACGTACAAGGGGGATCCCAGGATGAAGGCCTTTTCCTCGTCGTACACGGTGTGGTACACCGCGGCGAGGCCGAAATCGGCCACCATGACCTTGCGGCTCTTTTCGATCCAGAGAAGGTTCTCGGGTTTGATATCCCGATGGACCACGCCTTCTGCATGGGCGAAGGCCAGGACTTCCAGCACCTGTTCGGCGAGGCGGATCAAATCGTCCAGGGTGGGCAGGCGCTTCCGGGGCAAGGGATGCTTTTTCTTCTGCTTGAGCCATTGGGACAGGCTGATGCCTTCCACCAACTGCATGATGAAATACATGTAGTCCGGAGCTTCGCCCATCTCGAAAATGGTGATGATATTGGGATGGAGCAGGTTGGCCACCACTTCCGCCTCCTGGCGGAAACGCTCCTGAGTGAACAGCTTGTTGAGGCGGTTGCGGAAGACGACTTTGACCGCCACCGGGCGGCTCAGGGTGGTCTGGAAGCCGCGGTACACCACCCCCATGCTCCCCTCCCCGATTTTATGGAGGAGGGTGACCGTCCCCAGGGTCTGACCGGTCAAATCGGGTAAAGCGCGGGATTGGGTCATTCCGGTTCCAATTATAGCATTAAGCGTGACCTCCCGCCTTAACGGTATCCTAGCCGTAAGATGAATGCCGGCGGGGGATTAGGTGGCAGAATGGAATGGAAAAGGCTAAAATAACGGGGTCCCATGAGCCATGAATCCAAAGCCTTTACCCGCACCGACGCGGAATTCCTGGTCCGCCTGTGGAACCTGTTCTACCAGCGTACCGTGGCTTATGCCTTCGACCATCCCGCGGCCCAGGAAACCATCCCCCGCGTCTTCGAGGCCCTGATGAAATGCATGGGGCAGGAGCGCTCCCTCTCCCTGCTCTTCCAGGAGTTCGGCTATTACATCGGCCACGTCGATCTGGTGTACCAGCCAAACAACCGCAAGATCGCCGATCATCTGCGCCGCTTCGGCATAGAATCCATCACCATCACCCAGCCCGTGAGCCTGGCCGAATTCGCCCGCTTCATGGATGGGTGCAGCATGACCCATGCGGACGCGGCCCGGTTCATGGCCTATCTCACCAACCAGGGCGTCACCTGCTTCAGCGTCAACAAGGTCTCCCTGCAGACCGTGAAGGAGGGCGACGAAATCGTAGCCCAGGGCTCTTCGCGACCGCCCGGCTCCGGCGAAAGCACAGGAACCTTTTCCGGCGAGCAGCGTCGCGAGCGCAGCGCCTTCGACGATGCCGCCATGCGCGTGGTGCTCGGCCATCTCACCGCCCAGGAGATGAACGCCAACCTGAGCCTGCTGCGCGTGCTGGAATCCCCTTCGGCCCTGCCGGACGCGATCATGAAATCCACGGCGGGCAGCGGCAACGAGGCCAACTCCATGAAGCATAGCCTGCTCAACGTGGTGGGCGCGTTCAAGACCGAGGCCGGCCAGGGCAACGTCCCCATCGAGGATCTGCTGGCGGGCATGTACAACATGCGCACGGAATTGCTGAAAGCGGTCAAGGCCCAGCAGGGCATCACCCAGCATCTCTCGGGTCCCGGCGGCGCCAACGGCGCGAATGGCGTGGTGCTGGCGCCCCCCAAGGCAGGCGATTCCGCCGCTCAAGGAGCGGGCGCTCAAGGAGCGGGCGCTCAAGGAGCGGGCGCGCAATACGTGAACCGCATGACCGACGCCGCGGACGAGATCTTCGTGCAGACCGCGGCGCAACTGGTGATGGCGGAATACCAGAAGTGCCGGGGCAATCCCAAGCGCATGGCGCAGGTGATCCAGCGCATCGTGCCCGATCGCAACCACCTGCAGCAGGTACTGAACCTGTTCCGCATGGATCTGGTCAAGCAGGGCGTGCCCCTGATCGAATTCTTCAACTTGCTTGCCGAACTCAATTCCATCCTGGGCGCGGATCAGAGCTACCAGGAATTCCTCAAGGCCGGCAACAGCCTGGGCATCAGCCACGATGAGCTGCTGCGCGAGCTGCAGGAGAATCCCCAGCAGGCCGCGCAGTTGATCATCCTGGCCAGCGAGGCCCGCAAGGTCAACCGGGAGGGCTCGGCGGAGGAGATGATCCAGAACCTGGCCGACTTCGTGGAGAAGGCCGGCGAGGCCGCCGGCGTGCGCATGGAGACCAATCCCAAGGACGCCACCAAGATCACGTCCATGCTGCACCAGATGGAAGCCCAGGTGAACAAGGAACTCCAGCAAAAGGGCCTCTCGGATGAACTGCGCGCCATGGGCCAGCAGAAGCTGCGCCTGCGCATGCAGCGCTCCGTAACCGATCTCAAGGGCAAGGCCGCCCTGGCGCAACTGCGCGACGGCCACACCTCGGAGGCGGAGAAGGTCCACTTCCTGCTGGAGATGTTCGCGGACGAGAAGGAATTGGACGAGGTGATGGGCCAGGTGAAGGAATCCCTGGATCCGGAATCCGTGGCCAGGGACGTGGGCGATCAGGTGATGCAGAAGGCGCGCCAGGAAATGGCCGCGCGCCGGGAAAAGCAGAACTCCAAGGAATTGCCCGCGGGCGTATACGTGAAGGCGGTGCTGGACTTCTTCATCAAGTCCGAGGTGAGCCGCGCCCTCCGTTACAATCTGCCCTTCAGCGCCCTGCTCCTTTCCTTCCAGGGCCTGCCCGAGGACAAGGCCGGTTTCGAAACCCATGGGGACGCGTTGCGCGGCCTGCAGAACGTGCTGATAGGGGATTTGCGCAAGTTCCTGCGCGAATCGGATTTCGTCGGCTACCTGACCTTCAACCGCTTCCTGGTGGTTTTGCCCATGACCACCCTGGATGTCGCGCCCCGCATCATCAAGAAGTTCCAGGAAAACCTGAACCGCCAGGTGGCGCTGCCCAACGGCACCCGCCTCGCCATCCATACGCGCTGCGGCCTGGCCGCCTTCGACAAGGCGGGGACGAATTCGTACCCGAAGATTTATGCCGAACTGGTCAAGAGTTGGCAAGCTGCGGGGTAGACCGCAGGGTCAATCGGGTAGAATTCAAAATGCAAAAGTCAAAATGCAAAAGTCAAAAGTGAAGAAAAGAACAGCTCAGCAGATTTTGCCTTCGCATCCAAATTGGGGAATCCGGTTCCCCGTTTTGCACTTTGACTTTTGCATTTTGCATTTTGACTTATCCACGATCGACCCCAATGGATAACCTCTCCATCCTCATCGTCGACGACGAGAAGATCACGGCCTTCTACCTGAAGGACATCCTCACCGCCGCCGGCTACGACGTGCACCTGGCGCAGAACGGTGAAGAGGCGCTCGAGCTCCTGGGCAAGCGCAAGTTCAACCTCATCATCACGGATCTGGTGATGCCCGGCATCGACGGCTTCGCGCTGGTACGCAAGGTGAAGCAGATGCAGCCGGATCTGCCTGTGTTCATCCTCACCGCCCATGGGTCCTACGACGTGGCCCGCAAGGCCCAGACCATCGGCGCGGACGACTACCTGCTCAAGCCCGTCAATCCCGATCAGCTGCACGCCGCCCTGGCCAAGACCTTCGAGAAGGGCACGCGGGCCAAGGCCGGACCGCTGGCCAAGCTGGGCGAAAGCGGCTACGCGTCCCAGAACATCATCGGGCAATCCGATCCCATGGCGGAGGTGTTCCGCCTGATCGACAAGGCCCGCCACTCGCGCGGGCACGTGCTCATCCGCGGGGAGAGCGGCACCGGCAAGGAATTGGTGGCGCGCGCCATCTACAGCGCCGAACTGTCCGCCGCCGGGCACGGCTTCGTGATCGTCAACTGCTGCGCCATCTCGGAAGGCCTGATCGAAAGCGAACTGTTCGGGCACGCCAAGGGCGCGTTTTCCGGCGCGGTCGCGGATCGCGAAGGCCTGTTCGAAGTCGCGGACAATGGCACCATCTTCCTGGACGAGATCGGGGACATTCCCCTGCGTAGCCAGACCAAACTGCTCCGCATTCTGCAGGAAGGGGAGTACCGACGCGTAGGCGAAAACAAGGTGCGCCACGTCAACGTGCGCGTCATCGCGGCCACCAACCGCAACCTCGAGGAAGCCATCAAGCAAGGGCATTTCCGCGAGGACCTGTATTACCGGCTCAACGTAATCCCCATCCATCTGCCGCCGCTGCGATCCCGCATCGTGGATGTTCCCCTGCTGGTGCGCCACTTTCTGGCGAAGCACCAAAAGCGCAACGCCACCAAGGTGGGCGTGCACGACGATGCGATGGAGCTCCTTACGCATTACGCGTATCCCGGCAACATCCGCGAGCTGGAGAACATCATCCAACGCGCGATTTCCTTCGCCAAAGGCGCGCACATCACCAGGTCGGAAGTGGAGGCGTACTTGCGCGCGGGCACGACCCTGGCCGCGCAGCCGTTGGTGGTGGCCTTGGACAAGCAGACCTACCCGACCCTGAAAAGCCATCTTCGGAAAATCGAGCGCGATTACGTCATGGCCAAGTTAAAGGCCTGCGGCTGGAGCGTTTCTGACGCGGCGAAACTGATGGAGATCACCCGTACCGCCCTCCATAACAAAATGAAGAAGCTGGGGATAAACGGCAAGGAAATGCGGCAGACGGGCGAAAGTACGGACGGAAAGGGCGGGTCAGGCTTGGCGCGCACCGGCTGAACCGGTAGGGATCTGGGTCGCTGCTTCCCCACACGGCAGCCACTTCAATCGAAATCGCACACGGGACATCGGCGAATCAAACCGCCGGACGGGCCCCGCGCCAAAGGCTTCAGATAGCCGGGACCAGCTCTTCTCGGGTCGCCTGCTCTTCGAGCATCCGGGTCAATTCTTCCAGCGAACCGATCGGGAAGTTCCGCGAGCCGAGGAAGTCGTAGAGATCCGCAAGGGTAACCTTGCGGGGACCCCTACCGATCCGGAAAGAACGCAACTGCTTGCGCTCGATCCAGGCGATCACGGTCTTCGGGCTTACTTCGCAGATCTTTGCGATCTCGCCGGTCGTCACAAATCTTTTCTTAGTTGACATCGATGGCTACTCCGTGTTGTGGTGTGTCCCCTGCCGGATTTCTTTTCAATCCGGGCGCCATGTCTGCGATCAAGTTAACAACGCGTATCAAACCTCTCAAGATCCTGGAAGGATTTGCAGCGTACAGTTCGTACACATCCCGTTCCGATCGCAACAGTGAATTGTCATTCCAGCGACACGAGAGGTAACCCGGGTTGGGCAGGCGACGGGATGGAAAGGATACGGTTAACGGGAATTCCCGGGTTACGCTCTCCAAGGGCCGTTCTATAAGGGTTCCAGGGCAACCGTCCCTTGCCTGCGACCCCCTTTGCGCTTGCGCTAAAGACAGCCAAACCGAAAATACCAAAAGCGCTTTCTGGGCGAT
>Ga0209515_10007322_pt1 | contig 13328 bp, 12 predicted proteins | sample Subgroupgradi54m_FD_187454 | JGI IMG/M metagenome (GOLD analysis project Ga0209515, IMG submission 187454) | Subsurface groundwater microbial communities from S. Glens Falls, New York, USA - GMW60B uncontaminated upgradient, 5.4 m (SPAdes)... ...
GGGCGACCTGATGGTCGATGTTCACGTCGCCGACGTGGTGGGTATAGACGGTGTGTGGCTGCCATTCCTTTACGTGGGCTTCGACGCGCTGGATGATTTCGAGCCGGTCGAGGCTGTCGAGGCGATTGTCGGGCAGGCCTTCGAGCGCGAGGGCATGCACGCCCAGATGCGCGTTGGCGGCTTGTGCGGCGGCGCGCAGTTTTTGCAGCGCGGAGGATGACTCTACCGTACCTTCGCGGCTGGTGATGCCTTCGGCGAGTATCACCACCTTGACACGATCTCCCTGCCGGACATGCCGCGCAATCGTGCCGCCACAGCCGAGCACTTCATCGTCGGGGTGGGCGGCTACAACCAGAATGTTTGCCATTGGGGTTTCCTTCTCAATTGAGCGGGGTTGCCATCCGCTGATCTTTATCGCTGTGTCGTTCCTGCGCAGGCAGGAATCCAGTGTCTTTCCAATTTTTTTACGCCGCTGGGTTCCTGCCTGCGCAGGAACGACGCGCTTTGTTTCGAAACCGGCCCTCACCCGGAGCTGCGCGCCACCCTAACGCCCACGGGCGCACCGATTTGCTACACGCTAAAGCGCGTGCAAAGTCGTGCGTCCCAGAGGGAGAGGGGCTTGTTCATCAAAGTGCTGACAGATTGGCCATCATGCGCTGGGCATTTTGGCCGAGCATGTTGGCTTGTTCATCAGCAGAAAATTCATGGCGCTGCAGGAAGCGTTGCATGCAGGCGCGGGCTTCGTCCAACCCTACATAGGGAAAATCGGAAGCGTACAAGACACGCTCGACGCCGATCTTGCGGTAGATGAATGCAAGGTCGGTTTCGACTGTGGAGCCTTCGTAGTGCGGCAGCGTAAATGAGGTTTCAAGATAGACATTGGAGCGTTCCAGCGCCAGCAGCATGGCTTCCCAGCGGCGTGCGCCACCGCTGTGCAGGATGATGACCGGAACGTTGCCGACTTCGCGAATGACGGCGGCGGCGAGCTTGAGGTTGTCGTGTTCGTACATCCAGGTGGTGCCATAGCTGGCGTCGATGCAGATGAACAGGCCGCGTTCCGCCGCTGCGCGTGCCGCCTGCACGGCCATTGGAATATCGGTGTCGGCAATTTTTTGCACATAGGAATGAAACTTGACGCCTTGCACGCCGGCGGCACGCAAGCGATCCAGCGCGTGTTCGATGCCGCTGCGGCGAAAGTCGAGCAGTTGCGTGAAGGCGGCTGAGGGAAAATCCTGCCGAACCTGGCGCACCCAGGCGTCCAGGGGCTCCGCGCCAAACGGCAGGTCTTGATTGAACAACATGAAATTTCCACTGGTCACCTGCTGCTGCAACAGGGGCCGATGCGTTGCGTAGCATTGGCCCAGCGCGGCGACATCGAGCTGCGCTTCGTCGCTCAGTTTGCCCTGGGTGTCTTGCGTAAGATTGCAGGGCAGGTGAATGTTGAAATCGAAAATCATGCGTTTTATAGGGGTCATTCCCGTTCGATGAACAACATGAACTCGCGCTGCGGGATCGGCAGATAATCCTGCTTGATCGTTATCCGTGGCGACAGGGTGAGTGCGAATTCCAGCATGCGCACGGGGTCATGGTAAAAGATCCAGGGCTCGGGAGCATAGTCCGCCACCCGGCAGCTCGAAATGAAATCGACGATCAAGACATCGTTCACCAGAGCCCACGCGCGCTGGATCGCGGTCTGGCTGTATTCATAGTTATCGATCTCCGGACCGAGGTTGAAGTTGAGCACACCCAGCATGACGCCGATGTCGGCGACTGGAGCCAATTCCGAATCCTCGAGTGCGGGGTCGAAATGGTTGTACACCGCGAAGGTTGCATCCGGGCATTGTGCATGCCGCTGCGTTGCTTCCGCGATCAATTGCGGATTCACGTCCCAACCTTGATAGCCTGCGATCGCCTGTCCGGCATCGGCGAGAAAATCACGGTAGTCGCCGAAGCCGCAACCGATGTCGAGAACACGTCGGCCTTCCCATTGAATCGGCGCCGCCAACGTTTGCGTAAAGCGGTAACGCTGTTGTTCCTTGCTGCCCCAGCCGAGAGAACGGGCGTCGTAACCATGCTGGGCAAAGCGCTGGGTGTAGCGCGTGATGGTTTGTTCGGCGACGCGTTGTAATGTCTCTTTATCCATCAGTAGCGCGAATCCTCGAGATCCGCCAGGCCTTCGACTTTGACTCCCTGCGTGGTCTTGACTTCGATCAGGCTGGGAAACAAGGTCCAGCGCCCCTGAATCTGGTGCCATTGATAGCCTTCGACTTCCGGGTCGATCGGATCGATTCCGTGCACGATTTCGGGATTGATCAGATAGACATCGCCAATGTTGACGAGATGGTCGATGTCGATCTTTTCCCCGTTCTGTTCAATGTAGAGGCCGCCGCTGCGATAATCTTCACCGCGGCTGCTCAGGCTGGCAATGATCACGCAAAACTGAATGTTTTTCGGATCGATATGTTTGTTGAGCTTGCCACCACCGCGCGGATAATGCGTTATCCCAGGATAAGTCATATAGCCCTCTTCAAGGCCATGCAAGGCAAACTCCGGCGGCAAACCGGCAATCTCGTTCTTCAGGCGCGTCATGGCCTGCATCAGCAGCTTTTCGCCGGCCAAGTCCGCATTCCAGTAAAACGAAGAGAAGAATTGATTCACCCGCTTGACCGCCGCTTTTTCTGGGTTGTCGTCCAGGCGCCAATAGTTGGGCGTGTCCTGGGCAATCGGCGGATTGCTGGGCGTATGATCGTGAAAATACCGGAACACCTCTGCACGCAACGACTTGCATACGTCTGTCGGATACACCCCGCGTAAAACAACCACACCCATGCGGCGAATCGCGGTACGAATCGTTTCGATTTCGTCCCCGCGATATCCTTCGATGCGCGCATTCGCAGGGTTATAGCGAAAGGTATCGAAGAGAGTGATATCAGCCATGGGCATCGTATCTTTTTCAGAATGAACGGAGGGAACAATCCGTCAAATGGATTCAACTTCCAGCCGGAGTTCGGCCCATGCATCGCTTGCCAGTTGATCCAGCCGCTCCGCTGTTTCCGCCCCGACAATAATCATCGCATGCCGCTGGGCACCGTTTTCACGCGCTCCCAACGTTTGTCCGGGGCGGACGAATGGCTGAAAGCATAACACGCCGGGACTGCGCAGAACCGACTCGCCGCCATGCACTGCCAGCAGCTTTTTTCCTGCGTAATCCTGATTGACAAAGAAGCTCAACAACGCGGTGCGTGGCGCGGATGTGGAACCCAATGCGACGCTGGAATACAATCCAAGCACTGCATCGATATAGCGGCCGACCACGTCGATCTGCGCGACATAAGGCACCGCAACATTGGAGATATGCACCCCGCCGCCGCGATTGGCCATCTCGGTCAGGAACAGGCGGCCGGTCTCTTTTTCAATGATGAATTCGCCATGGAAATAGCCGAAGCGGTAGCCGAGCGCCGCGGCGGTACGCGCGGCCAGGTCCGAGGCTGCCGCAGATTGCTGCGGGGAAATTTCGGCGGGGTAGACGATGGATTGATTGACGATGCCGAACTCGCCGTCGAACTTGCGATTGCTGCCCACCGCCAGCGTGATCGGCAGCTGGCCCTCTGTGCAGTAACCATCGATGGTCAGGTGCTGCCCGACGATATACCGTTCCGCCAGCACCAGACGCGAATGGCTGTGCACGAGCGCCTTGGTATATGCCACTGCCAATTGCTCAGGAGTATCGACGCGCGATACGCCGAAACTGCCGCGATTATCGACCGGTTTCAGAATCACCGGCCAGCCGATCTGCGCAGCGAACTGCAGCGCCTCATCGGCCGACAGGCAAAGCCGATATTCCGGCACCGGGATTCCCGCCGCCTCGGCGGCCTGGCGTTGCAGGTATTTATTGGTGGCGCGCTGCGCTGCGGCCAGCCCCGGCCCCGGCAGGCCGTAGCGTTCTGCCAGCAGCGCTTGCGCAAAATACGCGTAATCGCACTCGTCCGAAATCACGGCATCCGGCGCGATCCTGTCGGCAAAGGCGATGATGCGACCGAGATCGCGCAGATCGGCAATCAACACTTCGCGCCATGCGATATCGGGAACCGTCGTTGCATCGGCGTGGATGCCATACAGCACATAACCTCGCGCCGCCAAGGCATCGATCAGCGGACGTTGCTCCCAGCCCAGGTTGATGACGAGTACTTTCGGTGCACTCATGCACGCCCTGACAGCATCGGCCATTCGAGCAGGACGCCGGCCTCGACATCCTGCGCCGCAGCAAAGCGCGTCAACACCAATAGTTCATCGTGGCAATCGACGCCGAAAGGGTGCCGCAGATACTGGAAATCACCCGCCGTAAACAGCTCGCCTGCCTTCTTGGAACGCGCCAGCACCAGTCGATAGCGGATCGACTCCTTGAACGCATTTTCTTCCGGTTCGATCTCGATCCGCACCTGCGGTTTCATCGCCTGCTCCACTGCGCGGATGCCCTGGGTCATTCTGGCGAATTCGGCAGGCTCCATCGCCGTCACCGCATCTGGAGTGTCGAACGTGCGGCTCAAGGTGAAATGCTTTTCGATCACGCTGGCGCCGCGCGTCACTGCGGCCAACGCAACATAGATATCATCGGTATGGTCGGAATATCCCACCAGGCAACCGAACATGTCGCGATACACCGACATCTGAGGCAGATTCACCCGCTCGTACGGCGTCGGATAAATACTGTTGCAATGGAGAACGATGAATTTCGAATTACCGGCCTCGGCGAACAGGCGGATGGCAGCCTCCAATTCGCCGAACGACACCAGGCCGGTAGAAAGAATCACCGGTTTCCCGGTACGCGCAACACGCGACACGATTTGCGGAAACGTACCGATTTGCGCCGACGCCAGTTTGTAGAGCGAAACGCCAATGGATTCCATCAAATCCACTGCGCCGAAATAGGTCGGCGAAGAGAAAAATTCCACGCCACGTTTGTCGCAATGGGCTTTGAGCGCCGCATGCCATTCTTCCTGCAGGTCGATCTGCGCATAGAGCGCGCGCACTTCGGGGCTGGGATCGTAATAGAGATCCTTCATCTGCAAGGACTGAAATTTGACGGCATCGGCGCCGGCTTCCGCCGCAGCATCGATCGAGTCGAAAGCAAGCTGCAAATCCTGCTTGTGATTCGACCCGACATCGGCGATCAGGAATGTGCGCCCGGCGCCGATTGTCCGGCGACCGATCTGTAGGGTGTTTGCTGCATTCATGGAGACTCCGTTGCGGCGCCAGAGGCGGCCAGATTCTTCGACGTATTATGCCGGTCAACCACCAGCCCAACAATTGCCTGCGCCAGACGATCCGCCCCGCGTCCGTCGATGAGTTGCTGGGCACGTAACGCCATCTCGTTGCGCAAGGCAGGATTTTCCACCAGCTCCTGTACAGCCTGGGCAAGGTTGGACAACCAATTCGGGGCCCGGGCGTCACCAGTGTTGCGTATCACGCCCAGCGCTTCCAGGGCTCGTAAATTATTTTCCTGATCGGCGCCGCTGCAAAAAGCGATTGTCGGCGTGCCGCAGCGGGCCAGTTCGTATAGCGTCTGTCCACCGGCGCTGATCGCCAGATCAGCCTGTTGCATCAACTCGACCAGATTGGGGGGATGCCGGTAAATCTCCACCTGACAATACTTCGCAACCTGCGGCAGTATCGCAAATGGCCCACAAACAAGTTCAATCTTAAATGGATCAAGGCATTGCATGGAAATCGACTCCAACAAAGAAACGACCGGTCCCGACAGCCTAAGCGGATCGTCCCCCCCTGTCATGACCAACACATGACGTATCCTGCCAGGAGGCAACCGGACAGCCATATCGCGAAATTCCTCGCGCACTACCTGATATGAGGTGCCGAACCAGCGCACAGTGGATCCTGTCGTCCGGTAGCAAAGTCGGTCGGCTGTCGGCGCACCGTTGATCAACCCGTCGACAAGCATTTCGCGCTTGGCCTCATCATCGAATGCGATGACACATTGCCTTGCGGCCATCAAAGCCAGATAATCCTCAGACATCCATTTATAACTATCAAGCACCAGCACATCAGCGCCGGTCGAGTTCGCATAGGTCAACATACCCTCCACCGATGCCTCAACTGCCATAATAGTGAATCCGCATTGCTGAAAATAGATCTGTAGCCCGGTGTTGGGATCAGCCACCACGATTGCATCGTGCCCCTGGCGTCGTAAAGCGAATGCCAGCGCGGAGCATCGGCTGACATGTCCCAGGCCAATGCCAGGGCCTCCGTCAGCTTGCAATACGCATTTAAATCTCATGATCCAAAACTCTCAAATACATATCAGCACCTCGAGGTCAGACGTAGAAAAAGTCGAGGTAACGTTCGTGATCTGCCAAGAAATGGTCATGATTCAGATGGATCAATTACTTGTCCATCGAATGGATAAGGAGTATTTCTCAAAAATTTCTTTATATCTCTTTTGAATCTCATTTTTCCCTGCCAGCCAATCATTTTTCGTCAACCCAAGGAAATGAACACCGACACGAACGCCATTCTTTATAATATTTGAACGCCTGAAGCCCTCTTCTTGAAAGAGAAATTTCTTGTGTAAATTTACTACGATATCGTTTCCTTCAATTACCTCGCAATTCAATTTCTCTATGCCCAGAGATTCAAAAATAAAGCTAATAAATGAATATTCAAGCGTAGCCCCAAGCCCTCCACGTGCTGTCTCTGTCAAGTAGAAAGTCCAATTAGCCTTTTTATGAAGACGATCAATTGAATTGATACTTACAACACCCAATGGGCTGTGTTTATCGCCCACAACTGCGAAAACAATCTCTTCATGGTCCTGTTTAAGCCGATTCATCCACTTAAGATGCTCATTCACACTGATAATATGATCTGTGTACATCCATTTGCGTATACCTTCTTCGTTTCTAATTTCTCTTAGCTTCATTTTTGATTTGATATCCAGAGAAATTAAAGGCACAAGAGTAATTGCCTTAGGATTCATATCCATTTTTCCTCCTCTTAGCTTGAGAGCGGAGAGCAAATAAAGGGCGGAGAATATAGCTATCCATGCTATGTAACTAGAACGCGGTCAAATTAGTCCGTCAGAAAAACGGGATCATCCCCGTACTCGAAAAATTGGCCGCATCGGTGGAGAATGCAATGCCTTTTCCAGCGCCCTATCTTTGACAGCGGCAGCTACTTGAGCAAACACTACTGAATATACATTCAATATTTGACGCACATCGTCTTCTGAATGGGAATAACAGATACTTTGCACGCCTGCAGTCAATATTCCACGCGCCAATATCTCCTGCAATAGCAGTGTTTTTATTTGCCAGCTGGAATAGGGCGCGGCGTCCTTGATCTGCAATAAACTCACGCAAGGTTTTCCGGACACACTCAAAATATCCTCGATTTTATTGTCGGCTATCAGGCGACGCACACCATTGAGCAATTGCTCGCCACGCGTCCACAGCGTTTCGATCACCGGTTCGCGCTGCATTTTTTCCAGCACGGCCAGGCCAGCAGCAATAGAAACACTTTCGCCGCCGAAGGTGAAGGAAAAAAAGATATCTTCCATTTGCTGCATGATGTCGGCACGCCCGACCAGCGCGGAAATCGGGAAGCCGTTGCCCAGGCTCTTGCCAAAGGTCGCCAGATCGGGCGTTACGCCGAACAGCGCCTGCGCGCCGCCGATGTGATAGCGAAAGCCGGTAATGATTTCGTCAAGAATGAACAGAGCGCCATGACGATGCGCAATTTCCTTGACCCCTTCGAGATATCCGGGCAGGGGTTCGGTGAAATTCATCGGCTCCATGATCACCGCCGCAAATTCTCCCGGATGGCCAGCCAGCAGCGCATCCAGTCCGGCCAGATCGTTGTAGGTGAACGTGTGGGTCAACTCCTGCACCGCCTTGGGTACCCCCTTGTTGCGCGCAGTGCTGCCGATATACCAATCCTGCCAGCCGTGATAGCCGCATACGGCGACACGATCACGCCCGGTATAGGCACGCGCGAGGCGAATCGCTCCGGCGGTGACGTCCGAACCGTTCTTGCCGAAACGAACTTGCTCCGCACAGGGGATCAACTCGACCAGCTTTTCGGCCAGCAGCACTTCCTGCTCGGTCGCCAGGGAAAGCGTCACGCCCTTTTCAAGTTGCGCCACCACGGCACGCTGCACATCCGCATCGTCGTAGCCGAGCACATTGGGCAACAGGCCGTTGACGAGATCAATGTATTCGTTGCCGTCCACGTCCCACACATGCGCACCCCGGCCATGCGAAAGGAAAAGCGGCGATTCACCTTGCGGATAGGAAAGATAGCTTTTGCTGAAGGTCTGGGAGCCTAACGGGATAACACGGCGAGCCCGTTCGAATAGCGCTTGACTGGCACGATAACGGGGATTGGGCATGAGCTTAGGGCGACTCGGAAATTTGCGAATGCAACGCCTTGATATAGCCTTCGTTGCGAACGATGTGGGAATTATACGTCAACAGTTCCGGCTGCCGCGTCAGCAGGGCCAAGACATCGAGCCAACCGAAATCGGGCCGGACCGGATAGAGCGTATCGAATATTCGCCGCACGAATTCGTAATCGGCCGGCTCGTCCACGGTCCAGCGCAAATGGGAAAAATCGGCGCGGCCATGGACATGCAGTACGCGAAAGGGGCCCGGACCGTCTTGATAACGGTGAATGAACGGAGTGACATGCTCCCGCTGCAATTGCGTGCTTGCTTCCCGCTGCGCCCGATCCAACGCCGCACGTGTGAACACTTCGACATCCAAGCCGTCGGGATAGGTGGCCTGCAGGGAATTGCTCGCATAATCGATTTCGTCCAAACGCGACAGCATGATGCCCACCGTCTCGTCGATCACGTCGGGGTCATGCAACGGGCAATCGCCGGTCAGCCGCACCACAACGTCGGCCTGCGCCTGCTGCGCCACCGTCGCATAGCGCGACAAGACGTCGTTCTCATCGCCACGAAAAACAGGGACACCGAGCGCATCGACACAATCCGCTAGCGGATCGTTGACGGTATCCACGGAAGTTGCCAGCCACAATCCATCGAGCGTTTTGGCCCGCCGCACACGCTCTATCATGTGTTCGATCAAGGGCTTTCCGGCTGCGGGCAAGAGCACTTTTCCCGGCAAACGGGTAGAGCCCATCCGGGCTTGCAAAATGGCGATCGTGCGAGGTTTGGTTTGCGCTGTAGTCATCAATCTCTCACGTTCAAGTATCGGGTTGAATGCGCCACAGCGCTGGATTGAGCCAGGCCGGCTCTTCCAGTGCGCAGGCTTGCCAATCGAAAGAGGGGACGCGTGCGGCCGCCCCGGCGACCAATGCTCGCCATTCATTCAAGGATGTCACTCCGCATACCACGGCGGCAACTTCCGGATGGGAAGACGGATAGGCAAGGGCCGCCGCCACGGCGGACAAGCCAGTGTTTGCAAAGCGCTCATGGCAAGCCTGCAAATGCGGACATAGCGGCGTAAAGAATGCGGGCAAATCTTCTGGCCGCTGCAGCAGAATACCTTGCAGAAACGCGGAACGTACGTGCACTTCGACACCGGCCGCATGCAAGCGCGCCAGATGGCCGCTCTTTGCAAGCCGCTGATCGAGCCAGCTCAATGGCAACTGCACCAGATCAACGCCTTCATATTCCAGCAATCGATCGATTTCCTCGCCCGAGTAAACCGATGCGCCGATTTTCTGCACCAATCCGGCCTGACGCAAGCTCACCATCGCATCCCATAATTGCACCCCACCTGGGGTGAACAGATCGGCTACGCGATGTAGCATCAAACCATATACGTGCGGCTGGCGCAGATGTTCGAGCGACTGGCGAAAGGCATCATGCAGCTGTTCAGCATGCAAGCCGGTAATTTCGGCAACGTTGAATTGCGGCGTTTTGGTGATCAAGTCGAATGCGTGCGTGTTCGGCAACACGCTGCCTAGTATCGACTCGCTCATGCCGTACACGGCGGCAGTGTCGATGATCCGCACTCCGGCAGCAGCCGCCTGTTCGATAATGCGTTCGACTTCGCCCACGGGGACACGCCCCTGACGATTTGTCACTCCGTAATCAAGGCCGAACTGAACCGTTCCCAGCCCAAGCTTCACCGCAACGCCTCATGCAGCGTTGCCACGACAAAATCCTGCTCGTCTTGCTGCAAACCGAAATAGAGCGGCAAACTCAGGCAGCACGCATAGTAAAGCTCCGCGACCGGACAATCCCCAGGAGCAAAGCCCAAGCGACGGTAATAGGGCTGCAAATGCACCGGAATGTAGTGAACATTTGCAAGGACACCTGCCGCACGCAAACGATCGAACACCTCGCGCCTCGTGGACCCTCCGCCAGCAGAATCGATTTGCACCGGATACAGGTGATAAGCCGAACGGGCATATGGATCCTGCCATGGCGTAATCAGTGCGCGATCCTGCAGCAACTCGTCATATCGGGCAGCCAGCATTCGACGCCTGGCAACGAATTCATCCAGACGTGCGAGCTGGCTTCTTCCCAATGCCGCCTGAATATCGGTCATACGGTAGTTGAAACCCAGCTCTAATTGCTGGTAATACCAGCCGCCCTCGTTTTCGCCCTCCATCAACGCGGCATCGCGCGTAATGCCATGGCTGCGCAGTCGTTCCAGCCGCTGCGCTAGCGCCGGGGAATTCGTCGTGATGACACCGCCCTCGGCGGTGGTCATGATCTTGACCGGATGAAAGCTGAAGACCGTCATTTCGGAAAAATGACATCCGCCCACCTTGGCGTCCCGATAACTGCCGCCCACCGCGTGCGAGGCATCCTCGATCACGCGAAAATCGTATTGCTCGGCCAGCATGGCAATCTCGACCATGTCGCACGACTGGCCGGCGAAGTGCACGGGAATGACGACCTTGGGCAAAGTGCCCGTTTGTTTCGCCTGCGCCAGTTTGGCCGCCAACACGGCAACGCTCATGTTGTAGGTGCGCGGATCGATATCAACAAAATCTACTTCCGCCCCGCAATACCTGGCGCAATTGGCCGAAGCGACAAACGTATTGGGGGAGGTCCAGACGCGATCGCCGGGTCCTACGTCGAGCGCAAGACAGGCCAGATGCAGCGCAGCCGTCGCATTAGCCACGGCAACCGCTTGGGCAGCACCGCAATAATCAGCTAGCGCGCGTTCGAACGCTGGGACTTGAGGGCCTTGGGTCAACCAGTCGGACTGCAGCACTTCCGTAACAGCTGCGACATCTTCGCTGCTGATGTTCTGCCGACCGTAGGGTATTACGCGCATCGCTCAAGCAAGGATTGAATCTCCGGCACAGTGAGAAAATGGGGATTGCTGCCGGAATTGTATTCGAAGCCGTCTCGCACAGGCTGGCCGGAATCTCCCAGGGCATTGGTTTCGAAGCCGGGATGGTTGTTGAAGAAAATGGTGGGCTTGATAACGTAGTAATCGGAGAATTCGAGCGTCAGGTGAGAGTCGTCCAGCGGGCACATGACTTCGTGCAGTTTCTCGCCCGGGCGAATGCCGACGATTGATTGCCGGGCATTGGGCGCCATGGCAGTCGCCAGATCGACAATCCTGGCCGACGGGATCTTGGGCACGAAAATCTCGCCGCCATGCATGCGGGAGAAGTTCTTGATCACGAATTCAACCCCTTGATCCAGGGTAATCCAGAAACGCGTCATGCGCGGATCGGTAATCGGCAGCTCGCCTTTCCCTTCAGACAGCAGCTTTTTGAAGAACGGCACCACAGAACCGCGCGACCCCACGACGTTACCGTAACGAACCACAGAGAATCGGGTATTCCTTCCGCCCACGATATTATTGGCCGCCACAAACAGTTTGTCCGATGCCAGCTTGGTCGCGCCGTAGAGATTGATCGGATTGGCGGCCTTGTCGGTGGAGAGTGCGATCACTTTTCCGATGCCGCAAGCAATGGCCGCTTGAATGACGTTCTCTGCTCCATGAACATTGGTTTTTATACATTCCATGGGATTGTATTCCGCTGCGGGAACCTGCTTGAGCGCTGCTGCATGAATCACATAATCAACGCCCTGACACGCTTGCACAAGGCGATCCGCATCCCGCACATCCCCCAGGAAGAACCGCATTTCCGGGCAATTAAATTCCTGTTGCATCTCAAACTGCTTGAGCTCGTCGCGCGAAAACACCACCAGACGCCTCGGCCGGTACCGCGCCAACAAAGCACGCACAAATTGCTTTCCAAACGAGCCTGTGCCGCCTGTGATAAGGATGGATTTATCGTTAAACACTCTGTATTTCCTGCTGGGATGTTCTTAAATCGTTTAAGCAAGCCGAATGTGCTGCTCGGCGAAATTTACATACTGATGATATCTATAAGCATTCCGGATTATATCGGACTACCCCTTTCTACTATAGCCGTCAGGATTGTCCAATTGCCATCGCCATGTATCAACGCACATTGCTTCCAGATCCCGGGACGCCTTCCATTCCAATAGTTTGTTAGCCAACTTCGGATCTGCATAGCATGAAGCAACATCCCCGGAGCGTCGAGGAGCAATGCGATAAGGAATCGCTCTGCCACTTGCCATTTCGAACGCCCGCACCATCTCCAGCACAGAGTACCCCCTACCAGTTCCCAGATTCGTCGTGAAGCTGTCAGACATCTTTTGCAAGCGCTCCAAAGCCTTGATATGCCCCGAGGCCAGGTCCATTACGTGAATATAATCACGCATTCCGGTGCCGTCCTTAGTGGCGTAATCATTGCCAAATATACTGAGATACTCTCGCCGACCGACAGCAACTTGAGAAATATAGGGCATTAGATTATTTGGGATCCCATATGGATCCTCGCCTATCAATCCGCTTTCATGGGCGCCCACCGGGTTGAAATAACGTAAAGTTGCAATTCGCCATTCGGGACACGCCCCCTGCAGATCGCGCAAAATATTCTCTACCATCAGCTTGCTGGCGCCGTAAGGGTTGGCCGCTCTGAGCGGATGACGCTCGCTTAGCGGCAAATATTCCGGTGCGCCATACACGGTTGCGGATGAACTGAATACCAGTGTTTTAATCCCGCAGGCCTGCATGGCTTCCAACAGACACACGCTGCCGCAAACGTTGTTATCGTAGTATTTCAACGGCGCGCTGACTGACTCGCCCACCGCTTTCAAGCCGGCGAAATGGATCACAGCTTCGGCACAGGAATCCTTCAGCGCGGCAATTAACGCCGTTTTGTCGCGCACATCGCCTTCAACGACCTTGAACTGCTGACCGGCAATTCGCGCCACCCGCCGCAACGCCTCGGGATGGCTGTTGCAGAAATTGTCGAAAACAATGACGTCGTAACCCGCATTGAGCAGC
>Ga0209515_10007323_pt1 | contig 13325 bp, 13 predicted proteins | sample Subgroupgradi54m_FD_187454 | JGI IMG/M metagenome (GOLD analysis project Ga0209515, IMG submission 187454) | Subsurface groundwater microbial communities from S. Glens Falls, New York, USA - GMW60B uncontaminated upgradient, 5.4 m (SPAdes)... ...
ATTTACTATTTGTGTCAAAAGTATAATTTTTAAAAATTAATTTGTTAATAATTTTAATATTCCCAAACTCACTTGCGAGTTTTCTTGCTTCATTCTCAATTGATTTTAGATCTTTGTCATGAGTAAAACGAATATCGATGTGTGCTTCTGCATGTTGAGCAACTTGATTAATTGATTGTCCGCCATTAATGTAGCCTACATTGATGGTGGGGATTTCGAAATTATCAATTTTTAAATCAGAAGCGGGAAAAATTTTTTTGAGTTGTGTAATATAATCCATCAGAGAATCAATAGCATTTTTCCCAAGCCAAGGCCTTGAGGCATGAACCGAAACACCACTACTATGAATTTCAAACCACCATCCCCCCTTTGCATCGGATTCAAATTTCCAATTTATTCCACCATCAGGAAGGACAATTACAGGCGCAGTGTATCCATCTTCAATCAAAGCGGCAACTCCATCTAATCCTCCGACTTCCTCATCTGAAGTCAGCATAATTCCAAAATCAAGCAAAGAAAGTTGTTCTTTTATATCGTCAACCAGTTCCAGATAACAAGCCACTGCAAACTTCATATCAAGAGCACCTCTTCCAAAAAGCTTAGATCCTTTTTGAACAGGTACAAACTGAGGTTCATCAGCTAAAACAACATCGATATGTGCAACAAGCCATATTTTAGGTGATTTTGTTTTCTGTGTAGTAATAATGAGCGACAATGAACCATTCTTTTCTATTCTTTTAATGTAAAAAGGTAATGATGTTAATTGTGATTCAATCCAATCAAAACAACGACTTATCTCTTGTTTATTATCGGGTGTTGTTTTGAATGTAATTAGTTTTTCAAGTTGTTTTTGTATCATGTTGTATTCTAACTAGCTACCTCATCTGCCAACCTTTGGCTTTTATTCTTTCGGTTATTTTTTCCATGATTTCGTTCGTTTCCGCGTCTGTCAGCGTCCTTTCGTACGACTGGAAAACTAATCTGAACGCATAGGAAATTTTGCCATACCCGCCCGAACGACCGGAGTCGTCCGGTCGGGCGGGTTTCTTAAATTCATCAAAAAGTTCCGGACCTTTTATTACCATCTCTCCCATATTTTCTTTTATTATCTTGGATATTTCGCCGCTTTTTACATTTTCTGGTACAAAGACAGCAATATCTCGTGCGATGAATGGAAACAATGACCACATTTTAAAATGACCATCCCCAACCCCCTCCTTATTAAGGCGGGGAGGAAACTCCTCTCCTCCTTTCTGAGGAGGAGTGCCTGAAAGGCGAGGTGGTGAAACAAATTCATCAAGTTTCATTTCTTTAATTTCTTTCTTATCTCCATATGCAACATGCATTTCTTCCCCGCTTTTCTTGAATACCGTCCCAACTTCAAAAACTTTCACTTTTTCAATTCCCAAAAACGGAGCATTTAATTGGTTTAGTTTGATGCTTTCTTTCAGCCCATCACTCAAATTTGTCCGCAAAAACTTTTTATCCGAAGCGCTTTGCATCACTTCCACTTCCCCTTTATCGCAAAAAGTGTAAGTCATGACTTCACTGTACCCATCTGCGAGCAATTTATTCCTCGCCCAAGTTATTTTTGCATAAGTCTCATTTATCTTTGGTTTAAAATCTATTTGGGGAATATTTCCTTTCACTTTATCGTATCCCAAAATCCTGACCACTTCTTCCGCCATGTCTTCCTGCGTCACCAAATCAAGACGCATAAGCGGCACAGTGATTTCGTATTCTTCTCCCCCTGCTAAGGGGGAGTGCCCATCGGGCGAGGGGGTCTTTTTATATTTAAATAAGTACCTCTTTAAAATATCTTCTATTTGTTTATCCGAAACTTTCAGTCCTAAAATACTTGAAATTCTCTCTGCAGAAAAAGAAAGCTTTCGCTCTTTTTGTTTTTCTGGGTACACATCCACAATATCTTCAAAAATCGCCTCAGGACACATCTCCATTATTAATGCAGAAAGTTCTCGCATTGCATATGGAATTAATTCCGGCGACAAATCATTTTCGAAACGCTTTCGTCCTTCAGTAAACATATTGAGGGCTTGACCCATTTTCCTGACAGATACCGGATCGAAATTATCAATCTGAAGAATTATATTTTTTGTGTTGTCGTCCAACTCAGCCAAAGTACCGCCTTTTACGCCGGTCCCTATCGCATTCCCTTCCGCATCGTAAATTGCGACCATGCCTTTCTGCAAATCTTTTTGAACTCCACCCAGAAAAGAAATTTTTTCGCCATCTGAAGTATCTATATCAAGCTTCGGTCCTTTGACTTTCTCCATGTCAAAAACGTGGCTCGGCTGTCCGCAATCAAACATCACAATATTTGTGGCGTCCACGATGTTGTTTATTGATCTTTGCCCTATGGACTCGAGATGCGCTACAACCCAATCTGGAGAGGGACCAACTTTAATGTTCCGAACAATTCTAGCGGCATCTCTGCGACATTTTTCGGTGTTTATCTCTACTTTTAATTCCGGCTTGCCCGCCGTAGCTTTAGCGGAGGCGGGAATTTTATATTTAGGCGTTGGATCGACATATTTTATATTTATGAGCGAAGCAATCTCCCGCGCCACGCCTTGATGACTAAGTAAATCATGCGCTCGGTTGGGCAAAATTTTTATATCGAAAACACTATCACCGTTTTTTTCTTCTATACTTTCTACTTCAGCCAAGTGATAGGTAATAATATCAGCAAGCTTCTTTGCTTCCGGAGCATCAGGCACACCCGCCTGAATGAGCTTGCTTGGCAAGTCGGGCAGGTACCATTTAAGCCAATTATAAGAGATTTTCATAAATTAAATTTGATTCAAGCGCAAATCACCCTGATAAAACAATCGCACATCCGGAATTCCCCATTTAATCATTGCAATACGGTCGAGTCCCCCGCCGAAACAGAACCCTTGATATTTTGCGGGATCTAGACCCATGTTTCGGATAACCGCCGGATTGGTCATGCCTCCACCCATCATCTCCAACCACTTGCCTTTAAATTTTGCGAATACTTCTATGGATGGTTCAGTAAAAGGAAAAAAGCTCGGACGAAATTCAATCTCGATATCGTCCCCGAGCATTTTTTTATAAAAATTAGTAAGTATGCCTTTCATATTGGCAAGTGAAATTCCATCGGATGCTGTACCCAACATTGATCCATCTATCTGAAAAAATTGCATTTCGTGCGTATTGTCAGTCGCTTCATTTCGGAAAACTTTTCCAACAGAAATAAAAGCCGCGGGTATTCTGCCAGCTTTAGCCGCTTGTTCGGTTGCCCATGCAGTTACACCAGTCGTATGCGTACGTAAAACAAGTTTTGAATCACCACCCCCAGCCCCCTCCTCCACAAGGAGGGGAGTTTTCAGTTCTCCTCCTGCCTGAGGAGGAGTGCCCGAAGGGCAAGGTGGTGGGAGAATCCAAAAAGTGTCTTGCATATCTCGAGCTGGGTGATCTTTGGGCATATTTAATATGTCGAAGTTATACCATTCAGTTTCTAGCTCGGGACCCAAAGCAATCTCAAAACCCATCTCAGCAAAAGTTTGATAAGCCTCGTTGGCTAAAATTGAAAGCGGGTGCTCAGTAGCTTGTTTCTTATCTTTTTTCATGTTCTATGATTCTATCAAATTAGCTTGCACTGGGCTAATCTTGCGTCCGTGACGAGAAAGCACGCATCCGCTTGGACAAAAGGCTTTTCCATCATTTTTTGTCAAACAATTTTCACAAATTATGAAGTGCCGGTGGCAGACTGGATTCGCGCAGTTCACATAATTTTCCGATTGTTCTTCGCAGGCGTCGCACTTGCCGACTATTTTGTGCCCGCCACGGCGGGTAAACTTTGGATCGTCAGTATAAAAAGGCGTCATTACCACTCGCCCATCGAAAACATACAGCTTGCCCTGAAAATCCTCGTTCGGATATTTTTCCATATAGCTGACAATTCCGCCGTCGAGCTGATACACATCGGTAAACCCTTGTGTAACCAAAAATCCCGAAGCTTTTTCACAGCGCACCCCGCCGGTGCACACAGTCAGCACTGTTTTATTTTTCAAATGTTTTATCTGTTCCACAACTTTCGGCAAATCGCGAAAATTTTCAATCGACGGTAAAATTGAATTTTCAAAATGCCCGACTTTGTGCTCGTAAACATTTCGCATATCGACGATGTAAAACTCTTTTTTGTTCCCGCCCGACTGAACGGTGTCAGTCGTTCGGGCGGGTTTTATCCATTCATGCAATTCTTCCGGCTTCAGATGAATTCCAGTAACCTCGTTCGGATTGATATCGCAAGTTCCTAAATGCAGTGACACAATTTCTTTACGAACTTTCACAGAAAGTTTCGGGAAGGCATTGCCTGTGCCTGCGCTTAATTTGAAATGAATATTTTGAAATCTCGCATCCTTTTCTAGCTCTTTAATATATTTTTTTATGTTTTCTTTTGTGCCTTCAAAAGTAGCATTTATACCCTCAGATGCAATAATACACCTTCCTTTAAGCCCCAGCTTTTCGCAAGTTTCCCGCTCCCCTTTGGCAACCGCCTCCGGGTCGGCAATATGCACATATTTGTAGAAAAGGATTATTTCGTATGATTCAGGTAACATATAGCTATCTTAGCGACAAAAAAACAAAATTACAAGCAAAAAAAACTATGCTACAATTCTAAAATGGATTGGAAAACAATAAAAATCTACATAATTTTAATTATAGCCATAATCTTGTTCGCTTTATTGGGATTTTATCTCGGCTGGCTAGATAATGGACCGAGAATATAACTGACAATAAAACCGAGACAGAATCCGCTCACTATATCAAGCGGGAAATGCACGCCGGCAATAATGCGTGCGAGACCAATCAGAAATGCAAAGAGCATGAAAACATAGCCAGCCTTTTTGTTGAGAAAGAAGATTGATACGGCAAGTGCAGCAAAAAAAGTCGCATGGCCTGACGGAAAAGCGTAGCCTGTCTCTGGAAAAAGAGCATGAATGTTGGTGAGCGCTAAAAACGGTCGTGGAGCTTGAATAAAATGTTTCAAGATTAAATCAAAAAATACAGAGAGACCACCGGAAAAAAATACAATAAAAAATTCTCGCCATGACTTGCGGAAAAAAAATAAAAATAGCACCGCTAATGCAACTACTATATATGGGAACCAGAAACCAAAAAATATTACTACATGGTCAAAAAAGTTTGACTGATACGCTAGGTTATAAAAAAAATAAAAAATATTATTGTTCATAAATAATTTATTAAACCTAATTATAATATATTTCAACTAAAACCCCTAACTTCTCATTTACGCCATGGCTGATATTGAAGAATTATATGGTTTAGCAAGTTTAAAAATTTTGAAGTTGTCCCCTATTTTTATTTCTTTAAGATAATCAAGAAAATCTTTCGGTAAAGGTGAGGGACCGACCCAAACACTCTTTTGTATCATACTGTATCCAAACTTTATCAAATGTCGGCGAAACCAATCTCGTTCTTTCTTTAAGTTATGTGGAATATCATACATAATAATAAGATTTTTAGGAGCAGCATCCTTGAAAGAAGATTCAAAAGAAATGTGGTAAAAACTTCTTTTTCGTTTTGACTCTTCGGTTTGTTTTTTGTTAGAACTACTAAAAACGGGCAATCCAAAAGCATTTACCTGCATGCCTTTGTAATAAAACTTTTTTCTAGTCATACTCAATAATTATATACTTATTTTTAATATACGCCATGGCGTATATGTGTATATAAACAATTTTCATAAAGAATTAATTAAATCCATATTTATATCCGAAAGACTTTTTACTATAATATCTGCTCTGGAAAAGTCATGAGCTTTGGTGTAAATATTTGGTACGGCTATCGCTTTCATGCCTGCATCTTTGGCGGAAATCACTCCAGACTCAGAATCTTCTAAAACCACACAGTCTTTTGGGTCAACGCCAAGTTCTTGGGCGGTATGCACATATATATCCGGAAAGGGTTTCTGCTTTCTTTCTTCGCTTGAACCACCGACAATAGAATGAAAGAATTCCTTTACACCGAGAGTATTAAGTATGAGATGAACAAATAGATCATTCCGATTTGATGCTAATGCAATTTTATATCCCTCTTTTTCAAGTAGTTTAACTAATTCTAGAAATCCCGGAAATGCTTGCACGCCTTCGCTTTTTACTATTTCCGCCCAGAAGGCGCATTTTTTGTCTCTGATATTTTCCAAACTTTCCGCAAGATTATATTTTTCTTTAAAATTTTCAAAGTATCTCGTACCCCCGCCTATTTCATGCAAAAGACCGTTTGGATTTGGCCTCGGTTCGACTCCATATTCTTTTAATAATTTCTCAAAAGAACGCGATTCTATAATTTCTGTATCCAGAATAAGTCCGTCCATATCAAAAATAATTGCTTTGTGTTTCATTTCATTAAAAGCAAACCTATGACAGCGATGATGCTGCCGAAAATTTTACGACCGAGGTCTTCCTTTTCGTGCAAGAAAATCGCGGCAGAAATAAAAATAACCACGATTTTGAAAGTGGTAATAGATGTAACCAAGCTTAAATTACTAGAAACCCATACTAGAATAACATACGATAGCGCTCCTAAAAATTGCAATCCGCCAGTAGTTATAACTTCTTTGGTTGTATAAGTATGTTTATGCCCGAAAATTAAGCTTGCCAGTCCTAAACCTAGAGCTTGCGAACCCCAAGAAATCATTACCCCAGCAGAAAAACCGGTTGTTTTTTGCAGAGCTCGTTCGGCAATAAGCACTCCTGAAATTAAAACTCCGCCCAAGAGAGTCATCAGGAAATATTTATCAAAAGAAAATCGACCGATACGATGTTTTTTAGAAATAACTATGATAGCTATAAGTAAGAGAAACGTCCCTAGCACTTGAATGGGTGTTAATCCTTCATGAAGTAAAATGGAAGAAAGAACAATAGTCACTGGAGTATAAATGTTCCATACAATACTGGTTACTCCTGCGTCCAAATGTTTTTGTGCAATATAACTAGCGATGTTAGAACTCGCACCGAATATCGCGCAAGTTAGAGCTAAAAGGAATAAGTAAATTGGATTCCCAGATATATAAAATGGGCTAAAAAAAGGAAAAAACAAACTCCCTAGAAATAACATGGAAATACAGTGGAAAGTAAAAGTTATTTGTTCTCGGGTGGTGAATTCTTTTTGCTTTATGAGCCACCGTCTCTGAAGAGAAGAAATACTCGAAGCGATAAAATAATATAAATAACTTAAAAAAATAATCATCTTTTTAAATTCTTCGCCACTGTAAGCACATTATTTAAGAGTATCGCCACGGTCACTGGACCGACTCCTCCCGGCACGGGAGAAACATAGCCTGCAACATTTCTGACCGATTCAAAATCCACATCGCCGGTAATGTTTGACCGCACACCTGACGGATTCTTTACATCTTCGGAAGTTCCTGCGTCAATTAAAATCGCGCCATATTTTATCATATTACCGGTAATGTATTTAACTTTGCCTATGCCTGAAATTACCACATCTGCTTGCTGTAAAAGATATTCCTTGTTTTCCGTTCTTTTATCAACGGGAAGGTAAGTCAACCCGCGATAGCGCAAAAGCGCCGAAACAGGCTTGCCGACCAAGTCCCCCTGCCCGAGCACGACGATGACCTTTCCTCTTAAATCTAAATTAAGCGAATCGAGAAGCGTCATACAGGCGAGCGCCGTGGGATATGCTAAATCTGTCTCGCTATTGTAACGATTGTAAAACTTTTCGCTGGCAAGAGCGCCGAGGCAATCCACATCAAAACGCGGATCAATACTATCGAGTATAACTTTCTTATCAATTGATGCTGGCAGTGGAAGCTGAACAATAATTCCGCACATATTTTCTATTTTGTTTAAAAGCTGTATTTCGCGCACTAATTCATCTGTCGATATCGACGCCGGAAAAGCCGCGTGATGAAAATGAATACCGACTTTTTCTGCTGTTTTGGCTTTCATCTCGACATACTGGCGCGAGGCCGGATCATCTCCGACGAGCACATCGCAAAAAACTGGCTTGAAAGGCAAGAGTGCCGTTTCGCTTTTTATTTTAGCCAAAATTTGATCTCTTATTTTTTTTCCGTCCAATATAGTCATAAATTTTATTTATAAAATTTTCCCCGCAAATCTCCCCCTTACTAAGGGGGAGATGCCCAAAGGGCAGAGGGGGTCATCATGCTCCTAAAAATTCATTCTTGGTGTCATCGCGATGCACCGACCTTGCATATCTTTTCATACTCATTAAAATTCCCAAACCGGCAAACTCAAAGAGAAGGTGCGAACCGCCATAACTCATAAAAGGCAGCGGTATCCCAGTCACCGGCAGGAGCCCCAAATTCATTCCGATGTTTATCAGTATATGTCCCATAAAAAAAATAGCAATCCCCATGCCGAAAAGTATTTCGAAATTATGCGCCCCAAAAGTAGAAGAGTAGAGAATCCTCCAAATCACCAGCCCATAAAGTACAAGAATCAAAACAGAGCCGACCAAGCCCCACTCTTCGGCGTATGCGGCAAAAATGAAATCGGCCTGAGGCTGTGGTAAAAATTTCAATCTAGACTGCGTGCCAAAACCCAAACCCTTGCCTGTAATCTCTCCGGAACCCACCGCGACAGTGGATTGAAACGCGTTATAGCCTGTCCCGTGAATATCAGTCAGCGGATGAATAAAATTGAGAATACGCGCTTTCTGATATGGAGCAAAAACTAAAAACCAAAATACTGCGAAGGTTAAGAGACAGCAGGAAAATACAGCAAGCAAGTGCGTTTTAGAAATTCCGGATACTAGAACCATGCCGAGCCAGATAAAACCAACAATTACTGCCGAACCGAAGTCCGGTTGAAGCAACACTAAAATAAAAGGTATAAAAGCGTAGAAACCGGAAATAAAAATGTGTTTGATATCCCGAATCTCCACATGGCGGCGGGAAAAATATTTCGCCAAAATAAGCACCAATACCAGCTTCATCATATCCACCGGCTGAAAAGAAAAAAAACCGAAATTAAACCAGCTTTTAGAGCCATGGGCGGCATTCCCTAAAACAAAAAGGGAAAGCAGTATCAAAGAGGTTCCCAGATACACCGCCACTAGCACATCCGTACGCTTCAAAAAACTGAAATCTATAAAAGAGAAAATAAAAAAAACGCTAAAACCTACTAGAATCCATATAATTTGCTTGTTAAAAAACTCGTTCCCGTTTTCCTGGGGAGCAAAACTCTTCATGGTGCCGAGCCCTGCCAAAATTATTGGAGTTATAAAAAAAACCAAAAGCCAATCTATACCGCTGCCGACTTTTTTTATAAAATTTGACATGAAACTGTCAGAATTTATTTTAATTTAACTAAAAAAATATTATAAAGAGGAATTATTTCTTTGGTAATGATTTTGCCCGAGAAAGGCTCGGGCCAGGTAAAATTAATATCTCGACTCTCTCCTCCGGTCATATTTTCTAAATAAGTGCTGCTAGCCGAGACAGCATTGCGATTTTCATCATATAAAATTGCAATAACATTCATTTCTGGAATAGAAAAAAAAGAAACATTTTTAATGGTGGCAGAAAGCTCCGGACTAGTGTCCTCACTAGTGAGAGAAATATTTGAAACCGATACCTGCAATTGATTTATTTTTTCTTGTGGAATTGTCGTCCACTGTGGCGTTTGTGTAAATTCAAAAGTGGTATAAACAGGAATGGAATTCCCGATATCTATCCCTGACTCAAAAATAGCAAACTTTCCGGCTGTAGGAACAAACGTAGTGCCCTCACGCTTGCCGATGTAAACATTGTTGGCATCAGCAAAACGAAACCTGTAACTTATTTTATCGATAGCAGTATTTTTATTGTGATTTTCAAGATAAGCCACAGCGTTATAGCGCCCCGGAACAACCCTGAAAGACCGAGCCCAGAGAATTGAAACTTCATCTACTTGCGAAGTACAAGCTCTAGCACAAGATCCTCCGCAGTCTATGCCCGTCTCCGTGCCGTTTTGCTTGTTGTCTACGCAGCTTGGAGCTTTATTTAAACTAGAAGAAATTATGAAAAAAGTAAATGCAGAAATAAATAAAATAAGAATAAACACATAAAGCGCCTGCCTTTTAAAAGCCCATGTCATAGATTACAGTATAGCAAAAAACCGGCAAATATTCATTTACTTTATTTTTAGAAATTTCCTTGAATACATTGTTCTGGCGCCTACCTACTTTCGCCAAAGAGACTATCATCGGCACTAGTGGGCTTAACTTCTCTGTTCGGAATGGGAAGAGGTGTGACCCCACTGTCGAAGCACCAGAACATTATATTCAAGATTTTTTTATTATTGAAAACTGAGTATTAGGTTTCAGTTAGAAGCTAAAAAACTTAAAGACTGAAACCGAAAAAGATGGGTGCAGTTCCCGTGAAAAGATTCCTCTTTTCTACGTATAGGCTTTTTGAACCCAGTAGTCCCTTTCAAACCAAGAAAAGGCACGGAAGTGCACAAAAGAACACACAGGACGGGTCAGCCGTTGACTCTGAGACCGTCCTGTGTTGGACAATCGTTTTCGCTGAAACGATTATTGCCCAATACTCAACTTTCAATTTTTCCCTGACTTTCGCCGGAGTTGTGGTTTCCAAAGTTCTTAACAGGAATCGAAACATTAGTACTTCTCAGCTCAAGCGATTACTCGCCTTACACTTAAAGCCTATCAACGTGATCATCTCTCACGGTTCTTAACGATTCCTAATCTTAAAGCTGGCTTCCCTCTTAGATGCTTTCAGAGGTTATCCAATCCCGACATAGCTACCGAGCAGTGCCCTTGGCAGGACAGCTCGCACACCAGAGGTCAGTTCACGCCGGTCCTCTCGTCACATTATATCCCCTATTTCTAGGAGTGCAGACTATATCTTCATCCTTTTCAAAATTTTGAAGAAGGATGTTGGCGTATTACAAGTATAAGCCTGTCCCGACATACGTCGGAGCTTTCCAGCGTTATACAAGTCTGTTCCGATTATCAAATCGGAAACAAGTCGTTACGGGGTCAAACCTAAAATTTTATGCAATTCAATTCTTGTTTTCTTCTTTTTAGTAACATAATTTTCATTTTGAATAACTAAAATGAGATCGACAAGTTTAACCAATTGCTTTTTCGTTAGCTTACTAAACTTTGTTTCAGATAATATCTTACACGCTTGTAAAAGCGCATGAGTTTGAAGTTTTTTAAATCGAATATGTGGTAATAAACTTGTAAGAATATCTCTCATTTGTTTATAACCATTTATTCGCAGTTCGGTCATTCCATCATTTCTATGGGATATATAACCAATACCTAAAACTTCTTTTATCCAATATAAAGTCTTTTCATGCCTTGTGTCTTGATAAAAACAAATAGTAGTCATGAAACGAATTGCTCGTTTACTATCGCTTCGTTTTTTAAGCTGAAGCATCAGACTACCATCTCCATCAAGAAAACCGGCAATATACGCTAATTTGATTTTAGATCGACTTCCCACGGTATTATCTTATCACATTTCTGGTCCTCAAGCGAACCACAATACCAAAGACCGTTCGATATTGTTTTTCATTGGACAAGAAACATACATGAAGACTTCACCGTTATTAGCCACATTGTCATCCTGTATTTCTACAGGAAGTAGCAAGAACCCTTGCGGGTTTACTAAGCGCAAATCTTCTCAAGAATCAACGAGTGCAGTAGATAGGAGACCAACCTGTCTCACGCATTTTATTTTACTTCCGCGTTCTACAAACGCTGAACCTTCATTACTGAAGGGATCGGACTGTGACACATTCCAAAATTTGGAATTCTAACATTCAGTCTCTACGGGTGTTGTAATTATAAGTTATTGAGAATTTTCTAATCTTTCTTTCTCAGTAAGTAAGTTGTCGAGTTCGTCTCTTTCGTCTTCTGTTTTGGCTGCACCTTCGTCTCCTCTCACACCACGAAGATAGTCAATTCTTTCACTTACGACCTCCAACCTACTTTTTGGTTTTGGTTCTTTTTCCATAAAGATATTATATCAATAACAAAAATATTCGCAACTTCCCTCGGCGTCACCCTCTTTTTACAAAGTTCGGGTTTCTCCGATATAAGTTAGCTTCTCACTACATATTTCTACATAGTGCCGCCGTGATGTGCCTCTTCGGCACATAGTTGTCTTCGATTAAAACAGCTCCGACGCCCTTTTAGGGGTCGGAGTCCCGACTTTTTACGTCGGGATCCAAATTCCTTTAGATTTCCTCTGAGGGTTCAAACTGTCCACTACCCCTCCCATCCTCCCCAAAGGGGAGGAATTCCCTCTCCTTTGGAGAGGGTTGGGTGAGGTGTTGAACGGTCTGAACCCAGCTCGCGTACCTTTTTAATTGGCGAACAGCCAAACGCTTGGCAGCTTCTCCGCCGCCGCGCTAAGGTGAGCCGACATCGCTGTCGTATAATCCATTGTTACCAATGGGGTGGACTATATCTTCTTCCTTTTCCGATATCAATCGAAGTGTTGGAGTTGGCGTGTTAGCATTCCGTATATGGAACACTCTGTTGTTTTAACAACAAGTCTCTACGGGGTCATTACTAATTTGTAACGCATTGAAGTGACAACATAAGAAAAAATAATTCTCATGAATGTTTCTATGCTTGTTTTCAATATTCTGATTCTAAAATATTTCTTGTCTTTGTTTAGCCGGGCATCAATGCCAAGTAAGCGAAGTTTATATAGGAGTATTTTTTGGTCGCTAATTGAAAACTGTTGCGTATTAAGATAGATATCATGGTCACGGCATCTACTGCCGTCATCCATGTACCATATAGCAAGAATGACTGGATTTAAAACCAAATCTTTCGGAATAATTTTTTTATTATTCTTGTAAAATTGATTATGGAGATCCGTTAATTCACTATATTGTTTGGTAAAAAATCTATATGCAACTCGATCACCATTTGTGGAACGTTTTTTAGGAGCTGATTCACACAACCTTTTTAAACTTGTGTATTTATAATCAACATATGCTTTTGCTTTTATGGAGTGATTGATTTCCAAAAATGCATTAGCCCTGCCGGGTATAATTCTCATATACCCATCTCCTAATAATGATCCAACAATAATTGATCGCTCAAATTCAGTAAGACTTCCCACGGTATTGACCATATATATTATTATATGGCGTCCACCGTTATAAGCCAAATTTTTGTAATGCGATTCCTCGCATGGCACCCCGATGTGTTAAGGTGCCGAACTCCGCCGTCGATATGAACTCTTGGGCGGAACTAGCCTGTTATCCCTAGAGTAGCTTTTATCCGTTAATCTTCCACCGCGTCTA
>Ga0209515_10007325_pt1 | contig 13323 bp, 12 predicted proteins | sample Subgroupgradi54m_FD_187454 | JGI IMG/M metagenome (GOLD analysis project Ga0209515, IMG submission 187454) | Subsurface groundwater microbial communities from S. Glens Falls, New York, USA - GMW60B uncontaminated upgradient, 5.4 m (SPAdes)... ...
AGCCTAATCCTTCTTATTTGCCGACGGGAATCGGCAGGATTGCGTAATTCCTCATCAACAATCTTAGGGGCTGGATTAGGCTTTTTCAATTCATAATTTGGTCACGCATGGGTTGCAGTATATTGATCAACAGATCGACTCATCTTACGTTGCATTTTAAAATTTTGTTAAAACAAAAATGTTGACATCAACCACGCATCAAGAATGGACAAATCCAGATGTTGATTGTTGGTTAGATAAAGATATTATTGTGCATTTGCGGAGTTTTATAGCCTTCGAATGGAAGTTCACCAAACGAGTAGGAAAGATTATTTTTTTAGATGCACTATGCGATTATTATTTGGTTATAGGCGATCTTGAGAAGTTTAGAAGCGAGCTTATTAAAAGAACAAGCAGAATTTTTAGTAGGTTGTTATTTTGGATTATTTTTTCCAAATCAATTTTAATTTTTAGATTTTTATATTATTGGGAAGAAAAATTTATGGCCTGTATTGTTTCGCTGCTTATCGTAGAGATCTATTTTTGTCTGCAATATGTCAATTTTTCTTTAAAAGGTCCCCAATTAAGAAGAATTAATAATCCTGAAACAAATAAAGCGTTTGCTGATATCGATTATTCAGAAGCAACAATTGAGAGAATAGCGAATAAAAGATATAAAGAAAAAATTAGTTGAAAATTCTGATGGCACACCATGTCTCAATTTATACGGTAACCGCCCGAAGCCGTAATGAAGAAGAATAAATTATTGATTGACAAAATCATCCGAGTAGTGTAATTTTACTTCCAATAGTAGTAGTAAATAAGTGGTTAGAATTAGCAAGTGCAATTCCAGCGGTTTTGTTTTTTATTGCCGGTCTAAGTTTCTGCCTGATTGAATTCAAAAGTTTTTGAGTTCGTCGGGATGTCCCAACAGTTGAAGTCGACAAGCATGCATCGGGGCTGCCTTATTTACTATAATTCTTTATGAAAGGAGGTAGTAAATAATGGCAAAAGGTAGAGTAAAGTGGTTCAATAATCAAAAAGGTTATGGATTCATTACTCCTGAGAACGGTAAAGATGTCTTCGTGCATCACAGCGTTATTCAGGGTGAGGGTTATAAATCTTTAGAAGAAGGCCAGGAAGTCGAGTTCGAAATCGAAAAAGGTCCTAAAGGTGAACAAGCCAAGAACGTAGTGAAGCTGTAAAGCAAGAAAAACAGGGCCCTGTACCGTACGGTCAGGGCCCTGTTTTTAATGCGTGGCCGCAAGGACTATCATGAAAGTTAAGTCTAAGCGGCTTTTTTAATGACTTTATTAAAATTGAGATCGTTGTTTTGAGAAAGGATGAAAGCACACATGAAAAGGGTTTTGATTGCGTTGTCAGTGGCATTGGTTTTCTTATTCAAGGCAGGTTCTGGTGTGGTTATGGCCGAGGATGTGGTGGTTGCCGATGGTAAAACTATTTCCTTCGACTATACCTTAACCGTCGATGGGAAGGTTGTCGAAAGTTCTAAAGGATAAAAACCTTTACAATATGTTCATGGACAAAAGAAAATTATTCCAGGATTAGAGAAACAATTAGCCGGATTAAAAATCGGCGATGAGAAGAAGATTGTGGTTCCCGCTGAAGAAGCATACGGGAAGATCAATCCAAAAGCTGTCCAAGAAGTTGATCGCTCGCTCATTCCTAAAGATATTCCTTTAACCGTCGGGACCCTTCTTGAGACGACCGATCCCGCGGGGCATACCTTTCCCGCTAAGGTCACAGAAATCAAAGAGAAGACAGTGATGCTTGATCTCAATCATCCGCTCGCTGGAAAAGAATTGACCTTCGACGTCAAGATTGTGGATATTAAATAACCAGATTGGATTCATAATTAGCGTATGCCATACGCCCAAAAGCCCGTGCCGCGCAAGCACGGGCTTTTTATCAAAACTTAATCCGCTTTACATTCGCACTTCATAATCCTCGCTAAAATAATCTCTGTCATTGAATTTCAATGCACACTTTCGTAATGGTCTCAGTTTTGTGGAATTATCCTTCTTAATACAAACTTAATAAAACCTTTATTGTTCATTAATGTTCATCAACTATATTTATCACAAAATAAGAAAGGATCATTGTATGTTAAACCAAAATTTAAGAAGCAGTAACAGTGATTTCGTGGTGAGTCTGCTGCGATCTCAGTTGAGTGTTCTCTCGAGGATCATTCAGATGATCGAGGACAACGAGATCAACCGGGATGTCATCATAGATAACTTAAAGCAAGTCGAGCGGGATGTACGGTGGTTACGCCGGTCATGTTTTGAAGGATGACTGCTTTAATTTTTAATATAAATGAGTGTCGGCAGGTAACGTTCAGTCAACCGAAAACAGGATGGAAAATTTTAATAACTCAAAGGGGAGGAATCTAATGAAAAAATGGTGGATGCTTTGTGTCCTGACCATGTTTTTGATGGTCTCAACCGCAAGCTATGCGGCGGCACCGACAACGCAAGTAGACGCATTAATTGAGAAATTGATTGATAAGGGTATTTTAACCAGGGACGAAGCGGAGAATTTGAAGGGCCAGATTTCCTATGATGCCGGGACCATTCAAGAAAGTAATATGAAGAAAGGCCTGCCGGATTGGGTACAGAATCTTAAAGTTAGCGGGGATTTTCGTTTACGTGATCAATATGAGCGTAGGAATCTTCGTACAAGTCCTATTTTTGACCGTAATCGTGCCCGTATCCGTGCTCGTTTGAGCTTCGAAGACCAAATTAACGATAAGGTTAAAGTCGTTGTTGGTATTGCTACGGATGGTGGTAAATCTCGTAGTAATAATGAAACATTAGGGGGTAATAGCACTAGTTTCGATGCTTTTGGAAAAGCTGGTGTAGTCCTTAATAAGGGTTATGCTGTATATACGCCTAATGATAAAGTGACCTTGATTGGCGGTAAAATGGATAATCCTATTTGGGAACCTGGTACAATGCCATTACTTTGGAAACCTGATATTACCCCTGAAGGTGGTGCTATTCAACTTGAAAAGAAACTCAATGCTTATATAACTCCTTTTACAACAAATGCAGCTTTTATACTTCATGATGCCGCGCCTACTGCAGCTCTAAGAACTCAGCCCTATATGTTTGTATCTCAAGGGGGTATTAAGGGAAATTTAACTGAAAAGGCTTACTATAAGGCAGCAGCGTCATATTATAATGTTAATAACCCTTCTCATTTTAAATTGACCACTGCATTAGGGATAAATACACTAGATTCTACCGGAACTGTATTAAACTATAACTACAATGCTATCGTTGGGGCTGTGGATTTTGGTTTAAATGATCCATTTGGTGAAATGTTACCTTCACCTCTCTATATTCCTCAGATAGGTGTATTTGGTGAATATGTTAGAAATCCTGACCCCTCTCACAATAATGCTGGATGGCAGATGGGTGCGTATATGGGGAATTCTTCTATTAACGGTTTTGGAACCTGGAGATTACAATCCTACTATAGAGTACTCGAAAGAGATGCCTGGTTAGATGTTCTGCCCGATGATGATTTCTATTCAGGTAACACAGATACTTCAGGTTTGCGCACTCAACTGGATATAGGTTTAGCTAAAAATATTTGGCTGATGCTTGCTTGGTACCATACGCGTATATACAAAACTTTTGATAGTCCCACAGCTTTGACCCAAAAAGCTCCGGAAAATCTTATACAAGCAGATATTAATTTTAGATTCTAAAATGAATCTCTATTAACACGATTGGTAAAGAATGTTTTGTTATTAAAAGTCTGGAAAAAAGGAGAAACAGATGAAAAAATTTATTTTGGCCTTTATGATGCTTATGGTAGCGTCGGCAATTGTGTCTGCCGCTCCAGTCTTAATTAATGGGGCGGGGGCAACGTTTCCGTATCCGATTTATTCAAAGTGGTTTGATGTCTATTCGGAGATAAATAAGGATGTTCATTTTAATTATCAGTCGATCGGTTCGGGGGGAGGCATCAAGCAGATTACTGCCAAGACTGTTGATTTTGGGGCAAGCGATGGTCCCATGACAACAGCGCAGCTTACCGAGGCGCCTGGACGGCTTTATCATATTCCGACGGTGATGGGGGCGGTGGCGGTTGTGTATAACGTTCCTGGAATTGAAAAGGGTTTGAAGTTGACGGAGGATGTGCTTGCTGATATATTTATGGGCAGATTGACGAAATGGAATGATCCGAGGATTGCTTCAGCGAATCCTGGCGTTAAACTATCCAATACCGATATTGTGGTGGTGCATCGCTCCGATGGAAGCGGTACTTCGTATATCTTTACAGATTATTTAAGTTCGGTTAGCAGTGATTGGAAGTCCCATGTGGGGAAAGCCACTTCTGTTAACTGGCCCGTCGGTCTTGGTGGAAAAGGAAACGAAGGAGTGGCTGGCTTTGTTAAACAGACACCGGGCTCAATCGGTTATGCGGAACTTTCGTATGCCATCAAGAATGGTCTTTCTTACGCTTTTTTGAAAAATAAATCAGGGAAATTTGTTGAACCGACTTTGGAAAGTACCTCAAAGGCGGCCGAAGGGGTTACGATCCCTGAGGATTTTCGGGTTTCGATTGTCAACAGCAGTAACCCCGAGGCGTATCCGATCGCCGGTTTTACCTGGCTATTGATTTATAAGAATATGGATGACCCGGTTAAGGGCAAGGCGATTGTGGGTTTTATTAAATGGGCTATTCACGACGGGCAGAAATACACCTCCGATCTTCTTTATTCTCCGCTTCCTTCAGAGGTCGTTAAAATGATTGAGAATAAATTAACGCAAGTGAAGTATTGATTTTGAATAAAAATTGGTTAGAATTGAAATAGAGGGCGGCCTTGACGCGTTTCAACTTAATCGGCGATGCGTCAAGGCCGCCCCCGTTACCCGCCCCTTAAGCCCGATGAAAAGAAAAGACACCGGCGATTTTTTATTTAAACAGATTCTAAAAATCTTTCCCCTCCTGATCCTCGTCTTGATGGGAGCGATTTTGTTTCAGCTCGTTAGTTTTAGTTCCCTTTCTATTAAACGATTCGGGTTTTCTTTTCTGATAACCAGCACGTGGGATCCGGTGTTTGAAAAATTCGGCGCACTACCATTTATCTACGGAACTTTGGTCACCTCGTTTGTCGCTTTATTGATCGCCGTTCCGATTGGTTTAGGAGCTTCCATTTATCTCGCCGAGTACGCACCGTTAAAAATCCAAAAAATATTTTCCTCTCTTATCGATCTTCTCGCCGCTATTCCCAGCGTGATTTATGGCTTGTGGGGAATTTTTGTTTTAGTCCCGATCATGCGCACCCATGTTCAACCGTTTTTGGGAAAGCACTTAGGCTTTCTGCCTTTTTTTCAGGGGCCCAATTACGGCGTCGGATTTCTGGCGGCCAGTGTCATTCTTTCCATCATGATCGTTCCGTTTATTATTTCTGTTTCGCGGGAAGTGATTTCAGCCGTTCCTTCTGTTTATAAAGAAGCCGCTTACGCCGTTGGAGCAACCCGCTGGGAAGCCATTCAAACGATTGTCTTAAGCTGCGGTAAACAGGGAATTATCGGTTCGGTGATCCTCGCTTTGGGACGTGCGATCGGTGAAACCATGGCGGTCACGATGATCATCGGAAATAATGTTAAGATATCCGCTTCCCTTTTCTCGCCGGGATACACCTTATCCAGCGTCATTGCCAACGAGTTTGCCGAGGCTGCGTCCAAATTGTATCTTTCTTCCTTGATTGAAATTGGTTTGGTGCTTTTGGTCGTATCCATTGTTGTGAATATTATCGCGAGAGTCTTGATTTGGTCCGTGACCAAACATCAACAGTTCTCTCCCAACGCGGCAAAGATCATTTGATATGAATGCCTATCCTTTCCCAAGAGAAAATTTAGACATGAATAATATTCAGAAAAGAATCGTGACCGCTTTCGCGCACAGCCGGCGGCGCCGTTTCGCGGTGGATCAGTTGATTGTTTTTCTTTTGACGTTGTGCTCTTTGACCGTTCTGGTCTCTCTCTTTAGTATCGTCGGGCATTTGATTATTCACGGGGCTTCCTCTTTAACTAGGGAATTTTTAACGCATCTGCCTAAACCTGTCGGCGAACCGGGCGGCGGAATGGCCAATGCCATTGTGGGGTCTTTGGTATTGTTGGGCATTGCCTTTGTTGTGGGAGTTCCGGTAGGTGTAGGGGCGGGAATTTTTTTGAGTGAATATGCCGGAGACCGCTATGCTTCGGTTGTGCGTTTTGTGACGGATGTGATGAATGGAATCCCTTCGATTGTTTACGGAATTTTTGTTTACACTGTTTTTGTTTTACCCTTTAAAGGTTTCTCCGCTCTCTCGGGTGGAATAGCGCTGGGGATTATGATGATTCCGATGATCACGCGCACAACCGAAGAATTTGTGCGGATGGTCCCGGTTCATTTAAGAGAAGCGGGATTGGCTTTGGGGGCGCCGAAGTGGAAGGTCATCGTTGACATTGTCATTTCCTCGTCGATTGCCGGGATTGTGACCGGCATTATGGTTTCGTTGGCGCGGGTCGCGGGAGAGACGGCCCCTCTGCTTTTTACAGCGTTTGGAAATCGGTTTTGGCATTCATCTCTCACTGAGCCGATCGCGGCATTGCCGTTACAAATTTTTTCGTACGCGATTTCACCATTTGATGACTGGCATCGTCAAGCGTGGGCCGGGGCGTTGGTTTTGATCGGGATTGTTTTTATTATGAATTTATCAGCAAACTACTTTGTTTTCCGGCGCAATCGTTTTTTGCTCGGCAAAAACAGCGGCAAAATGGAAAACAATCCTAATTCAGAAAGGAAATTGGATATGATCACTTCTCCTTCGATCCCCGAAAAGCTGGAAAAATTTTCGCTCAACAAAAGAATAAATGTCAACCCGCAGAGTTTCCATGATCTTCCGGTTAAAATCAGCGTCAAGAATCTAAACTTTTATTACGGAAAGCAGCAAGTTTTAAAAGATGTTTCGATGAACATTCCCGGCCGCAGGGTCACCGCCTTGATCGGCCCCTCCGGATGCGGCAAATCAACACTGTTGCGAACATTCAACCGGATGAATGACTTGATCCCGTCATCCCGAATGGAGGGAGAAGTATTGATCGATGGGAAAAATATTTATGATAAGACAACCGATGTCGTTGCGCTCCGGCAAAAAGTGGGGATGGTTTTTCAAAAGTTTACGCCTTTTCCGAAGTCTATTTACGATAATGTTTCTTATGGCTTAAAGATCATTGGCATTAAAGATAAAAATTTGTTGAATGAAATGGTTGAAAAGAGCCTGCGTCGGGCGGCGTTGTGGGATGAGGTCAAAGATCTCCTGGGAAAATCCGCTTTAGCGTTATCCGGCGGACAGCAGCAAAGGCTTTGCATCGCGCGGGCCTTGGCCGTCGGCCCGGAAATTCTTTTGATGGACGAACCCTGCTCGGCGCTGGATCCCGCGGCCACCGCGAAGATTGAGGAATTAATTTTCGAACTCAAAAATGATTATACAATTGTGATCGTGACCCACAATATGCAACAGGCGGCGAGGGTTTCGGATTACACGGCGTTTTTATTTTTAGGAGATTTGGTCGAATTTGGCAGCACGGAAAAAATGTTTACGGTCCCGCAGGACAAAAGAACCGAGGCGTATTTAACGGGAAAGTTTGGATAAAAAATGTCAAAATCCAGGATTCTGGTCGTGGAGGATGAAAAAGATATCCTCGAGCTGGTTAAATATAATTTAGAGAAAGAAGGGTATCTTGTTTCCACGGCTGTGAGCGTGGAGGAGGCGTTCAAGGTTTTAGAAAAAGAATCCCCGCAGTTGATCGTCCTCGATTTGATGCTTCCAGGGATCGATGGCCTGGAGGCTTGCCGTATCATCAAGCAGGATCCCAAAACAAAAAATATCCCCATTATTATCCTGACTGCCAAAAGCGAGGAATCGGATGTCATCGTCGGGCTGCAGATGGGCGCCGATGATTATGTGACTAAACCGTTCAGCCCCAAAGTCCTTTTGGCCCGCATCAAAGCGGTTGTGCGCCGTCTGACTCCCAAGGAGATTTTCGATGATGGCAGAGAAATCGGGGGTTTAAAAATTGATGTTGCCAAGCACAAAGTCACCTACAAAAATCAACTCATTGAACTGACCACCATTGAATTTAATATCTTGGAATTTCTTTCCCGTCATCCCGGACGGGTCTTTAACCGCGATCAGATCATGGACCGGGTCTGGAAAGAGGGAAGGTTTATCGTCGACCGGGCCGTGGATGTTCATATCCGGGGATTAAGAAAAAAAATGGGCAAGGCCGCGGAGTTAGTTGAAACGGTCCGCGGTATCGGATACCGTTTTAAGGATCTGGAAGATATTCATGAATAAGACGCACCTGAAATTGTTTCTGGCAAATCTCCTGGTTATTTGGATTTGTTTTTTTATTTTTATATTTGGAATGATGGGCGGCATTTTTCCACCTGCTAATGATGCTTTTCATTTATTTTTTATTGTGTATGGGATATTGCTTGCTCTTATTTTGAGTCTAGTCGTGGGTCGAATGTTTTTAAGACCGCTTAGACAAATTCAAAAAAATGCTACCGAACATCTCCATCAAGTCTCGAAAGAGTTGGAACATAAAACCACTGAACTCCTCCAAGACCAAAACGAGTTGCAAACGATTCTCTCCAGCATGATCGAGGGGGTGATTGTGGTGAATAAAGATGAGCGGATTATTCTTATCAATAGTCCGGTTCATGAAATGCTGGATTTGCGTTCCCAGGATACGATCGAAAAACCTTATTGGGAAGTCATTCGTAACGATGAAATCAATTCCCTTTTAAAAGAAGCCATTCATTTCAAGAAATCTTTGAAGAAGGAAATCATGATCATTGCGCCGATGGAAAGTCATTTCAGTATGCAGGTGTCGTGTGTTTTGTCGAATCAACAGCTCTCCGGTGTCGTGGCGGTGTTTCATGATATTTCTGAATTAAAAAAAATGGAACGGATGCGTTCGGAGTTCGTGGCGAACGCCTCGCATGAACTCAAAACTCCATTGACCACGATCAAGGGGTTTGTTGAAACTTTAAAAGAAGGGGCGTTGAAAGATCCTGTCAGGGCAATGCAGTTTTTACAGATCATCGAAAAACATACCGCTCGTCTGGAGCAGCTCGTGAACGATCTTCTCAATCTTTCAGCGATTGAATCGAAAGAAGTTGATTTTAAGTTTGAACATATTCCACTCGGTACGGTGATTGAGACGGTGGTGAATTTTTCTAAAGAAAATATTGAAAAAGGACAGCATAAAATTATAGTGAACGTCGAAGGAAATCTTCCGACTGTTTTTATCGATCGCCATAGAATCGAACAGGCTTTTTTCAATCTTTTGGACAACGCGATCAAGTTTACTCCCCCCGGAGGAGTGATTGCCTTAAGCGCCAAGAAAGAGGATGATTTCATTCGTGTTGATGTTAAGGATAACGGCATCGGGATTGATGCCGCGCATCTCCCGCGAATTTTCGAAAGATTTTATCGCGTCGATAAAGGCCGTTCACGGGATATGGGAGGAACCGGTCTTGGTTTATCCATTGTCAAGCATATTGTCCTGGCGCATCATGGAAAAATTTCGGTTTCTAGCGAACCTGGCAAAGGTTCGACGTTTTCAATTTTTCTTCCATTTAGAACTCCCCCCGCTCCCCCTCTTTAGTAAAGAGGGGGAGCGGGGGAGTTGAATCAATTATGCAAAAGAAAAAAGTTTTATTCGTCTGCATTCACAATTCCGCCAGAAGCCAAATGGCCGAGGCGTGGCTTAATCATTTTTGCGGCGAATTTTTTGAGGCCCACAGCGCTGGATTAGAACCCGGGACATTGAATCCGCTCGTCGTTGAAGTGATGAAAGAAGAAGGGATCGATATTTCGTTTAAAAAAACACGGAGCGTTTTTGAGCTGATGAAGAAAGGAATCCTTTTTAGTTACGTCATTACCGTTTGCGATGAAACCAGCACCGAACGATGTCCGATCTTCCCGGGCGTCCATAAGAAACTGCACTGGAGTTTTCCCGATCCTTCCAAAGCCGTCGGAACAAAAGACGAGAAGCTAAAGGAGGTTCGAAAAATTCGGGATGCCATCCAGGATCAAATAGAACATTGGTGCCCTCAACACTGCAAACATCATTCCTTCACGAATTCTTCATGGAAATTTAATCTCCTGTTCATTCTTTCCTAATACCCTTCCTTTATACTGACACCACAACGGTGTCAGTATGCGAAAATTATCTTTTTTAAATAAAAAATCAAAAATATTTAAAACGATCTGCTGGTTGGTCCTCTTCGGCTACGTGGAAGGGATCCTCCTCGAAGATTTACAGTATGCCAATGCCCAAGTCATTGTTTCTCCTCCGCCGGGTGAGCCGGTTGTTCTATCGCAGCCTTTTTCCCCCACAGTTTTAAGAGGAATCCGTCTCGATCCCAATAATCTGTTTAATATCCAGTTCATCATCGATCCCGGGGACCAGCCATCCGTTAGTGAGGAAGAGGCTTCCCGCCTGGTGAAATATTTTTTGGCGGGTTTGACGATGCCCCGGAAAGATCTCTGGGTCAATCTTTCTCCCTACGAGGCTGACCGGATCATCAACGACGATTTATCCAAAACTGATTTAGGTAAGGAACTGCTGGTTCAGGATTACCTGCTTAAGCAGCTAGCCGCTTCCCTGACGGACCCTGAAAATAGTTTAGGACAAAAATTTTGGGGACAGGTTTACCAGAAACTTTTCAATCTTTACAACACAACTCAAAAGCCGGTGAACACGTTCCATAAAGTTTGGATCACCCCCAAAAGTGCGGACGTGATCGAAAGCGATGAAGCGGCTTTTGTACAGAGCGCCGAACTCAACGTGATGATGGAACAAGATTATCTCGCTTTGATTAATAATCTCAACAATAAAAAACTGGGAACCGATCAATTGGAGCCTTCGGCTGTTCAAGACATTCAAAATTTTTCCTCGCCGATTTTTAAAGAGTTACTGCTTCCCAAGATCAGGGATGAGGTCAACAAAGGAGAAAATTTTAAGCAGCTGCGTCAAATTTTTTATTCGCTCATTCTGGCCACATGGTTTAAACAAAAGCTCGAGAACACTCTTTTTAAATCCTTGTATCTGGACCAAAAGAAAATCAAAGGGATCGATCTGGATGAGGCGCAAATCAAAGAAAAGGTCTATCAACAATACATCGATGCCTTCAAGAAGGGTGTGTACAACTATATTCGCGACGATTACGATCCTTTGATGCAAAAGAATATTCCCCGACGCTATTTTTCCGGAGGATTTGATTTTGGAGATCCAGAAACAACGGTTGTCTCCGGCCAGCGCAAAGAAGGATGGATGCACGAGAAGTGGTGGACCATCCGAAATGTTTATGCGCAAAAGTTCCTTCCTGAGAAATTTAAATTGATGAGCATTCAGCTTTTGAGTGTAGGGAAAGACAAAAGCCCGTCATTCCCGAATGCTTCTGTCGGGAATCCAGACGAAGCTATAATTGGACCCCCGACAAAAACATTCGGGGGTGACAATGCTGGGATAGGTGCTAATAAATTTAAAAAAATATTTTTAACCGCGGGATTGTTAGTGGCCCTCAGTGTCGGAATGGCTTTTATGCCGGGCCAAGCGGAAGGCGCCAAGTTTTTTCTAAAGTCCAACGGTGATACGGTCGCGACGGTTGGAAAAGAAGACTTTCGCGGGCTTGGGGACATCCTGCAAAAGGCAGGTGTTACCAAAAAACTGTCCGGACCTAATGGAGCCGTGGCCGAGGTGGCTGAACTAAATAAAATGGGAAACCCTGACAAGCTCGGTCTCGGAGATCAAATTGTTATTCCCACAAATCTCCTCCCTGCCCAAGCAGCGAAAGGTACAAGGTTTTCGGTCGATCCCCAAACCGGGGATGTGACCGCGACCGTGAGAAAAGGAGATTCCCTCGGGGAGATTTTGCAGGAGGCTGGTGTCAAACAGGGGTTGAACGGTCCCAGCGGCGCCGCGGCCCAGGTGGCCGAAAGGAATCAGATAGATCCTCACCGGATTTTTCCCGGAAATAAATTTGTTATTCCCTTAACGCTTTTTCCTTCCGGCGCTGTAGAAAAGTTAGCTGCAAAATCCCATCGAGCGGTAGCAAGTCCCTCTCAACCGAAAGAACAAAAAAAACAGGTGAGACCGGTTAAACCAGAAAAAGAAAGACCCGTTATAACTCAACCTCAATCTTCCCGACCGGAAGAATCAGTTTCTCAACCTTCCTCCTATGAGCGTTCATATTCTACGTCTGCCGATCCCAATCGCTGGATACCTCCTCCGGAACCTCCCAAGATTGCGCCACCTCCGGAGAAAAGTGTTTGGACTAAACTTATGGAACATTGGTTTCCACGCGAGATTTTTATGAAGGGGCAGTTTCAAAGTGAATACGAAGAAGTCGAGAGAAGACTTCCCAGAAATCCTTCCAGCTACTGGCAGCATGAGGGGGTAAACCATTATCCGTTTCCTATTCATAGTCAGGAAGCCCAGGAATTCGCCAGATTCTTCGCAGAAGATCGCATACAACGATTAGCGGAAGACCATAGAAATGGAATTGACAATACAGGATTCGAGAAATTCCGCTGGGGAGTGGAATCACTCGTGTTGAAGGTCGACGATTCGCAAAGAGCAGAGGCCTACCGATGGAGCATGGGTTATATTGAAAAACATAAAATTAAGGAATATAAAAAGCATAATTTAGAGACAGAATTTCCTATAACATTTAATCTCGATGAGTTTCGCAATCAAAATTTGGATATTCAAGATCTCATCAAGACGATAGCCGGGAATGCCAATCAGGCCCCGCTGGTTATCCATTCTCCGCAAGAAGGACTTGGGTGGCTTCAAAATACGCTCCTCCCTTTTCAAATATACCAAGATCACCTGCATAGAAATGCCGTCCATTTTTTTCCCGCTGAATCACAAGGCATTTTGAGAGATGGTATCGCTATTGCTGAATTAGAAGCCAGATTCAGGGCGGGGATTAAAGTTGTTCTAGAGAAAATCGAGAAAAAATTTCATGGGAAACCATTTCAAGAGCTTTCAATCCAAGAACTGGAAATTCTGAATCAAGATCCGTTAGGTCAGCAACTTAAAAGATTGATCTTATTAACTGATTTCGATACTTTCGGAAAAACCCCAAGCCCTTACCCTTTTTATCATTATATAGAAAAAACAAAACTCGATAAGTTGGGTGAATCGATAGAATTCCTCGTGGCTCGCCACGAGGTTACCATATATAATGCATGGATGAGCGAGCATATAAGAAAGAGTCACAATAAAAGTCTGTTGCTGT
>Ga0209515_10007326_pt1 | contig 13320 bp, 16 predicted proteins | sample Subgroupgradi54m_FD_187454 | JGI IMG/M metagenome (GOLD analysis project Ga0209515, IMG submission 187454) | Subsurface groundwater microbial communities from S. Glens Falls, New York, USA - GMW60B uncontaminated upgradient, 5.4 m (SPAdes)... ...
CGGGGACCTGGTCCCGTGCTGGTGAACGTATTGGGAAATGGAAACTACATACTCACCTCCACACGCGAGTCCCACGGGGCCCACGTCGAAACCTCGCCGAGCGCTGGATTGCGGTCGGCGGAACGGATCAGAACGAACGAACTATAACGATCTGACAGGGCCGCGTGCAATGCGAACAGCCTCGCCTGTGCTTTAACGGCGAACATCGTACCGAGGACCCCAGTCGGCGAAGTTTTGGTCGCCGCTGATTGGTGGCCCACGATCGACGCGTCAAGCTGATCTCCTGGGCGTCGTAAGCGGACCGAACATCCATCGCGGGATGTTCAACTGCCCATCGACTTCGACGCGCCCGCCTCTCGCAAATCCTCGATCTCTTTGGAGAGGATAGTTGGCGTAGTGTTTATGCGGGTGAACTCGAGGTGCGCCCACCAGATGCGCCCACCACTGGGCCGGACAAAGCGGTGCTCAGCTGTCGTTCAAGTTTGGCGAGGTTCGGCGAGTGATCCGGCGGAGGTTCGGGCTAATGCTCTTGTTTTCAGCGAGTGCAAGGCCTTCGAGTCGGATTCTTTCTTGGCAGCTCCGGCGTCTAGTGACGAACACGCAAGCCGGCGTTCTTCCGAGGGCGTGAGTCGGCCTTCGCCGGTTCCGCCGCCTTTTGATTGGCGACGCGTTGTCCGCGAGACAGCCAACTGCTGAGCGCGGCCGCTGTGCGGAAGCCCGGCGGCGAGACGTAGACAAATCCCCTCAGTGGGCGACCGGTGAAGTCCATCGGCCGCACGTGACGCCCGCGCATGACCTGGTCGAATTCGTCCTCCGCGATCCGCACCATCAAGTCTGCGCCGACGATGCCGCAGCACATTCGACCGCGGCACAGGAACGCGAGACCGCCGAACATCTTCCGCTCAGCGACGTCTCGTCGTGCTCCGAACGCCTGTCGGATTCGTTCAGCAAGCTTCTCGTCGTACGCCATGAGGGATCCGTATCAAGCGGCGGCGAACGGGTTCTCGTCCGCGCTGGGACCATACACGGACGGCACGGCCACATCGAGCAGGCGCAAGTATACGAGCAGCTGTCCTCGATGGTGATACCAGTGATTGAACAGGAACGATCGCAAGACCGCGGCTCGAGGCGCCGCGAACAGCTGCCGTCCACCGGCCATGAGCCTCCACGTTGCCGTCGCGCGCTCGTCGCTCAAACCCGCGAGATAGGATCGCGCACGCTCGATGCCGGACGTGAACGCCTCCATTAGTTCCCGCTGACTGCCAACGGTCGGGGGGGCGGCGGCTGCCGCGCTGAAGTCGAGCTCGTCTCCGGCCACGAATTCGGTGAGCTGGCAAGGCAGCGTAGCCACGTGCAGCGCCAGCTGCCCTAGGGACATCGACCTCGCGTGGGGCCGCCACGTCAGGTGTCCTTCGGGAACGCGCTCGAGAACGCGCTTCGTGGTTGAGGCTTCCATCGTGAGCTCTTCGATATAGGGATCAGCGATTCGCATGATAGGACTCTCCTCTGTGAGGTTCGCGCTGGTCAGACGAGCTTCGCACCTTGCGGCGGCTTCGGCTCGGCGACGTTGGTGTAGAACCAGATCTCGTAACCGTTCGGATCGAGGACCTTGAATGTCCGGTCGCCCCACCACTGCACCGTCAGCGGGTCGCTGATCGCGACCCCCTTCTTCTTCAGTCGGTTGTGGAGGGCATCGACGTCGTCGACCTCAAGGTAGATTTCAACGGGCTGCTTGCCGGCCGACGGCCGAGCACCGCCGGGTGCCCGTGAAAACATGACCCTCGCCTGGCCCAAGACGACCGTGCAAAAATCCAGCTGCCCGTCCTTCCCGACCATGCCCATGACATGCTCGAATCCCAACGTGTCCACGTAGAAATTTCGTACATCGTCCACCGATCCGACTGCGATGATCGGCATGACCCGACCTGAAGCTATCTGACTCACGACATCCTCCCTCTGCGCGATTCGGCGTGCGACACCACTGTGCAACGAGTGTTCGTTCTGATTCAACTACTTGTAGTAGTAGATAATCTGGACATGCACTTGGCCGATCCCGACCAGCTCGAGCACATTGGATTGACGCTCTACGAGCGCAAGGCGCTCATGGCGCTCATGCTCTGTGGAGTCGCCGATGCGGCCACGTTGTGCCGCGAGGGCAGCGTGCCGACCTCGAAAATCTACCTGGCGATGGAGAAACTCGCCGGCCTCGGGCTCGTCCAACTCCAGCCGACACGTCCGAAGATGTTCGCGGCGCTGCCCGCCGAGGTCGTCGTCAACCGGATCGTCGAGATCGCGCGAGACCGGTCCGAGCGCTTCGCCGCCGACGCCTCGGCGCTGCATTCGACGTTCGCCGGCCTGCGGTCACGCGTGCGCGGTCGCCAGCCGTTCCTCGATCTCGCGCTCGGCGTCGAGGGACACATTCGCCGCCATTTGGTGCCCCTCGCGGCGGCGCGAAAGCGGATCTTGTCGTACATGGAAGGCGGCGATCTCATGGCAATCGATACTGCCGTCAAGAGCGGGTTCCCGATCCTCCGGCGCATAGCCAAGAATGCATCCGAGCACGGTGTCGAGCATCGCGTGGTCTTCGGGTTTTCTTACCGGAGCGCAGGCCACCTGGTCGAGTTCCTCAAGGTACACAGGCACGACTTGCGGCAGGTCACGGGCGTCCGCTACTCGGGAGAACTCGGTCATCCCTTTCACGTGGTGGACGACGACACGGTCGTGCTGCCCTTGGACCATCCGTTTGTGAAGGAAGGCCGATTCGCGTCGCTGCTCGTTCGCGACCGCGAGCTCGCGGACAGCCTGGCGGAGGGGTTCCAGGAACTGTGGCGCAAGGCCATGAGGAACCTGCGCGAGATCAACGTCGATCCTCGAGGCCCCAGGTCGTAGGCGACGAAGCACATCGACGCGCCTGCCTCTCGCACATCCTCGATCTTCTTGACGCGAGTGTTCTTCCGACGATTTCCGACTCGTAATGGAAACCGCAGGTTTCGCGACGTCAGGGCTTGAAGAGCGTGCCCTGCTTGCGAAGCCAGCCTTCCAATCGCCTGGTGCAGTCGCAGTCGCAGCACGCCCACGGTTCCGTCCCGTTCTCGTCGCGGCACTGGCTGCGCGCGTGCGCGTCCTTGATGCTGGCGAACTCGAAGAACTCTTCCCAGTAGGGCCGCTCTTCCTGCAGCGGCGTCGCGCAGAAGCAGGTCTCGACCCACTTCACGCGGCCGTCGGCCAGCTCTCGCGCGTGGGACATGTCGCGCAGGTACTCGTCGCCGGCAACCGACCCGTCGCCAAGCGAGCCATCCTCGATCGCGCGTCTCAACGCGTCGCGCTGACCATCCTTGACTCTCGCCGTGACGAGATATCTCATCGGGGATTAGGGATTAGGGATTAGGGATTGGGGATTGGGCATCGTTGGGATTTGGGTTTTGGGATTTTCTCACGGCGCAAGTCGCTGGCGCAGCCATGCGCCGTCCTTTAGTTTCGTGTAGCGCAGGCGATCGTGCAGACGGCTCTCGCGCCCCTGCCAGAACTCGAATTCGTCCGGGACGATGCGGTAGCCGCCCCACCAGTCTGGCCTCGGCACCGGGCCGTCGCCGTAGGCCCGCTTCACGCGCTCGAACGCCTCTTCCAGGACGTCGCGGCTCTCGATCGCGTCGCTCTGGCGCGACGCGTAGACGCTCAAGCGGCTGTCGAGCGGACGCGTCGCGAAGTAGGCGTCCGACTCGGCGGGACTCACCCGTTCAGACGCGCCGTCGATCCGCACCTGCCGCTCGACCGAACCCCAGAAGAACAGCAGGCTGGCGCGTCCGGTCGCTTCCATCTCGCGCGCCTTGCGGCTCTCGTAGTTCGTGTAGAAGACGAACCCCGCGTCAACCCCCTTGAGCAGCACCGTGCGAACCGACGGACGGCCGTCGCGCGTCGCGGTCGCGAGCGCCATCGCCGTCGCATCGGGCTCGAGGTCGCGCACCTGCTCGAACCAGACCGAGAACTGCCGCATCGGATCGGCGTCCGAATTCTTCTCGCTCAGCGGCTCGCCGAGATATTCGCGTCGAGTGTCAGCGAGCGACATCGGTGGTGGTTGGTGGTTCGCGGTTGGTGGCGACGACCAGCTTCAGATCTGCGCCGCCCACGACAATCCGCGCCGTGCCACCCTCGGCGAGGGCGCCGAACAACATCGCTTCCGAGAGCGGCTTCTTGACCTTGCGCTCGATCAGCCGCGCCATCGGCCGCGCGCCGAACGCCCGATCGAACCCGGTGGCGGCCAGCCACGCGCGCGCCAGCGGATCCAGCTCGATCGTCACGCCCTTGGCCGCCACGAGCGCGCGCAGCTCGTCGATCTGCTTGTCGACCACCCGCTCGATCTCCACCGGGCCGAGCGCGTTGAAATGGACGATGGCGTCGAGCCGGTTTCGAAATTCAGGAGAGAACATCTTTTCCAGCGCGCCGCGGGATGAGACGCCCGCCCCGCCCGTCTCGCCGAATCCGAGGCGGCGATCCGACAGATCCCGGGCGCCGGCGTTGGTCGTCATGATCAGGATCACGTGGCGGAAGTCCGCCTTCCGGCCGTGCGAGTCGGTGAGCGTCGCATGATCCATGACCTGGAGGAGGATGCTGATCATGTCCGGGTGCGCCTTCTCGACCTCGTCCAGCAGCAGCACCGCGTGCGGCGACTTGCGCACGGCGTCGATCAGCAGCCCGCCCTCTTCGTACCCAATGTAGCCCGGAGGCGCGCCGATCAGCCGCGAGACGGCGTGCTTCTCCATGTACTCGGACATGTCGTAGCGGATGAAATCGATCCCGAGAATGCGCGCGAGCTGGCGCGCGAGCTCGGTCTTGCCGACGCCGGTCGGGCCCGCGAAGAGGAAGTTGCCGATCGGCTTCTCCGGCGAGCGCAACCCCGATCGCGACAGCTTGATGGCCGATGCGACCTCGTCGATGGCGCCTTCCTGCCCGAAGATGACGAGCGTCAGCTGCGTGTCGAGCGTCGCGAGCGCGGCGCGATCGTCGCTCGAGACCGCCTGCACCGGCACCCGCGCCATGCGCGCGACGATCAGCTCGATCTGCGCCGGTCCGATGGCCGCGACGCGCCGCTCCGCCGGCAACAGCTTCTGCGAGGCGCCCGCTTCGTCGAGGACATCGATCGCCTTGTCGGGCAGGTGGAGGTCCTTCAGATGCTTCGCCGAAAGCGCCACCGCGGCAGCCAGCGCTTCGTCGGTATAGCGGACGCCGTGATGCGCCTCGTAATGAGGCCGCAGCCCCTTCAGAATCTCGAGCGTCTCATCTTCCGACGGCTCCAGCACGTCGATCTTCTGGAAACGCCGCGACAGCGCGCGGTCGCGATCGAACGACTGCTTCACGTCGTTGAACGTGGTCGATCCGATGCAGCGGAGCGTGCCGTTGGCCAGCGCGGGCTTCAGCAGGTTGCCGGCGTCCATCGCGCCGCCCGAGGCGGCGCCGGCGCCGACGATTGAGTGAATCTCGTCGATGAACAGGATCGCGTTCGGCTCTTTCTCGAGACGCTCGAGCACCTGCTTCACGCGCTCCTCGAAGTCACCGCGATAGCGCGTGCCGGCGATCAGCGCGCCAAGATCGAGCGCGAAGACTTTCGAGGCCCGAAGCACTTCCGGCACCTCGCCCTGCTGGATGCGGAGCGCGAGCCCCTCTGCGAGCGCGGTCTTGCCGACGCCCGGCTCGCCGACCAGCAGCGGGTTGTTCTTCCGGCGGCGGCAGAGCACCTGGATCATCCGCTCGAGCTCGAGCTCGCGGCCAATCAGCGGATCGATCTGGCCGGCGGCGGCGCGCGCGACGAGATCGGTGGCATACGCCTCGAGCGGATCGCTCGACGGTGGTCCGGGGGGACCAGATTCGTCCGGCTGCGGCTTGTTGACGGGGAGTACGCCGTGGGAGATCACGCGCAGCAACGTCAGGCGATCGAGCCCCTGGCTGCGCAGGAAGAACGCGGCATGACTCTCCTCCTCCTGCAGCATGAAGACGAGCAGGCTGCCGCTGTCAACCTGCTTGGCGCTCGATACCGCCGCGTGCACCACCGCCTGCTGGACGACGCGATCGAATCCAACCGAGGGTTCGGGCTCGACCGACTCCGGCGCCGGCACCGGCGTGAATGCCTTCGCGAGGATCTCGTCGACCTGCCTGCGCAGGACATCGAGGTTGACGCCGCACGCCGTCAGCACACGGTGCGCCTGCGGCTCGTCGGTCATCGCGCGCAGCAGGTGCTCGAGGCCGACGGTGTCGTGGCGGCGATCGCTCGCCAGGCGGAACGCGCGCTGGATCGTCTCGAGCGTTTCCGGCGCGAACGGAACTGGGGGTTTACTCATTGTGCACGGGCTCCGGTTCCATCGTCACCAGCAGCGGGAACTCGTGTTCCTCGGCGAGCTGCTTGGCGGTCCTGACCTTCGTCACGGCGATGTCGTAGGTGAAGATGCCCGCAAGTCCCATCCCGGACTGATGAACACTCATCATGATCGCGAACGCCTCGGCACGCGGCTTGTGAAAGATGGTCTCGAGAATCCAGACGACGAAGTCCTGGGTCGTGTAGTCGTCGTTGTGGAGGAGCACGCGCCACATGCGGGGGCGCTCCACCTTCTGCTCCTCGCGCGACTCCGTGAGGATGGATTCCTTTGAAAACGGCTCACTCATCCCTGTGGTTCCATTCTACTCAGAGGTCGCGCATGAGGTCGTCATCGATCGCCCACGGCGACGGCACAGGCGGCAACGCGGCGCCGCGCTCGAGGTGGCGCAGGAAATCCGCCCGCGGAATCTCGCAGGCGCCGAGCGAGGCGAGGTGTTCCGTCGACATCTGGCAGTCGATCAGCTCGAAGTTCCACCGGTCGAGCTGACGCGCGAGCCAGGCGAGGGCGACCTTGGACGCATTGCTCCGCCGGCTGAACATCGACTCGCCGTAGAAGATCCGGCCGATGGCGACCCCGTACAGGCCTCCCGCCAGCTCGCCGTCGACCCAGGCTTCCACCGAGTGCGCGTGCCCGAGGTCGGCAAGCCGCCCGTACGCGCGCAGCATGTCGCCCGTGATCCAGGTGCCATCCTCGTTCGCCCGCGGTCCCGCGCAGCCCTCCATGACGGCCTGGAAGGCGCGATCGAGCGTGACATTGAAGCGTGGCGATCGGATCGTGCGCCGAAGCGTCCTCGACACGTGCAGCTCGCCTGGGAACAGCACCATGCGCGGGTCGGGGCTCCACCACAAGACCGGATCCTCGTCGTTGAACCACGGGAAGATGCCGCGCGCGTACGCGTCGAGCAGCCGCTCGGGCGACAGATCGCCGCCGGCCGCGAGCAGGCCGTTCGGCTCGGCAAGCGCCTGTTCGACGGGAGGAAACGGATCGCGCAGCCCCAGCCAGGGAATCATTGAGATGAGAATGTACTAAATGCTCACGCGAATTGCGGCGCGGAGGGATGAGCGCAGCGGATGTGATCGGCCTGGCGTCGACCGCGACACGTCTGGGTAAATAGTTACAGCTTTACGCCCGCCTCTTGTACTCGCCTCGCGGCGTGCGCACGAGGAAGCCTTCGTTGGCGAGGCACCGCAGGACCCAGGCGGACGCAGGCTCAGGCAGGCCGAACAGCCGCCGTGCCCGCTTCAGCGTCACCCGCAAAGAAGGCATCTCTTCGAACCTGCTGTCAACCTTTCAAGGCCCGTACCGCCTGATGCCTCTGTCGTCCGTTTGCTATTTCGCCGCCGTCACGGTCAGGCTGTCTTCAACGCGCTTCACGCCTTCGGTGGTTCGCGCCAGGAGCAACGCCTCGCGGCGCTCGGTTTCGTCGCCGACTTCGCCACGCAGCGTCACGACGCCGTTGCTCGTGTCGACGCTGATCTGGCGTCCCTTGATCCTGTCATCGAGGAAGTACTTGGCCTGGATACTCGACGTGATCCGCGCGTCGTCGAGAGCGCCCGGGCGGGTCGCAGCATCGGTCACCTTGCCCGTCGTGGCGACGGCGCCCCCAGTGGAATTCCCGGGGCGGGATGGCGCGACAGGTGAGGCGATCATGACGGAGAGCTGATCCACGACCTTCGTCACGCCGTTGGTGTTCTTCGCAATCGCCACCGCCAGCGAACGCATCGGCTCGTTCAGGACGCGTCCCTTCAGCGTCACGACGCCGTCGCGTGAAGAGACGTCGATGTCGGTCGCCGTGATCTCGTGATCCGCGACGAACTTCGACTGGATCTTCGCGATGAGCCATCCATCGGCGAGCTCGTCGCCCGCCTTCGCAGCGGCCTTCTGCGTCCCGGCCTTGACGCCGGCCGCCACATCAGTAGCGATCTTCTTCGCATCGGCTTGCGTCGCGGTCCGGTCACAGCCGGCGAGCGCGGCCGTAAGGGCGATCACGCCGCACAAGAGCTGAGGTGTTTTCATGGATCTCCTCCGCTCCGCTGCGGTGCAAAAGGAACGCCGCGACACCACAGCCATGGAAAAGTGGCCCATGCCTTGCGGAGGTCCCTGGTGCCGTCATAGACCAGGAGGCCCGTCATGGCAGAGCACGACATTCTCGACTTCGATCATCACCGCGAAGAGCGACACCGCTTGATGTCGGAATGGGAGCACGCGCGGAGCTCCAGCGCCGATCGCGCGCATGGCGACGCCGACCACGGAGGGCGCGTCGATCGCGAGCGCGCGGCAGTGCCTGACGGCGGCGCGCGGCACGGCAGCCCGCGCAACTTCTCCCATGGAAGCCATGAGTGGCGAGTGCCGGGACCGTTTGCCGGCCGCGGCCCGCGCGGGTACCAGCGATCCGACGATCGCATCCGCGAGGAGCTGAGCGATCGGCTCACCGCCCACGGCTTCATCGACGCGACCGACATCGAATGCCGCGTGCAGAACGGCGAGGTGACGCTGAGCGGATTCGTCGACAACCGCGGTGCGAAGCGCGCCGCGGAGGACGTGGCAGACGGGATCCAGGGCGTGCGCGACGTGTGCAACAACCTGCGGATCCGATCGCACGGGGACGCCGGGCGCGCCGGCCGCGCGGGCGCCTACCCGCTCACCGATTCCCGACCACGGGGTCGAGCGTCAACCGCCGGCGACAGGCGGTCACGCGAGCGGACCCAGTAACGACCGCCTGCGCAACGAAGGCAGCGCGGCTGAACTACCATATCCCCGTGAGGGTGATGCGCCTTGGGACGCTGTTCGTTGCGCTGACGATCGCCTCGAGCGCGTTTGCCCAGGGTCTGGGCGGCACGCGGGCGGGTGACGCCGGCCGTGCGGGATGGAACGCCATCCGCGAGGGCCGTAATGAGGAGGCGGCAACGGATTTTGCCGCCGCGATCGAGGCCGAGCCTCGCGATCCTTCGCTCTATCTCGGCGCCGGACTCGCCGCGCAGCTCCTGGGCCAGACGGGCAAGGCGCGCGAATCGCTCGAGCAGTCGCTGAAGCTCGCGCCGAACTTCACCACCGCGTCCCTTCTCCTCGGCGAACTGCTCTATCGGGACAGTGACCTGCAGGGTGCCATCGCCGTGTATGAAGCGGCGGCGAAGTACGCACCAAACGACAAGACCATTGCGAGCAGACTGGCGCGGCTGCGCCAGGAGCCGTCACCTGAGAACGGCTACTTCCAGTCGCGGAGCGCGCACTTCACGGTGCTGTTCGAAGGACCCGCGGACGACGACATGGCGCGCCGCGCGCTCGACGTGCTGGAGTCGGCATACTGGCGCGTCGGCACGGCGCTCTATACGTTCCCGGACGGCGTCCTGACCGTCGTCCTCTACACCGAGGAGCAGTTCCGCGACACCACACGGTCGCCATCGTGGGCAGCCGCCGCGTACGACGGCCGGATCAGGATCCCGATGCGCGGCGCGCTCGAGCAGGCGCCCGGCGAGCTCGAACGCGTCCTCACGCACGAGCTGACGCACGCAATGATCCGTGCAATCGCGCCGAGGGGCGTCCCGACGTGGCTCAATGAAGGGCTCGCCGTGATGTTCGAGCCCGACGGCACACGGTGGGCCACGAGCACGCTCGAGGCGTCGCGCGCACGCATCCCGCTCGATGACCTGGCCGGGAGTTTCGACGCGCTGTCGGGCAACCAGGCCCGCGTGGCATACGCCGAGAGCGCCGACGCGGCCCGGCGGCTGTTCGATCAGGTCGGCGGCGCCGGCGTGGTTGCGCTCCTGCAGGACATCGCGCGCGGCGTGCCGCTCACCGAGGCGTTCGAGCGCCGCACGCTCACGTCGTACTCGACGTTCGCCGCGAGCCTCGGCCCCGACCGTTGACTGGGTCCGGAGAGATTCTGGGATAGAATCCCGGTTACGCCGGTCGGCGTTTTCCACGAGGCATACTTGGCAGTCCGTCTGTTCATTGGGAACCTTCCGTACGGCGCGTCCGAAGCGGATCTCCGAGCCCACTTCGCGGCCGTCGCAGAGCCCTCCCATATCGTCATGCCGGTCGATCGCGAAACCGGCCGCCCGCGCGGCTTCGCGTTCGTGGAATTTGCCGAGCGCGAGGTCGCCGAACAAGTCATCGACAAGTTCAACGCGCAGCCGTTCCAGGGCCGCAACCTCGCGGTCAGCGAAGCGCGCGCGCGTGAAGATCGCCCGCCGGGCTTCCGGCCGCCGAGCTCCGGCTTCGGCGGACCCCGGCCCGGCGGCGGCGGTGGATTCGGTGGTCCTCGTCCTGGCGGTGGTGGCGGCTTCGGCGGGCCGCGGCCGGGCGGTTTTGGAGGCGGCGGCTTTGGCGGCGGCGGGACGGGCGGCCCCGGCGGCCGCGATCGATCGGCGAACTTTGGACCGCCCGCGCCTCCCAAGCGGCTCCGCGGCGGCAAGAAAACCTCGCGTCAGGAAGACAAGCCCAAAGGCCCGATCAAGGAGCGATCCGACGGTCGAATATACGCCGTCGACGACCTCGAGGACGGCGCGCCGCTGGATTTCGACGACATCGCCACGAAAGCCAAGGAAGACAAGGACGCCGCGGACGCAGCCGACGCCGCCGCGGTCGAGGTGGATGCGAAGAAGGACCAGGACGCCGGCGACGACGAGGTGTAGAAGCCTCGCGCGCAGGCGTCGTTACAGAGCCTTCCGGTAGTCGAACCAGTCGACCGCGAAGTTGATGATCAACTTGCGGAAGAGCAGCGCCTTTCCCTCTCCGGTGAACCGGATCGACGTCGGCAGCCAGAGATCTCGATCGATCGGCCGTCGCTGCACCATCACGTCCGACCCGCTGTTCAACCTCGCGAGCATCCCGTAGCCGAACGAGATGTCGTCGACGGCAGTGGCTTCGACCGTGGCCACTTCCTTCGCGTCCTCATCGATCCAGATCAGCCCGCTGAACGCGCGCGCGATCCGTCCCTCCCGCGTGCGCGGATTGGCGTCCGCCTTCCTGTGAAACCGAACGACGATCACCGGCCGGCCGTTCAGCATGTCCCGGTGGTCCATAGCGAACTCCAGCGCGGATGCGACGTCATCGACCATCGACCGCCCGGTGGGCATACGGCTTTCCCGCCGGACGAGGGGGCTGTTCGCCACGGGCTGGCCGTCGAGTTCGAGCAGGCGGCGGTTCCAGGCGCCGTCGGGCGTGGGTGTCATCTCGACCACGCGGGTGCGTCCGGTTCCGAGGCGGCCGAATGGATTCAAGTTCAGATCGGTGCGGCGTTCCTTGTACGCGTAGAGCTTCTGCCCCTCCTCGGAGCGGGCAAGATTCTGGCGCACCGCGTCGAAAAAGGATTTTTGTTCTGGAAAAGGAAGCGCGGCCTGTGCGCGTCCGAGCGACTGGAAGATGAGCGTGGCAACGGCAACCGCTGCCCCGCGGGTCATACCTTGCGCAGGCGCTCGGCCGCGCGCTCGAGGGTGTCGTCGCGTTTCGCGAAGCAGAATCGGAGGATCGGACCCGGGTCGACGCCATAGAGGAATGACGAGGGCGGAATGGAGGCGACACCGTGTTCGGTCAGGAGGCGCATCGCGAAGTCGGCATCGGGCTCGGAGGTAATCGCCGAGTAATCCATCATCTGAAAGAACGTGCCGCGGCACGGGAGCGGCCGGAAGCGCGACCCCGTGATGAGCGACAGGAACAGGTCGCGCTTGCGCTGGTAGAACGCGCCGACCGCCCGGCACTCGGGATCCGTGCGGAGGAACTCGGCGTACGCGAGCTGAATGGCGCCGTTCACGGCGAAGGTCACCCATTGATGGATGCTCCGGACCTCGGCGCTGAGCGCCTGAGGGGCCGCCGTCCAACCGATCTTCCAGCCGGTCGTGCTGAAGGTCTTGGCGAACGAGCCAATCACGACGGCGCGTTCGGCAAGATCGGGATGACGCGACAGGCTTTCGTGACGCGCCCCGTCGAACACGATGTGCTCGTACGCTTCGTCGGAGATCACCAGCGCGTCGGTGTGTTCCAGCACGCGGGTCAGCTCGCGGATGTCGTCGGCCCCGAGAATCATGCCTGTCGGATTGTGCGGCGAGTTGAGGACGATCACTCTCGTGCGCGGTGTGATGACGCGGCGCACCTCGTCCCAGTCGATGCCGTAGTCCGGAGGCCGCATCGTGACGAATATCGGCGTGCCTCCGCTCAGTTCGATCACCGGCGCGTACAAGTCGTACGCCGGCTGGAACAGCAGGACCTCGTCGCCCGGATGCACCAGCGCGGTCAGCGAGGCAAAGAGCGCTTCGGTCGCGCCCGACGTCACCGTGATTTCGGTAACCGGGTCGTACCGCCGCCCGTAGAGCCGCTCGATCTTGAACGCGAGCGCCTCCCGCAGCGCGGGGACGCCGGGCATCGGCGCGTACTGGTTGTTCCCCTCGCGCATGTAGCGCGCGACGGTGTCGACCAGCTCGGGCGCGCAATCGAAGTCCGGAAACCCCTGCGACAGATTGATCGCGTCGTGCTCGAGCGCGAGCCGCGACATGGTGGCGAAGATGCTGACGCCGGTGGTCGGCAGCTTGGATCGCAGAGGTGTGCGGGAATTCAGCATCTAACGGAAACCACGAAGTTTACTCTACCAGTTGGTGGGGTTTGAGCGAGACCAGCGGGTACTTGATGCGCAGCTCGATCACGCGATCGATGTAGCCCTCTTTCGGGATTTCGCCTCTGCGTAACCGGTCGCGCAATCGACGCAGCTCGTAGCGATACAGGTCACTCAAAAACTCGTGCACCAGCTCCGGACGCGTCGTCGGACGCGGCCGGATGCCGTGTGTCTCGAGCTCCTCGAGCACCTTGCCCCAGTAGCGGTATTCCATTTAGAAAGGGGGCAGGGGAAAGGGGGCAGGGCTGTCTCAGGCAGTGGGCACGCCGCGATTCTATAGCGAACCCGGGTCGCGAGCGATCGCACGGAAAAAGCTGCGCGCGTCCGGGCAATCAGGTGAGGCAA
>Ga0209515_10007328_pt1 | contig 13317 bp, 6 predicted proteins | sample Subgroupgradi54m_FD_187454 | JGI IMG/M metagenome (GOLD analysis project Ga0209515, IMG submission 187454) | Subsurface groundwater microbial communities from S. Glens Falls, New York, USA - GMW60B uncontaminated upgradient, 5.4 m (SPAdes)... ...
CAAACCAAGTTGTCAATGCATAGCGCCCCAAAGCAGCCGCTAAAAAAAGATCTTTCTCCTCAAGCTTTAGTTTACTAAGCCCATAAAGTTGTCTGTTGAATTTGAGGTTGGTCAAATCACTTTGCTCTAGCCTACTAATACTGCTGCCAATTAATACCGAATGATCTGCTCCAAACCAATTTTTCTCGCCTCTTAAATTGAACTCTAGACTGAACTGATGAGCTGAATTTTTAGAAACTAATACTTGCTGGTAAAAGTGCGTTTTTCCATCAGTCCAGTAGGGATAGTTAATGCCACCTTCAAAAAAATTCTCAAATGGTGTTTTGTTTCGATTTAGCTCGGGGAAAAGCTGATAAAGAGCATCCTCAAATTGCTGCCTATACACTACATTGTGAGATGATAAATGTTGTGTTGCCTGATAAACTTCCTTTAATACCTCAGGAGCAAAGCTCTGTGGATCAAGTCCAGGATTATACATCACTAAAAAATCCGAAATATTATTAACCGATTCTCTACTCTTCCCCCCATAGCCTGATACCGAATACTCCCACTGATCATTGAACTGAGAATTAAAAGCAAAATACGCATCCAGCGTTTTACCTTCTTTTGGCTCGTCATAATCGCCCGTGTTCGGGTAAAACTTCGGCTGTACCAAATTATTTCTGGCCAAATAACCCGGATAAGCAGCTTCAAAAGCACTCCAGTTCAGCGCTTCATTGACAATAGAAGCATCAAACGGTCGAATACCGCGATTACCTGTTATCTCTTGCTGGTTGTATTCCAGTGAAAAAGTGATGTCACTATTTTCATTTACTTGGTATCTAAACGAGGGAAAAAGCTGTAGCTGTTTGGCTGTACCTTGATTGCCATCGCCATCTTTTTCCTCGCGGTAAATAAAATTAAAACGCCGCCAAAAATCAGGATTAAACTCCGCAGGGCTGTTGGTATCAATCGCGACATAATCATCATAATTGCCGTAATTCACGCTTAGCGTGGTAAATGGGTTAGCGCTTGGTTTTTTTGTGATGAGGTTGATCACACCGCCAGGTTCGCCATTGCCGTATAAGGTTGAGTTGGCACCTTTGGCGACTTCAATGCCTTCTATGTTCTGCAAAGGTAAAGACAGAATGCCATGATTCACAATCGAGTGGCCGTCTTTCAAGATGGCGCTGTCCGGTAAATTAAAACCGCGTAAATTAATATTACCTTGGGCATCGGTGACAAGCACGGAGGTGTAGTCGCTAAAGGCTTCGGATAAGAGAATATCGCCTCGATCATTAAATAACTCTGCCGTAATGCCTTCTATAGATCGGGGTAGTTCGAGGGTGGAGACATAAGTCTTGCTTGCAGTAGAGGGTGAGTTGCTGCAGCAACTAAGTTTATGGGTTTCACCCACCACAAGGATTTCAATGATTGTGTCCGGCTCTAGGTAATTTTCTTCTACGGGTTTTGAAACAATCACGCGAGTATCATCTTTCACTGCTGCACGCTGCCTGATAACCAGCAGATCGGCTCTGACAAACTCCTCAACCAACTCAGTATTTTTAAGCAGCGCGTGAACTGCTTGATGAAGCGGGTAATCCCCCTTTAATGGGAGAGCGATTTTACTTTCGGCGATATCGGAACGATACAGAATTTGAATTCTGGTCAAGCGAGCCAATTCGGTAAGGGAAAGGCTCAATGATTGTTCAGGAAGATTAAAGGAATACACCCTGTTGGGCGCAGACTCTGCGAACGAGAGCCGAGTTGAAAGCAATGTTGTGATAAGGATCGTTACAACAACGAGCCCTGTAGGCAGTCTTATATTTGCTCTGTTATATATTTTTTTATTTAGGGCTAACAGCATCCGGACGTCCAAGATAGATGAGAAAAATTGTAAATCCGAAAATAACAAGAGCAAGAAAATGTGACTTTGAATGACCCAGGCTCCATCAGCTTATTTGCTCAACCAATACTTCAATTTCGCTTCAAGCAACCCTTTATTAATGGGTTTTTCCAAATAATCGTTCATACCACTTTCTATGCATCGTTCTTTATCACCGCTGAGTACGTTGGCGGTGACGGCGATAATCGGAACCTGGGTGTGTTTGCCATTGCTGCTGCGAATATGTCGCGTCGTTTCTAAACCATCCATTTCTGGCATCTGGCAATCCATTAAAATAATGTCAAAAGTTTCTCGTGCTAGTACATCAAGAGCCTTAATACCGTTGGCTGCGATTGTGGCTTTGTAGCCGAATTTTTTGAGTATACCTTCTAGTACCAACTGGCTTGTTGGGTTGTCTTCAACGATTAAGATTTTGCTGTCCTCGATAATTTTTTGCACATCGATTTGATTTTCATGCATAACGGTATTCACAGTCGCCTCAGTATCAAGATCAACGATAAACTCAAAACAACTGCCTTTACCTGGCTCGGACATAAGTGTGAGTGTTCCCTCCATTAATTGAATTATCTGCCGGCACATCGCTAGACCTAGTCCTAAACCGCCGTGTTTCCGGTTGAAAGCGCCGTTCGCCTGGCTGAATGCTGAGAATATTTTTTCTCTATCTGCTGGATCAATCCCTTCGCCGGTATCACGGATACTGAACCGGAACGAATGCTTGATAGAATTATTCTCGCTTTTAACCGCTATTAGGGGGGCAGCACTTACGTGAAACTTAATTTCTCCCTTGTTGGTAAATTTAACTGCATTATCAAGCAGGCTCTGCAAGATGCTCTGCAATTTTTTTCGGTCACTGCAAACATATTCAGGAATATCCTGTTGAAGCTCACAGTAAAATGTTAGCCCCTTGTTGCGACAAATCTCTGCATATTCTTGTTGAATTGGCGCAAACAGGTCTCTGAGACAAAATGCGGAGTGCTGAATACGTAAACTGCCCGCCTGCAATTGCGCAAAATCCAAAATGTGATCGACCAACACCATCATTTCCAGCGCGGAATTTTTCAGGCCGGTTATTTGGGTTTCCTCTTCTTGTTGATGCTTATAGTCTTCGATCAAATCCAGATATCCAATGATTCCGTTCATAGGTGTTCTTAATTCATGACTCATGGTCGCAAGGAATTCATTTTTCAACTTGTCAGTTTTATGCAGATTTTCGAGGGCTTGCTGTTGTGCTTCAAATGTTTCTCGTTGCGCACTTTCTTTGAGTTTTCTTTCCGATATATCCAGCATTGAACCTTCAATAAGTTGCGGTTCGTTGTTGCTGTCTCTTACTAAACGAGTCGACAGCGATACCCAGACAGTTTGATTTGTTTTGGGACTGTGTATTGAGAACTCTTGACCGGTAAAGGTTCCGTTATGTTCGTCAAGACAGTTGGCAACTTTTGCTTTAAATGCCTTAACCTCGGCAGAATCAGCGCCTATATGATTACTTTGGTAGTCTGTTTCACTTTCGTAACCAAATATTTTTGCGAAGGCGGCGTTACATTTAATGGATCTCTCTTTGATATTGTATTGAAACAAGCCTTCGATAGCTTGCTCATAGAGTGCTTCGTATTTCAAAAGATTTTCAATGGCTAAATGATTTGCCTTAAGCGCGGCTTGTTGTAAAAGCCGGGTACGCGCGGCTAATACCAGCGACAGCAATAACGCCTCACTTGCGGCGCCGGCATGTAAAGACCATACATTAACAGCATTGAGTGGCCAAAGACCTTGGAGCATCAGCAAAAAACCCGACACTCCGAAAAACGCGCACATTTCTGCCATTAATAAATAATTTGCACTCGGCAGTTTTCGTATGGCTGCCAAAACAAGGGTAGTTATTCCTAAGAAGAGAGTTAATGTGGCATAGCATTGGCCTACAAAACTGGTGTGATTTAGAAATGGCGTAAAGAGATTATGCAGTATTGCCAAGCCACCAATCCAATGCATTGCTTTAAAACCTCGCCGCAATCGCGGCGCGAACCGCACCTTATTCAGTGCTTCCCACACAAAGAATAGATACGCGGCATTTACCAAAACAACATTGGTTTGACTCAGTCTAACATTGAGTAGAGGCATGCTGGACCACAACCAATGCAGCGTCATGCCATCAACTGCGCCACATTCGTAGGTTATTGAAGTCAGAAATAGTAGATAAAAACCGTAGAGCCGCTGCCGCAACGTGACGAACAAGCACGCGTTATACACCCAGAGAGCGGCGATCATGGCATAGAAGGCAACCATTACGCTTTGTACTTGATAGTTTGCTGCAGTGAATTGATCGGTAGACATGAGTGTCAACGGTAGCATTGCAGGAAATGCGGCACTGCCATTGTCCACCCAGCCAATTAACGTATAGTTCGAAGCCGTTGCAGGGAGTCGAATGGTATGGCGAAAGCCGACGGTGTTTCGTTGTTGTGGAGGCTGAAGATAACCTGATAAAACCTGTCTTGTTTGACCATTGCTTTCGGGTACCCAGACAGTGAAGCGATGCAGTATGCCAGGCGGCGTTGGTACTGTTAACACGGGTTTGAGTGCAGCTATTTCTTGTGAATACCTTAGCGTTATCCGAAACCAGTAACGAGATTTAAGATGTTTGCCAATGAACGTTGGGGCGTTATTCAATTGCCATCGATCGGCAAACTTTCCGGCTTGAAGTTCTTCAATGTTGATGGAGTGATCGAAGTCCTCAAGCGTTTCGATGTAGTGGGCAAGCTCAATTGGCTGATTAAGGTTAGCAATTGTTGCAATTGGTTGACTTGGCAGATACCTGTTTGGAGGCTCGGCGAAAGCAGTTATTGTCGCCATCCAAAGCAGGCACGTGCTGCATATTTTAAAGATGTTGTACAGGTTCAAAATCGAATTCTCAGACGGATTTATCCTACTATTGAGTGTAGTTTTTATTCGAGACAATCGACGTAGGTGGACAAAAAAAGAATCTTTTAGCCTCTCTTATAAGAAGCAATTGCTGTAAGTTCAGAAATATTTACTCTGTTTGTGCCTAACGCGATATAATAGCCATCAATTTTCAAAGCTTCTTTAAAGTGTACAACCTATGAATCTACACCCTGTTGATCTCTGTGTTATCGCAGCTTACATGATTGGGGTAGCGCTTATTGGCGCTTACTGTTCTCGTAAGAATCAAACCACCGACGAATACTTTCTTGGCGGTAGAAGTTTCTCAGGCTGGATCATTGGCCTAAGCATGGTGGGTGCGGCCATTAGTTCCATCACGTTCTTATCGATGCCGGCGGACGCTTATAAATCCACATGGATGCTATTCATTCCCTATCTTATGATGCCGGTATGCGCACTTCTGGCAGCGTATTTTATTGTGCCGAAATTTCGTCGTGCTGAGATCACTTCCGCCTATGAGTTTCTTGAGAGTCGTTTTGGACCATCAATTCGAGTTTATGGTGGTTGTGCCTATATCGTTACACAAATACTGAGATTGAGTTTGGTTCACTATTTACTGGCGCTACTCATGCACGAAACGACGGGCCTGGATGTGTTAACCTGTATCATCGCCGGTGGAGTATTTGTTGGAATCTATACCATGATGGGCGGCATTGATGCGGTGATATGGACCGATGTGATTCAAACCACCGTGCTCATGTTAGGCAGCATTATTTGTCTTGGCGTTATTATTGATGCGATGCCAGGTGGATTGGATCAGATATTTGCTATTGCCAATGAACATCACAAATTATCTCTCGGGACGATAGTTGATGGAAAACTCTACCCGCCCAACTGGTCTATCGATTTCTCCACTAAAACTACGTCGATGTTGATCGTTACTGGGGTGGTTTTTTTTCTTACCGAGTATGTCACTGCGCAACACATGATTCAGCGCTACTGCGCGGCACGCAGTCTTGCGGAAGCGAGGAAAGGTCTTTTATACGCCGTGATAGTTGCAATGCCAACATGGGCTTTTTATATGTTTTTAGGCACTTCATTATTTGCTTTCTATCAGTATTTTCCAACGGCCGAATCAACCGCAATGCTGAACGGCGTAAAGAAGGCAGAACAAATTGTGCCGTATTTTATCATTAACAATCTGCCGATTGGGCTTGTAGGCATCGTTATATCAGCTGCGCTGGCGGCGGGTATGAGTTCGTTAGACGCCAGTATCAACGCTGTATCAACCGTTGGCATGGTGGATATTTATCGCCGGCATATCGCAAAAAATCGGGACGATAAACATTATCTCAGAGTCGCAAAGACTGTTTCTGGCATTGCCTCTTTATTCATGATTTTGGGGGCTATCGCCTTGTTAGAACTCGACACCCACACGTTACAGAGCACCATAATCACGCTTACATCGCTGGCGGGAGGTGGTCTGCTAGGTTTGTTTTTACTTGGATTACTAACTGACAAAGGCGATGCGCGGTCAGTTTGGGTAGGAATCGCGTTTACGCTGATTTTTACTTTATGGACCATTCTACAACAGAAAGGCCTGTTGCCAGAACGGTTCTCGGTGCCATTCGATCTCTACTACACCAGCTTTTTTGCCAATGTTTTAATGTTTGTTACTGGCTATGGTCTTACGTTGTTTTGGCCTTTAAAAAAGGCTGGTTCACCGGTAGAGCAATATTCGGCGTAGTCAGTGAGATTATTGGTCTGTGATTGAAGCTTTGAGATAGGTTCGAATTATAAATATTAAGGAAGTCCAAGTAGCATGCTCACAAATCCTCTACCGTATGTTGAAGTAAATCCCCGCACCAAACCATCAGCTGTCGTCATTTTAATGCATGGCTTTGGCGCGGATGGCCATGACTTTGAGAGCATAGTTTCTCAACTCCATTTACCTGCCAATTTACCTATACGTTTTGTGTTTCCCCATGCCCCGCAACGAGCGATAGCAATGATGGGTGGGCAAACATTACGAGCTTGGTTCGATGTTGGGATAGGGGAGAGTTTTGATTTAGATGGGTTAAAAAAATCATCTTTTCAAATCAAGGATCTGATTCAACAAGAAATCGATAATGGTGTTCCCTCTGAACGTATCGTGCTTGCGGGTTTCTCTCAAGGTGGTGCTGTGGCATTGCAAACCGGGCTCTTTTTTCGAAAACGACTCGCTGGCATGCTGGCTTTATCCACTTTTTTACCACCCAACGACGGCCTGGGGACACCACGATCCAAAGCTAACGCCCAAACGCCAATTCTAGTTTGTCATGGCAAGCAAGATGAAGTGTTGCCAATTGCATTGGGAAAATTAGCTTTTGAGTCTTTGCACTCGTTTAACTACCCGGTGGAATGGCGCGAATACACCATGGCACATGCCGTATGCCCACAGCAGATCCAAGACATCAGCCAATGGCTGCAGAAGATTTTGCCCTGCTAAACCCTATCGATTATTACTACCCATGATTGACTAGCTGCAGATATGCGCCATTTGTGCAAATAAATGCAATATTGCATTTATTTTCCGGATCGGCTATATTGCACTCAGATGGGAAATTGATGCGGATCTACATCATGAAAAAACTACCTGCTATCACACACAACATCGCTCCACGATCAGCCTTTACGCCAGATCATGCGCGTGCCGCCTTGGTTTGGTTTAATACGATGCGTCAAGAGAATGAATGGAAATTAACAATCGATGAACAGATCGAGTTATTGGGCGGCATTAAAAAACGTACTTTTCAAGAATGGAAACGCAGAGCTTTAGATGGCGAAGGCATAGAGCTGCAAAGAGATACCCTGGAAAGGTTGAGTCTTTTATTGGGGATCTATAAATCACTTAAAATCATTAGCCCAAATAATCGAACGGATGTGGCCAAAGCCTGGTTTAATGCACCTAATACCAACCCTTTGTTTGACGGGCTGTCACCGAAAGAATTCATTTTGAAGGTCGGCACTATCGAAGCGTTATACATGGTTCGCCGTTACCTTGATGCCGCTAGAGGCTAGAATGACAAAAGTTAAACCAGAGTGGAAACATTATCGGGTGATCCATTCTATTTATCCGCCCGAAAATCTGTTTGATTCTGTTAGCGACAAAGACTCTTTTCTATTGGCGGAACTTGAAAGTGAAACCAATGACAGACTCATGCGATGGCGTGAATATGTTCATCCGGAAGACGCCCGTTTTGGCAATGGCTGGGGTGCTGTTATGGCCTCATTTTGTTATGTCAGAGCAGGCCGTTTTAACACTGAAAATTTTGGTTGTTATTATGCTTCCAATTCAATTCATACCGCCATTGCGGAATGGAGTTATCACGCAGCCCGTACCTGGTTAGAGTTTAATTATCATGAAGACGCTAACGCCATTGTGCGAAGTTACGCGGGAAAATGCCGAGAATCTTTAGTGGATGTACGCTCTAATACGCAAGTTCATCAAAAAGCAAATTATCGCCATTCGCAAGCTCTGGCGCAAAAACATGTTGCCATGAATGAATTCGGTGTGTTGTATAAATCCGTTCGGCATCACGAAGGTCTGTGTATCGGCCTCTATCGACCTACGGCTACATCGCCTGTTACGCAAGCCTCCCACTATACCATCAAATGGGATGGGCAAAGCTTTACCCAGTTTGCTGAAATGAAAGAGTTTCAGCCGATCTGATTTTGCTAGGTTGAAGCTAGTCATTAGTCATAAAGCGATTAAGCAACCGACTTCTTTGCAGCAAATTCTTCTTAGCTAATTTGTTAAACTTATTTTTGGTATTAAATACCCAATGCTAGCCATAATTAAAATCTACACTTAAATGAGTACAACTCTATTTTGAGTACATTCTTTTGGCTAGACAAAACATCTTAAAATATCTCGGAGGTAGCCTGCTATTGCTACTGCCTATGTTAGTCATGGCCGAATTTCCCGCTAGCTCTCCAACAATCAATGGACACCAGCACCCTGTCGCCGTGATTACAAGTCTCGAACAGCGATTTGATCTTAATCCTTACATCGAAACTATAGAAGATGTGCAGCACGAATATACGCTGGAAAATATTCAGGCAGGAACCTATGATCATCTTTGGCAGCGCAATACACAGCGTTATTTCATAGGGAAAAATAATAAAAGCAAATATTGGTTTCGCCTCACTATTGATTGGCATGGACAGGCACCGGTATCGAGTATTTTGTATATCGATAGCCAACATGGTTTGCTGTCACGCATCGGCCTAGTTATTCCTAATACTTCGGGCATGTATCACCAGGTGAAAGCAGGTTTTCTTGAGCCGTATATCACACGTGAGGGTGCTAGTCCTCAGTTTGGATTTAAATTGCCGTTAATAACCGCAGGGCCACAAACACTGTTTGGCTGGGTGAATAATACTGAAAATGGTGTGCTGCCCTTACTCCCGCTTTATCTAGTTTCTGAAATTGGCTATGACAAAATCCAGAACCAGGTTGTGCTGGTGCTGGTTGGGTTCTATGCCGTGATGGCTGCTTTGTGGTTTTACAATGTGTGTTTATTTGTGATGCTGCGCGAACCGGTGTATGGCTTGTATATAATTTTTCTGGCCAGTGCAGTTTTGACATGCGTCACCACGGATGGCGTTGGTCATCAATGGTTGTGGCCAAATACACCCCGCATGAGTCTGCGTATTTCAACCGTCACTGGAATAGTTGGGTTGATGGTCTATTTAGCCTTTATCTTGCAGTCACTCAATGGCGCACCCTTTTGGCCGAGGTTTAAAATTCTGTATCTAATACTCATGGGAGTAGGGTGCGGCGCGTTGCTACATAACCTGTTCGCAACGGAGTTCGATCTCTCTAACGTTATTGTGCAGGCCTACCCTGCATTCGTTTTTCCGGTAACGCTGGTTTTGATCATCGCTGCCGTATGGAAGAAACAACCCACTGCAGGATATCTGCTGATTGCTGAAGTGATGACCTTAGCGGGTGCGGTCAGTTTTATGCTGCTAATGCAAGGATTGGTACCAATCAATATTGTAACTTTTTGGGGATTGCATTGGGGATTTCTGGGCGAGGTAATGCTGCTCTCTCTTGCTGTTGCAGCCCGAACTAATATTATTATTCAAGACAAACTGCAAGCACAGCACTCTGCCATTCAACACCTCGAAAATTACGAAGCGCTTTATGAGGATTCTGTTGAAGGGCGCTTTCAATATTCAGTGAAATCGCATTTTGCCAAATGTAATCTGGCGATGGCAAAACTATGCGGCTATGAATCTGTTGCAGCTTTTATGGCTGATAAACGCATAACCCACTTAGCTGATGAAGCCACCAACAAAAAAATAACCGCGATATTATTATCACAAGGCATAGTCTCTGGCTTTGAAACAAAGATCATTCATCAAATTACTCAACAGCCTGTTTGGGTTTCTATCAACATGCGTCTAATGAATGATGATAATGGCCAACCAGAGTATGTTGAAGGATCAGTAGTGAATATCTCGGAACGTAAATTAAAAGAACACGCTGAAAAAGATAAAGAGATCAGTGATGCGAAAAATCAGGCAAAAAGTCAGTTTTTTGCCAGCATGAGCCATGAGTTGCGTACGCCTCTCACGGCTATTTTAGGCTATGCAGATATTGCCAAGCGTGACGAATTGTCTGAACAAGAGAGAAAAGAACATATAAAAACCATCGAGCACAGCAGTCAGCATTTGCTGCAACTGGTCAATGACATTCTCGATCTTTCCAAAATTGAAGCCCAGAAATTAGAAATGGAACAGCTTGATGTGAATGTGCTATCCATACTGAGCGATGTGATGGATTTCTTTTCGATCCTGGCTTTTAACAAAGGGATTAGCTTTTCTATTGATTACCAATTTCCCTTGCCCGCAACTATTACCAGCGATCCCACACGTTTAAAGCAAACACTCATCAATATCTGTGGTAACGCGATTAAGTTTACCGAGCAGGGCGGTGTAACTGTCACAGTGAGTTGTGACAAAGAACCGCTGCGAATGAATTTTGCGGTGCAGGATACCGGTATAGGTCTAAGCCCCGATCAAGTGGGCCGACTGTTTGGCGCTTTTGCACAAGCTGATGCATCAACCACGCGCAACTTTGGTGGCACGGGTTTGGGTTTACACTTAAGCAAACAAATTGCTGAAAAACTTGGCGGTGATATTGCTGTCGAGAGTGAGCGAGGCAAAGGCAGTATTTTTACCCTGACTATAGCGACCGGCTCATTGGCTAATGTCACTTGGTTAGAGGCGTTACCAAAACCGGAGAGAGATGCTGTAATTGACAATATTATGATTCCGCAATTGACAGGCCATGTATTATATGCGGAAGACAATCCACATAATCAAAAACTGGTGGCGACTTTTGTTAAAAAAACTGGCGCTACCATAGACGTTGTCAGTAATGGCCGGAAGGCACTGGAGATTGTCAAAGAAAAACACTTTGACCTAATCTTCACTGACATCCGTATGCCCGAACTGGACGGCGTAGAATTTACCAAAGCATTATTACAAGCAAATCCTGATCTCCCGATCATTGCTATTACAGCAACTGCTACCAACCAAGAAATTGTCGAGTTTAAGGCGGTGGGTTTTAAGAAAATCCTGCGTAAGCCTATCGATCGCAAGATGTTGTATGAAACCATGTCCGGTTATTTAGTCCAACAAGAGCCAACTCAAGGCCAATTAATCGAACAGAAAACTTCAGTAATTCAAGCGCCAGAGAAAGAAAATGGCGCAGTTAGAGTTCTGCTGGCGGATGATAATCCTGTGAATCAGCAACTCATCGCATTCCATATTAAGCACGCTGGCGCGCAAGCGGTGATTGTTAATGATGGTGCTGAGGCATTAGCCGAAGCGATAAAAGGCCAATTTGATTTAATTCTGATGGATATGCAAATGCCCACCATGGATGGCATGACTGCGGTTCGCTACATTCGAGAGAAAGGCTTTACTAACCCTATCTATGCACTAACAGCAAATGAATCCGCAGAAGCCATCCATGCATGTGTAAATGCTGGTTGTGATGGGCATCTCTCAAAGCCACTTAATACAGCCAAACTCAACGAAGTTATCCGAAGTCTAAAAGTACACAATTGAAACGTAAATTCATGGTTGTGGCGTAAGTATAAGTTCTTCGGTCACTTTAACCGCTGCAGTTTTCTTCAGTGGCGTCATCAGCATCAATAACGCTGGCAATAGGAATAAATCAAAGAACAGGGCGATAGTTAACAAGATCGCCGTCAATAAACCCATCGCACTATTTATGGTGAAGTTGCTTTGAATCAGCACAGCAAACCCTACCACCAATACTACTGTGGTAATAAACAAGGCTTTGCCGACAGTAGCAAATGCGTATTGCACTGCGGTCTTTGGATCGTAGCCGAGCGTAAGACAGGCGTAGCGATATTTACTAATGAAATGCACGGTATCATCCACAACAATACCCAATGCAATCGTTGCGACAATTGATGTGCCTATGTCTATCTGCCCGTTAATGAGGCCCCAAACACCGAACGCCATGATGGCGGGTAGAATATTGGGAATCAAACTCAAGACGCCGAGAGTAACGCTTTTCATCGCGATCAATATAACCAACGAAATTAACAAGGCACCGGTCAGCATGCCCCACAAATTGCTTTTCGCGGAGTCATGCCAAATATACGCGAATAGCAGTGGTGGTCCTGAGGGTACTGCTGATTGCATATAGTCGGGGAAATGTTGGGCGGTCCAGGCTTTGGTTCTTTCATCAAAATCCCGCATCTGATTGCTGGTCACATTATAAAAACCTATAACCATACGAGACGCGGTTTTATCCAACGTCAATTGATTCTCCAGATCCAAACCATAAGGCAAACTCATTTCATACAAAAGAAGATACTGTGAAGCGAGTTCTTTATCTTCTGGCAGGCGATACCACTCTTCGCTGTTGTTGTGGAGGGCTTTATTAATTTGTTTCATAAAGCTGGTGTAGGTCAACACTGTTCGCACTTCGGGTTGTTGGCGTGCCCATTCCGCCAGGTCCTCGACATGGCGCATATACTCTGGGTCACTGATTTTGCCGTCACTTTTAGCCGGCAGTGACAAAGTGACATTATAAAAAAAGGTCAAATTATCCATGACATATTCCGTTTCGATGCGGAAGGGAACATCCTTATCAAAATAGGTGACGAGACTGTCATTGATCACGTTGCGTGTGACAAACATGCTGGTGCCAACCGCGAAAGTTAACATGATGATGGTAATAGGGTGGCGCCATTTCACCACTGAGCCACCAAAATCAGACCAAAATTTGCCAATTTCGTGATCCGGCGTGGTCGCAGCTTTGAATGGGAAAGACGCCAATAAGGCCGGCAATAAGGTATAAGTTAAAATGAACGCACTGATGCCGCCGATAGCTGTAGTCGTACCGAGATATTGATAAGGCGGTACATCGCTGGTATTCAAACAAAGAAAGCCGATAACAGTGGTGAGTGTGGTGAGAAATACGGGCTCTATATTTATAACCAATGTTT
>Ga0209515_10007329_pt1 | contig 13316 bp, 6 predicted proteins | sample Subgroupgradi54m_FD_187454 | JGI IMG/M metagenome (GOLD analysis project Ga0209515, IMG submission 187454) | Subsurface groundwater microbial communities from S. Glens Falls, New York, USA - GMW60B uncontaminated upgradient, 5.4 m (SPAdes)... ...
TCACCCGAGTCTGACCCCGGAACGCGGAGTGATCGCGAAGTATGCGTGGGGAGACGATTACCACGACGTGTTGAAGGCGAGGCTCGACGCGCTGCTCGCGTGGATGCGCGCCGAATCTCCCGAGGCGTTCGACGCGCGCGCCTACGTCGATACCGGACCGGTCCAGGAGCGCGTGTACGCGCAATACGCAGGTCTCGGCTGGATCGGCAAGAACACCTGCCTGATCAACGCGGAGCACGGCTCGTGGCTCTTCCTCGCCGAGATCATCTGCACGCTGCCGCTCGAGCCCGACACGCAGGGCCTCGAGCAGTGCGGCTCGTGCCGGCGCTGTCTCGATGCCTGTCCGACCGGCGCGCTCGTCGAGTCGGGTGTGCTCGACTCGACCCGCTGCCTCTCCTATCTCACGATCGAGCTGCGCACCGGCATTCCGGAGGAGCATCGCCCGGCGCTCGGCAATCACATCTACGGCTGCGACATCTGCCAGGACGTCTGCCCGTACAACCAGCCCTCGTCTTCCTCGAGCGACGCCGCGTGGCAGCCGCGTCGCGGGCTCGATCTGCCCCGGCTCGTCGACTTGTGGCGGCGTTCCGACGACGATCTGCGCGCCCTCGTGAAGGGCAGCGCGATGACGCGCGCCAGGCTGACCGGCTTGCGGCGCAACCTCGCCGTCGCGATCGGCAACAGCGGCGACGGCGAGGCGCGTGCCGCGCTCGAGGAGCGCCGCGCCGATCAGAGGTCGGCGGCCGATCCCATGGTGCTCGAGCACATCGAGTGGGCCCGCCTTCGCCCCGAAGGGCTTCGGCGCGGCGGGCACGAGGGATAAGATCTGTTCCATGGCCGACGCCGCCCCCATCCTCCTGCTCTCGATGCCGCAGATGGCGGATCCGAATTTCGCGCAGACGGTCGTGCTGCTCTGCGACTACACCGACGAAGGCGCCTTCGGCCTCGTCGTCAATCGTCAGATGGACGAGCCGGCGTGGACGCTCGTGAAAACAGAGCCGCCGGTGCGCGTCGATCCCGACCTGCGTCTCTGGATTGGCGGGCCGGTGGATCCGCAGCGGACGTGGGTGCTGATGTCCGAGGCCCAGGGACCGGATGACGAGCAGAGAGAGATCTGCCCCGGCGTGCTGCTGTCGGTCTCGAAGGAGCTGACGCTGGATCTGCTGCAGGCGCCGCCGTCGACCCGCGCGCGCGTGGTCGTCGGCTACGCAGGGTGGGGACCGGGTCAGCTCGATCACGAGATCGCCGCGTCGGCATGGCTGACGATGGACGTCGATCCGACGTTGATCTTCGGCGTGCCGCCGGACCAGATGTGGGAAGCCGCGATTCGCCGCCTCGGCGCGGATCCCTCCGCGCTGCAGAGCGCCAGCGGCGGGGTTCATTGAGACAAGCGTGGCCCGTCTCGCGAAAGACAGCTATGAAGAGAGTTCTTATGTCATCGATCGTCGCTTCGACCCTCGCCGCCGGCGTCTACGCGCAGGACAGCCGCGTGCCCGACCTGCCCGCGCTCAAAACCATGACGGCGCGCTTCGCGCCGGTCGACCTGTCCGCCGACGTGACGCCGCTCCCCGCGAACGAGCGGCAGGCGCTCGCCCGCCTCGTCGAAGCGGCGAAGGTGATGGACACCCTCTTCCTCAGACAGGTCTGGGCGGGCAACGAAACCATGCTGCTCGATCTCCTGCAGGACACCTCCGAGCTGGGACGCGCGCGGCTGCACTACTTCCTGATCAACAAGGGCCCGTGGTCGCGCCTCGATCAGAACGCGCCGTTCATCGCGGGCGCCCCGGGCAAGCCCGAGCAGGCGAACTTCTATCCGGCCGGCGCGACCAAAGACGAGGTCGATGCATGGATTGCGACGCTGTCCGGGGCGCAGCGAGCCTTCGCGACGGGGTTTTTCACGACCATCCGGCGCAATCCGGAAGGAAAATTCGTCGCCGTGCCGTACAGCTTCGAATACCAGGGCGAGCTCGCTCGTATCGCGGAGCTCCTCAGGGACGCGGCCGCGCTCACGAAGCAGCCGACGTTGAAGACGTTCCTCGAGAAGCGCGCGCAGGCGCTCGTCACCAACGACTACTACGACAGCGACGTGGCGTGGATGGAGCTCGACGCGACCATCGAGCCCACCATCGGACCGTATGAGGTCTACGAGGACGAGTGGTTCAACTACAAGGCGGCGTTCGAGGCGTTCATCGCCATACGCGACGACGTGGAGACGAACAAGCTGGCCCGCTTCGGATCCGAGCTGCAGGAGATCGAAAACAATCTCCCGATCGATCCGAAGTATCGAAACCCGAAGCTTGGCGCCCTGGCGCCCATTCGCGTCGTGAACACGGTCTTCTCGGCGGGCGACGGCAACCGCGGCGTGCAGACGGCTGCGTACAACCTCCCGAACGACGAGCGCATCGTCGCCGAGAAGGGCGCCAAGCGCGTGATGATGAAGAACAACCAGGAAGCAAAGTTCAAGATGGTCCTGCTGCCGATTTCGAAAGTCGCGCTCGCGGCGAAGGATCAGGCCAACATCGACTTCGAGGTCTTCTTCACGCACATCCTGATGCACGAGCTGATGCACGGCCTCGGGCCGCACAACATCGTCGCCGGGGAGCGGCCGACGACCGTGCGCCAGGAGCTCAAGGAAACGTACAGCACCATCGAAGAAGCGAAGGCCGACGTCTCGGGGTTGTTCGCGCTGCAGTTCCTCGTCGACCACGGGAAGCTGGACAAGAAGTTCGAGCAGACGATGTACACGACGTACCTCGCGTCGATGTTCCGCTCAATCCGCTTCGGACTGAACGAAGCCCACGGCCGCGGCGTGGCCATCCAGCTCAATTACTTCCTCGATCACGGCGGCGTCGTGGTGGCGCCCGACGGCACCTTTGCCGTCGTCCCGGCGCGCATCAAGCAGAACGTCATCGATCTCACGCGCGACATCATGACGATCGAGGCGACCGGCGCGTACCTCGACGCGAAGCAGATGATCGAGACGATGGGGGTCGTGAGGCCGCCGGTTCAGCGCGTGCTCGATCGCCTGGTGAATGTGCCGGTGGACATCGAGCCGCGGTTCGTCACGGCCACGGCGCTTGCAGGCCGCTGACCCATCACGTGCGGCATCGCAGAACGGCCATTCCGTCAACCTCGGGAGGCGGCTAATGCTTCCTATCGTCTCCCGCCCGTTAATCTACGTCGCCTACGATGAGCGCTCGGTGACGCGCACGAGCGTCTCGTGCCAGCGCAGCAACGCGCGAGCGACGCCGTAGACATCTCGGGGTACGTCGTCGGGCTCCACATAGTGGTTGCGGAACCGCGACCAATCCTCGAGCTGACGGGCAAGCTCCAGCATCCGGCCTTCGTCGGCAGCCGCCTGCACAATCGAGAGGCCGTCCCTCTCGTCTGCGCCTCGCCGTGCAGCAATGAACCTGCCGCTCACCAACCGTGAGACGAGACTGCTGTCGTCTTTCAATTCACGCGAAAGTGCGTTGCCGAGGACCCACCGCCAGTCCGCGTGGTCATATACGATGAGCCGCTGCGCATCTGGTAGCAGCTCAGCGCGCTCATGGATTGCCGTTACGAACAAGGGTCGCACTCTCCGGCGCCAGAACTCATCGAGTGCCTCGAATGCCGCCAACGTCGGGGTCTTGCTGCTCCGGAGATCCTTGAACACCAGCTCCGCTTCCTTCTCGGACACGCCTACCAGCTCGCGCACCAGCCGCTCGATCGATTCGAGCAGATCGGGGTGCCGCGGCAACCGCTCGTTCCGCTGCGCATACGCAGCGATGAGGGGCCGCGGATCATCTGTGGTGGTGAGGATCGCCAGGCGCAGAATGCGGAGCTCGTGCATCCAGCGATCTATCGGGACCGCGCGGATCGCCTCGTCGATCTTCTCCCGCGCGAACCGGCCAACCTCCGCCGACTCTTTCACCTGCGCCGCGTCGAATAGCCGCATGTGGGCCAAGACCTCGACGGCGGCCACGCGATCCGGCACGGCGGATGCCACGGCCCAGAGCCCTTCGCGCCGGTCGTAGGCGGCTGGCGCCTTCGCCACCACCGTCGACCAGGTGCGCAGCAGCGACACGATCGGATCCTCAGGCTGCGCCTGCGCCACGGCCATCGTGTCGATGTTCGTGAGCTGCCGCTGCAGCAGGGCCGCTGCCTCGTGCCAGAGCCCGGCGCGGAACAGCAACCGCGCCAGCAGCGCCGCCGACGCCTCCCGCGAATCGAGCGCACGAAAGTCAGGGCCCGCCACACTCCGCATGGCGTCCACGGTATCGTCAACCGAACGCTGACCGAGCATATCGCTGCCTCGCGAGTCGAGCCAGTCGAGGGCCACCGCCTCCGGGAGACGTCGGAGCTCGCCGGGCGCTACCTTGTCGCCGCGCTTCGCGCGCAGGTAGATGTTGGCGATGCTGTCGTCGGCAAACTCTTCCGGATTGATGCGCGGATCGAACGTCGCCTCGCGCCGTCGCCAGATGCGGTCGATCTCCTCCAGCGGCCGCTGGAGCCAGAGGCCGTGGTAAATCGCTTCGCCAGCGGACCTCGCGTCGACGGGATCGCTGGTCGCCGCCTTGGAGAAGTAGTCGAACGCGAGCTGCTGAACCCGATCGAACTGCCGGCGGCTGCGCGCCTGGATCAGCGGAAGCATCTCCTGCCGGACATCCGCCCGGTGATACAGCGCGTCGGGACCGTCCTGTTCGACGAGCGTCACCTCGCGCCTGAACGCGTTGAAGATGTCCCCGGCTTCCTCGGGAGACACCTCCCACATCTCGCGCGTATCCGGCGCATCGCCGGGCGGCACTTCGCACTTGGGATCGGGCGTTCCGCGCGCCATCACCTCACGGATCACACCGGGCGTGATGCGCCGCACGACGAGGCCCGGATCGGCCAGCGCCCGTACCCGTGCGTCGGCCACGTGGCCAAGGACACGCCGCACGAGCACGCCGTCGATCAGCGTCTTGCCTGCCGTGCCGCCCGCGGTGAGCGGCTCCGACAACTCGCGCCGTAGCTCCTTCACGATGTCCGGTCCCGTGCCGTCGGTGTTCCGCAGGATCGCGCCAACCAGCTTGAGCCGGAGGGGCTGCACGCCGGTGACGCGCTGGCGGGCGACGCGCGCCAGATCACCCACGAGGCCGTCCGCCTGCGACTTTGTGATCGGCTTGCCGCAATCCCTCGCGAGCGCCACGAGCATGTCGGCCGATCCCTCGGCATTCAGAGCGCCGAGCGCGACGTCATCCCGCTCGTCGATCGGTCCCAGGAAGCGTTCCACCTTCTTGCGCCCCGCGATCACCAGGCGCAAGCGCGACCAGACCCCACGCTCCTGCGGGCCGGAGAAGCCGAAGACGAAGTCCTCCAAGTTCACCACATCGTCCGGCGTGTACTGCACAATCTCAAACGTGTCGAAGACCAGCAGAAACGGCGTCGCGGTGCTCACGAAGGATTCGCGCGCCTTCAGGTATGCGTCGAGGACAGTGCGGAACTCGTACAGACACGGGCGCAGCAGGGAGATCGAGTCACCCTCCGGTCGCGCCGCCATCTTGAGCGCCGCGTCCTGGAGACGCGTCTTCAGCGACGCAAGCGGTTCGGCCAAGTCGCCGAACTGCGCGGCGACCTGTGTGCAGATCTCGATCAGGAGTCCAGCGCGATCGCGCGCCGTGATTACCGCTCGATCGAAGTCGAGATAGGCGTAGGGTAGGCGTCCGGTCTCGGCCGCGAGGGCGTGCTCCAACATGAACTTCGATACGAGCGTCGTCTTGCCGACGCCACCGACGCCCCACATCGTCATCACGGTCCGGCCATGGCCCACTGCGCGCAAGACATTCCCTACCACCTGCACCGCGTTGTTGGCGAGGGAGTCGGCGACCACGCCGACGTGATTTCTGAGTTTCTGCATCTCGTCGCCGCGGCCGAAGAAGCACTCGCCACGGTCCGATTCGGGCGCCTCCGGCGAACGTCCAATCATGCGGGCGAACTGACCGAGCAGACGACGACGATCGATCTCCCGGTCGAGTTGCTCGATTGACGGCAGGTCGAGCCCCGGCACGCTCGACAGCCACGATAGTGCAACGCGTCGAGTCTCCAGGGACGGCAGGTCCATCGGGAGAGGCGCGCTTTTCTGCAGACAATCGCGCATCGCCAAGCTCACCGGATCGTTGAATCGACGGGCTGTCTGTTCAACATCCTGGGCGAGGGTGCCGGCACGCACTACTTCGCTAATCACACGGATGCGGGCACCCTCGCTGAGCGTCCACCGCGGGCCTTCGGGTCCGAGTGTGGTCTCGGAAAGCCGCAGGATGGCGCTTTCGGCCATGCGCCGCCCGTCCGCGTCGAGGCTGTCAGGCGCCAACTCACGAGGCAGGAAGCCGCTGACAAGAGCCGCGTCGACGAGCAAAGGCCATTCGGTACTCGAGCGCAGCGAGACGTCGCCCGACTGCGCGACCTTGCCAGTCTCTGTCGCGACTGACGTAGCGAACGCGTCGGCAAGCCAATCGGGCAGGCCACCGTCGGTACCACTACGTTGCGACGGCATATCGCTCATGGCTGCCCTCCATCTCGCTCGCCGATTGCCCGCAGAACAACCCGGCGAGCGGCGTTGGCGAGCTCCTTCCGCAGCGGCAGCGGCCGATCTTTCACCAGATTGACCACCTCGAGCATCACGGCTCGATCAAGGATAGGGCGCTTGACGATGGTGAGCCAGGCGCGCTGCAGACATTCGACGAAGTCCTCTTCGTAGCGCAGATAATTCCCCAGATCTTCGTCCTGCAACTTGCCAGACCGGACTGGAAGAATATCCGCCGTGGTCCCCAGAAAAAGCCAGCGCAGCTGTGGCAAATCCACAGATGACTGGCCGGCATCCTTCACACCGGCCAGCACGGCAAGGAAGTCCTTGAGGTTGTCCGCCCACAAGAACGTCCCCGCCGATGCAGAAACAACCGTGTTGATGACGACCCAAACGGGCGTCCGCGCAGGCGCCTGCACCCCGTCAGGCAGACCGTCGTCGGATTGTTGCAACCGCCCGAGCAGCCAGGACGGCAAGTCCAGGCGGAGCCAGCGCGCGAGGTTTTCCGTTTCGCGCGGAGGCGGCACGAGATCGCGTGCGACGACTCCCAACTTGAACAGCAGTGACTGAAGAAACTCAGTCGGTTTCTTCGTCTGCAACTCTGACGCGTTGAACTCGGCAACCGGTACCTGCGGTCCAAGGGTGCGCCGTAGCACCTTGGCCGAGAAGCGGACACCGCTCCCCGGCGGACCCGTGACGACCAGGGCGCGGTCGGTCTTGGAGGTTGTCACCTCGATAACCAGATCGCGGAAACGGGTCCTGCCAATGATTGGCTGCGGATCGTCAAGCTCGTCAGACAGCGACCAGGCGTACCCGTCATCGTCAGCGCCGGCCGCTTGTATCAGGGCCAGTTCGGGCACGCTCGCCACCAGATCGCGACAAATCAGATCAATTCGGATTCCCTGGTTGACGCCATCCTCGTCTACCGCTTGCGCTCCGGCGTCCTCGACGGATGCGTTATGAAGCGCGAACAGCTCTCCGTCGCTGTCAACCGCGGCACCTCCCGAAGACCCGTGAGCCGTGTTGACCGAGTACCAGACCCGTGTCTGGCTTGGATGGAGCTGGCGGTAATCGCCGACGTCCAGCAACTGAGGGCTCTGCTCCGGGTGTTGAAACACGAGCACGCGCCGCTTCAGCGTCAGGACATCGACTTTCGTTGGCAGGCGCAACCACCCTCGCCGTATGCCGCCCCCGTGCTTCACGGCGAGCTTGCCGACTGGCTTCGCCAGTCGAATGACGACGCAGTCGTACTCGCGCTGATCGTCGACCGGAACCGCCAGCGTTCCTTCCGGGTTTGCTGGTTCCCGCGCGTACACGAGCCACTTACTCGCACCTTCGACGCACACCGTCATCTCCTTCGCCCAAGGCGAGGGAGGCACGTCAGGCATCGGCGCGCCCAGATAGTCGAAGAAACAAAACAGCTCGTCGCCTGGAACCTTCTCGACGAAGGTGCCGTCTGGCTGTTTCGTGATGCACGTCTCCATCACGTGATAGTTCGTCATCACCAGATCGGGTGCGATGAGAAAGCCGGAGCCGGTGATCTCTCCTCGGGGAACCACACCGATAGCGCAGACGGTCCGGCGCACGCGCGGCAAGAGCTCTTCGGTGGTTCGAACGTTGAGAAACGGTTCGTACTTGTTCAGGAGGGCCTGCTTCGCCTTCGTGTCCAGCGTCTTGCCCGCGAGGACCGACGACAACTGGACGTCGAACCACGGGTTGATCTTCCCTTGGGTCAACCATGTCGCCGCGCGGCTGATCAGGCGGGCATCGTCGATGGCATCGACCAGTCGGCGCGCAAAGACCGCCAGATCGGCCAACCCCGCCTCTGCGCGCAGCTCAGAAAATCCCATCGCGATCGAGAGCGACTCCAGGTTGGCGCGCTTCAGTTGTGCGGCGAGAAGGGTCGCCAAGTCGGTTCGTTGCTGGTCAGTCAGCGACATGATTCAATCCGTTCCCCGTGCTCACGCACGAACCAGATCCGCGAACGCTCCGGGAGCGAGACGCGCCATGGCGAGGCCCACGTTCGCCTCGCCGCGACCGGTCTCCTCGTTCACGCCGCGGCCACCCACGTGAAGGCCGACGACGACGTGCGTATCCGCTGCGAACATGCACGAGCCGGAGTTGCCACCAAGTGTGGAGCAATCGTGCTCCACGCGCGGGCCGGCATTCGCCAGCTGCGTGATCCGTCCTGGCGCGCAGCGCTTCGATCCATCCGCCCGCCCGAACACCCCGATCGAAGCCGATGACGGGAGATCGCGGTACGGGTGCCCGACGATGTAGATGGAGCGTCCTTCGAAGCCGTCAGGCCGCTCGCGGCCGAGCGTGTCGAGCGACCAGTCGATCCGCAGCGCTTCCGGCAGGGCGCCGCCGGTCTCGAGTCGGAGAATCGCGATGTCCGACGATTCCATGTCCGCGCAGTACACCAGCTCCTTCACCGCGACCCGACGCGCCGCCTGACTGTCATCAGTGATGCCGAACTCGACGACCGCCGGTTTCGCTGCGTCAACGTGCCAGGTAGCAGCAGCCGCCGCCGCGTCCGCGACCAGGCGACAGGCCACGTGACGGTTGGTCACCACGAGGTCCTGGCCCGCGCGCCACGCCGTTCCGAGCGGCTCCGTACCTGCGGAGGTGAGCAGCGCGACCCGCCCTACCGACGCGGAGCCGCGATCGATGCGGGACCTCTGCGTCGCCACCAGCACCCGCCATCGCCCGTTCTCGCCGAGGTCGTCGTCCGGCATCTGCACGTGGCCGTTGCGGTACCGCAGTGCCGGGCGCCCCGTCACATACACGATCGCCTCGAGGCTCGAGCGCTGCTCGTCGGTGAGGTTCGAGGGGCTCGCGCCGCCGCTGTCCGCACGCAGTGCCGCGAGGGCGTGCTGAACGACGTTCTCGGCGGCCGCATGCGCGCCCGCGTCGACACTCGCCGTCGTTCCAGCCGGCGCGGGCACCGCCGCAAATGTTCTGGCCAGCGCTTCGCGCAGGCGGCCTGGTGCGACGCGGCTCGCGGTCGTCGATTCGCGCGCCCCCGCGGCAGGGCCCTCAGCCAGCAACGGCCGCACGAGGTCCAGCAGGCTTCGCGCGTCGCGTTCCGCCATCAGCTAGCCTTCGAGGTACTCGGCAAGCGGTATCCGCTTGAAGCCGGGCGGCGGCTGGTCTCCAGCGGCCAGGCGCGGCGCTTCGTGCACGGGCGACTCCTCGAACACGATCGGGCGGGCACGCGCCCAATCGAGCTCAAATGCCTCGGCGTAGTACTGCGCGATGTCGTCGTTCTCGAAGACGAGGCTGGCGTCGCGGTTGAGCGTCACTCCCGCGCCGCTCCAGTTGTGGCTCCCGAGGAGCACGCGACGGCCGTCGACGATGATCCCCTTCGTGTGCGTGTTCGATACCTTCCTGATGCGATCGAGCTTCACGCCGCGGCGCTTCAGCACGGACACGTCTTCGATCAGCTGGCGATCTTCGGAGCGAAGGATCATCCGGAAGTCGTCGATCTTCTTCGCCCGGTCGACCAGCGCGTCCACGAGCTGCTTCAGGAAACCGGCGTCGGCCGCCGCGGCGCGAACGTACTGGTTCTGAAAGAGCAGTTGCCGCTTCGCCGATCGCACGAGCTTCAGCACCGCATTACTGAAGACCGCCCCTTCGTCGTCCGGCGTCAGCAGCGGTTTCACGCGGATGATGCCCGACACCTGCTTCGGCGGCAGCGTTCGCTTCGCCGCTGCCTCGAGCTCAATCCCCTCGAGCAAGCCGATCGGCACATCGACAAACAGATCCGGCGCGGCCGCCTCCGGGGTTCCGCCCAGCGCGAGCGACTGCTCGAAGTCCGCCTCGATGTGATTCCGAAACCGGTCGGCCAGTGTCCTGTTGTTGATCACAACATGCCACTCGCGGTTGCCGGCATTCGTGGTAACTTTGGGATTGTCGAGATCGCCCGCGGCGATCACGGGCTGGCTCGATCGCTTCCAGTTTCCACTCGACAGCCAGACGGCCGCGGCCTTCCCCTCATCGCGAACCGTCACCTTGATGTGGTATGCGTTGGCGACGAGTCCGTGCGATCCGAGCGGCACATACACGCGTTCGAAGCGCGAGGCGAACCGTTCGTGCCAGCGCTCGAAAGTGGCGGCGCGGTCAAAGTCGCCATCCTCCATGGAACCGTCCTTCGGATCGTGGGTCTGCGTCGCCATCACCAGCCGCATCTCCACGCCGGCGTCGAGGCGCTCCTCGATCGCCTTCGCAATGTGCTTCGCGTGGAACTCGTAGATGGACGACACGAGCCGCGTCTTTGCCTGGGACAGGAATTCTTTGAGCACCTCCCAGCTTCGCTCCGGGCCGACGTGCAGCATCACGTCCATTTCTTCCTCGACCCACTCGAAGCTGAAGCCCTCGCCGGTACGATCCTCGTCGTTGTACGAAATCGAGGTGACCGCCTCGGTTGCGAGGCTGGCCGCTTGAGTGACGACCGATGCGGCGCGGACGTCCACCGGGAAACCTTCGAACGTCGCCGGGATCGCCGCACGCACGGCATCGACGCAATCCGGAGCCGCCGACACGACCACGCACTCCTCGTCGCTGAGCAGGCCGTTGCGGATCAGGTACCCCGGTGCCACCGCGAGGACACCGGCAACCGTCGCCCGGCGCTGAAGCGCCAGAGCTGCCTCATCGATCGAGGCCGCACGGGCTGTGTCTCCGATCCGCGGCTGGCCAAGCGAGACGTTCACGACGAGCGGAATGGTGAGCGTGATCCCGTTCTGCGTTATCGCGGCCGTCGGCTGAACCTCCGCGCGTGCCGCCGATGTGTCCAGAGTCGCGACCGGCTGCGCGGGGCGGGATGTCCCCTGCCATGGCCTGCGCTTGAGATATCCGCTGATCGTCGAGGCGGGGATCGCGTAGTTCTCGACCAGATAGAGGCCGGCGAAATGCAGCGCAACGGCCGTCCCCGCCTGCATGTCGACGACGACGGAGCCGGAATTGCCGCCGAGCGTCGTGCAGTCGTGGGTGAGCCAGCCGCGCGACTGGGCGCCTGTCTTGCCAGGCGCGATGCGCTTCACATCGTACGTGCGACCGTAAACCACATCCATGCGTGCCTGGTCAGACACGGCGTCCGACGAGGCGCGTGCGGGATACCCGACCACCGCCACATCGGTCGCCTCTGATGGATCGATGGCGGCCAGCCGAACAAACGGCGAGACGTGGTCCGGCAGATCGACGGGAGCGACCTGGAGGAAGGCGATGTCGGCGCCCTTTGGATCCGGCTCGATCCAGATCACGCGACGAACAGACACCGACGCTGTCGCGGCCACCTCGTGCTCGTGCCAACGATCGAGAGACACCGCCATCGGGTCGCCGAAGCGTCCCGGACGGAATCGATACTGGGCGCCATCCGGCGTGGCGAGCAATTCGGCCACATGCCGATTCGTCACGACGATGTCGCGATCGACGAGCCAGCCGGTGCCCACGTAGTCAACATTGCCCGGATAGTTGGCCACGTCGATCCGGCCGACAAGGGGGATCACCCGCTCGAGCACGGCGCTCGTCGCCTTGAGACGATTCACGATCGTTTCCGCCGCGGCCTCGGTTGGCGTGTCGGGATAGGTGACGCGGTCGTTCTGGATGAAGAATGCCGGCCGACCCTGCCGCACAATCGTTTCAATCACGATGTCGTCGGCGCCGCCGCCCGGCGATGCCGCCGCGGCCGCTTCGAGCACCAGCACCGACTGCGGATCCGTCGCCAGGCGATTCCGGCGGGCGGTGAGCTCCGCGAACAGCTCGGGATCGTTCGACGCAAGTGACACCAGCCAGCGATCGAAGACGTCTTTGCGTTTCATGGCTCTCTCAGTCGAATTGGACGCCGGCGCCGGCCACGCGCGGATCCGCGGCAAGCTCCCATGACGGGACGGCGTAGTTGGACACGAGGTGCTCACCGGCAAAATGGAGCCCGGCGACGAGCCCGGACTCGACATCGACGAGTGGTGAGCCGGAGTTCCCTCCGAGCGTCGTGCAATCGTGCGCGAGCGCGTTGACCTCCCGGCCGAATGACGGCGCCAGCCGAAAGCCGGCCATCCTGCCCGGCATCAGGCGCTTCTTGAAAAACACGCCTCGGAAGATCTCGATCTGTTGCACGAGGTCGGAGCCCTCGTCGATCAGCGGATAACCCACGACGGCGGCAAGGCGGCCGTCGATGCCGGGCGGCGGTCCTCCGGCAAGCCGCAGCGGCGTGATGGTCGCGGGCAAATTGCTGACGCGCAACAGGGCCGCGTCCCAGGCGTCCAAGATCAGGGCGGGTGCGGTGACGTCGAGCAGAATCGAGTCGGGAGTCGCCACCTCCTGCTTGAAGTCGACAGATGCACCCATGCCCGGCTTGAAATGGAGCGAGGAGGCGTCACCAATACCGTCAATGAAGAACTCGGCGACATGGCGATTCGTCATGAGCAGATCCGGCGCGACGACCCACGCCGTGCCGGCGATCCGCTTCGATGGATGCCCGGACAGATCCACGCGCCCGATCGCCCTGATCATCGGCACCAGCTCGGCGCGGCGATCGTTGAGGCGGCCCCACGCATCGGGCAGGACCGCGTACGAATCCTGCAGGATGTCGAAGGCTGGCCGAAGTCCATTCGGCAGGACGATCGCTTCGAGGCGAATGCTCTCGCGGCGGTCGAGCGGATCTCCCCGCTCAACCTTCCTGATGGTCTCGAGGTCTGCAGGGGTAATCTGACCGCCCGTGCCAGGCGTGGCTTCGGTGAGCGGGCTTTCCGCTCGAACGGCTAGTGGCTCC